>Ga0315286_10003098_pt1 | contig 15571 bp, 14 predicted proteins | sample YL17G10_0_MG_FD_205038 | JGI IMG/M metagenome (GOLD analysis project Ga0315286, IMG submission 205038) | Sediment microbial communities from Yellowstone Lake, YNP, Wyoming, USA - YL17G10_0 | ecosystem: Environmental > Aquatic > Freshwater > Lake > Sediment | place: USA: Wyoming | collected...
GCTCACCTTGTTAAAGGTGATGTATTCACGGACATTTTGCACCGCTCGGCTTACAGCAGCGATGCCAGCATTTATCAGATTGTGCCGACCTGCGTGGTCTGCCCGCGTGACGCCCAGGATATCGCCGCGGTCATCAAATACGCCAAAGATAAGCAAATACCTGTTGCCGCCCGCGGGGCGGGCAGCGGCGTGGCGGGTGAATCGCTGACTAACGGAATCCTGCTTGATGTAACCCGCTATATGAACGGGATTATCGGCGTCGAGAACGATGGAGAAATGGTAGTTTGCGAGCCAGGCGTAGTTCTCGATGACCTGAATAACTATCTCGCAAAATTCGGCAGGAAAATCGGGCCTGACCCATCGACAGCCAACCGGGCGGTCATAGGCGGATGTGTCGCCAACAACGCTACCGGGGCACACTCACTGCAATTCGGCTATACAGGCGATTATGTCGAAAAAGTAGAGGCGGTTCTCGCTGATGGCTCAATAGTCGAGCTGGTAAACAATTATCAACCAAAAGCCGAGAGCGATAACCGAATCGACGAGATTGCCAAACAGTGCGTATCGCTGCTGGCGGGTAAAAAGGACGCAATCACAAATGCGCTTCCCGCAACTAAGCGTAATCGCAGCGGATACAACATCGCTGGCACATATCACAATGGTAAAGTAAATCTTGCCCGGCTGATGGCCGGCTCCGAAGGCACGCTCGCCATATTCACCAAAATCACGCTTCGCACCGTGCCGTTGCCCAAAGCCAAAGGATTGCTGCAATTAGAATTCGATTCTCTGGACAAAATGGCAAAGGCGGTGCCGATTATAGTATCGACTGGCGCATCGGCCTGCGAGCTGATGGATAACCACCTGATTGCGATGGCGATTGAACATCTGCCCGCATATCGAGATGTTCTTCCCGCCAATGCCACTGCCGCACTGCTTGTTGAGCACGTCGGCGAAACACCTGAACAGGTGCGGGCCAAAATTCAAACCACCGATTCCGCCATCGGCAATCTCGCGAGTAATCGAACGATTGTCTTCGATGAGCAAACCCAGAAACGGATTTGGAAAGCACGCAAGGACGCTGTCCCGCTTTTAGACAGGGCAAAAGGCAGACAAAGACCCGTGCCGTTTATTGAAGATGTGTCGGTCGAAAACGACAAACTGGCAGAGTATATCGCCGGCCTGCAAACAATCGGTCAAAAATACAATATCGCGATGAGCTACTATGGCCACGCCGGCGACGGCGAGCTGCATATAAGGCCATACCTGGATTTGGGCGAGCAGGGCGATGTAGATAAAATGACGCAAATCGCCAACGAGGTTTTTGCGCTTGCCTGGTCGCTTGGCGGGACGGTAAGCGGCGAGCACGCCGTCGGATTAGTCCGTGCGGCGTTTCTGCGAAGGCAATACGGCGACGAATTTTATAATCTGCTTTGCGGCATCAAAAAGATTTTTGACCCCGCCGGCCTGCTTAATCCCGGAAAAATAATCAACGACAACCCCAATGTGATGGTCGAAAACCTAAAAGCCCGGCACCGAGTGAATAAAACATTCGCGGAATCGGGCGTCATCTTCGCGGACGACGAAATATCGCTTGAGTTTGAGCAGTGCAGCGGCTGCGGTGTGTGCAGAAGCAAAGAACAACAATTCAGAATGTGTCCCGTGTTCCGGGCAATGGGCGATGAATTGGCCGGCTCGCGCGCAAAAATGAACGTGCTGCGGTTCTGGTCCAGCGGGCAGCTTAAAGAAGGGGATTTCGACTCCCCGGAATTTAGCCAGTTCCTCGATTTGTGCGTCAACTGCAAGGCCTGCTCGATTGAATGCCCTTCAGGTGTTGACGTCTCCAAGATTATAGCGGCAGCACGCGCTGAATATGTCCGTCGAAAAGGACTGCGATTAACCGAGCGAATCCTTGGGCACAATCGATATTTGAGTATGCTGGGCAGCACCTTAGCCCCCATTTCCAATTTTGTAATGCGCTTATGGATAACCAGATGGCTGCTCGAAAAGACAATCGGAATTGACCACAGGCGACGAATGTCAAAATTCGCCTTCGGCTCGTTTTTATTCGCGGGCCGGGCCTATTTAGCGACCTGCAGGCCAAACGAAATGCCCATCGATAAAGTCGCGTATTTTTTGGATACATACGTCAATTATAATGACCACGAGCTTGGCTATGCGGTTATAGATGTTCTGCGACACAATGCTATTGAAGTGATAATTCCCAGGCAAAAGCCCGCGCCGCTGCCCGCGATTGTGTATGGCGACGTTAAAACCGCGAAAAAGGATTTGTCTTACAGCGTAAAATATCTCGCGGCGGCCGTCAAAAATGGGTACAAAATTATCTGCTCTGAACCAAGCGCGGCACTGTGCCTCAAACAGGAACTTCGGCATTATGTTGACAGCGTGGACGCAAAAATTGTTTCCGAAAATACCTATGAACTGATGGAATACCTGCGCGAGCTGTTGCGACAGGGCAAATTGAACAAGCCCAAAAGAACGTTCCCGCAGGAATACGTCTATCACACGCCCTGTCATTTATTCGCGACCGGGGCATACGGGGCAAGTATTGAACTATTGCAAAAATTGTGCAATATACCTGTGGCAGACCTCAACGCGGGCTGCTGCGGCTTAGCGGGGACATTCGGGATGCAGAAGAAAAATTACGAACTGTCGGAGCAAATCGCGCAATCGCTCAAAGATGCGCTCGATAGTACGTCCGCGCAGTCCGTCCTTACCGAGTGCGCCGCCTGCGGAATTCAGATTGAACATATAAGCGGAAAACGGGTCCTGCACCCAATAAAGATTTTGGCAAAGGCATACGGACCAATTCGGGAACACAGAATTATATAAGAAAGAAAGGAACAGACAAATGGTTGACAAACAAACAAGAAGAGATGTTTTGAGATTGGCGGGAGCAGGGGTAATTGCAGCAGGACTGAAGCCGGCAATGGGCGCGGAGCAAATCGGAGCATCAACTTACCCTTCGGTTTCCGCCAAGAAGGGTAAGGAAAAGTTTAATCTGGGACTGGCATCTTATACGTTCAGAAAATTTCCCACTGAACAGACAATCGCAATGACCAAACGGCTGGGGCTGAAATACATCGGCTTCAAGGATTTTCATATGCCTTTAAAGAGCACGCCTGAGCAAATTCAGACCACGGTTGCAAAGGTTAAAGAAGCGGGACTTACTCTTTACGCATGCGGCGTAATTTATATGAAGACCGAAGCGGATATACAGCAGGCCTTTGATTACGCAAAAGCCGCGGGAACAAAGATGATTATCGGCGTGCCCAATTATGAGCTGCTGGGCTTAGTCGAAAAGAAAGTAAAAGAATACGACATAAAAGTCGCGATTCACAATCACGGGGCTGATTTTCCGCTATACCCGTCGCCGGCAAGTGCCTATGAAAGAGTAAAAGACCTCGACAAGAGAATGGGCCTTTGCATCGACATTGGCCATACGCAGCGGGCGGGCATCGACCCGTCGGAGGCGGTGGAGAAATTCGCGGACCGGCTTTTAGACATACACATAAAAGATGAAAGCTCCGCGACCACCGAAGGCACGACGGTCGAAATGGGCAGAGGCGTGATTGACCTTGTGAAACTGATGCGGACGCTGGAAAAAATCGACTACTCAGGCATCGCGGCGTTTGAATTCGAAAAGGACGAAAACGACCCATTGGCGGGCGTCGCCGAATCGGTCGGCTATACGAGAGGTATTCTGGCCAGCATCTGATCGATTATTAACTCAAACCGACCGAAATGACTTGTCATACCTGTGAAAACAGGTATCCAATAATTTTTGGGAAATCTGGATTCCCGCTTTCGCGGGAATGACAATTTGCGTTAAGGTGTTTATTAATAGTTAGTTCTGAGAAAGGAAATTCAGATGTTTAAGAAGACGATTTTAGCCGGGTTGATTCTGTTTTTTGTATCGGCCTGCGCGGCAGGCGCAGACGTTAAGTTTGTTCAGGATACCAACAAAATCGATATCCTCATCGGAGGCAACCTTTTCACGACCTACCGATATGGCTCGGAACTGACCAAACCGATTCTGTATCCGGTCAAAAGCCCTTCGGGTGTTGTGCTGACCCGCGGCTTTCCGTTTGAGATAATACCGGGCGAAAGCAACGACCATCCGCATCATACCGGGATATTCTTTGCTTATGACAAAGTCAATAACGATGGCTTCTGGAACAACACGACCTCGCCGCCACAGATAAAACACATAAAGACCACAAAGATGGAGAATGGTCAGCTTTCCACAATCTCGCACTGGGTCGGCAAAAACGGAAATATGTTGCTTGAAGAAAAAAGGGATATGGTTTTTTCGTGGCACGGGCTTCCAGCCCGTGAAACCACGGCCAATCCACAGGACGCCTTACGGCGGATGGCCGTGCCACCTCCGAATGAGTATGCTATTGATTTCAATATCACGCTGACCGCACAGGATGAAAAAATTGTCTTCGGCGATACCAAAGAGGGTATGTTCGCGATTCGCGTGGCCGACTGGCTGAGCGAAGAGAAGGGGACAGGCAAGTATCTCGATTCGCAAGGGAATATTGGCGAGCCGAACGTCTGGGGCAAAAAAGCCGACTGGGCTCGGCTGGAAGGCAATAAAAATGGTCAAACAATCGGTATCGCGATTTTCAATCATCCGGCAAGCGCCTGTTACCCAACCTATTGGCACACAAGGGGTTATGGCCTGTTTAGCGCCGACCCTTTAGGCCAACTGGATTTCCTGAAAGGCCGAAATGTCGAAAACCCCCAGCCCCTGAACTTTACGCTAAACCCGGGCCAAAGCGCACTTTTCAGATTCCGAATGATTATCTACGAAGGCCAAAAACCCGCCGAGCAGCTCGATAAGGAATTTCAGCGATTCGCAAGGCAATGATTTGCTATAGGCCAGGAAGAAAGAAGGAAAATGAGTGAGGATACGGTCTCAGCTGCAACCGACCCTAAACCAAAAGCTCGTGTTCGGTTCCTCAGATGTTTTCTAATAGCAGTGACAATTGTCGCTCTGCCAACATCCGGCGTTGTTTATTTCAATATTTATCTGCCCCATGGCAAGGGACCTGCTGGTCCGGATGTCCCTTCCGAACCATTCCGCCGCATTTGGAGCGAGCAGAAGGTATTGCTATTGGGAATTGGCGACAGTGTCACTGATGGGTATGGCGCACGCGATGGATTTTCGTACTTTGACCGGCTGGTTAAAAATCCTGCCGGCGACAACCCGGATATGCTCGGCAAAAACCTTTCGTTGGTCTTCCCGAAACTGGAAAACTTAAACATAGCGGTTTCGGGCAGCAATTCCTTCGACCATATAAGCAAAATACGGGCCTTGCAGTCGCAACCGCCCGACGTTCTTGGAATTGTCGTGATAACAACCGGGGGCAATGACCTCATCCACAACTATGGACGCAAACCGCCGGTAGAAGGGGCAATGTATGGAGCTGCCCTTGAGCAAGCCAAGCCGTGGATAGATAACTTCCAGAAACGATTGGATGAAATGATAACACAACTAAAGGAAAAATTTCCCGGCGGCTGTCAAATTTTCCTTGCCAATATCTACGACCCCAGCGATGGAACAGGCAATACAATCGCATGGCTGACTGGACTGCCCCCCTGGCCGGATGGCGAAAAGATACTGGACGCATACAACAAAATCCTGGCCGACTGCGCCGCAAAATATGACTACGTTCATCTGGTGGATATGCACACTACATTTCTCGGCCACGGGATACACTGCCGGAAGTTCTGGATAAAAAATTGTCGTTTGCGCGACCCGACCTACTGGTACTACCTTAATATCGAAGACCCAAGCGAACGCGGCTATGATGCGATAAGACGGTTGTTTCTCAATGAAATGGTAAAAGTATTTGCCGGGAAAAACGACTCCTGACCCCTTTTTTCCCCTGAGGGACAAAAATGAGCACAGAACAATTCGGCGGGGACAAGAAGCTGCCGATGAGAACATTTCTGGCAAGGTGGGAAAAAAATTTCATCGACGCGAATATCTCGAAATTTCCGCGATGGATAGAAGGTTATCACCTCACCTTAATGACGATACTATGGGCCGTCGGCCTGATTGTTTTTGGGTATATGGCGAAGAATAATCTCCACTGGCTCTGGCTGTCGTCGCTGATGCTCGCGCTGCAGTGGTTCACCGATTGTTTCGATGGCGCGCTCGGCAGGCACAGGGACGCGGGTATCCCCAAATGGGGCTATTATATGGACCACCTGCTCGACTTTGTTTTTATGTGCTCGATATTCGTCGGCTATTCTTTTCTTCTCGAAGGCACGGGCAGGGCGATTGTTTATCTATTGATTCCGGTGTTCGGCTGTTTTATGGCAAGTTCATTCCTGTCATTCGGCGCTACCGGCGAATTCAAGATTACCTATCTCGGCGCAGGGCCGACGGAAATCAGAATATGGTTTATCGCACTGAACTGCCTGATAATCTGGTTTGGAACCGGCTGGATTGAAAAATCGCTCGTTTACATTCTCATACTGGCTGTCATTATTCTGTGCGTCGTCGTTTACAGAACCCAGAAATATATCTGGGAAATAGATATGCGCGATAAAAACAAAGGAAAACAATAATGACCGTTAAACGCCTGACGCCAGTTTCGATTTGCCGCTATGGCAACTGCCTGATTTTGTTTTTCATTGCGATTTACTTCTTTTTCATACCCTTTGTGCTTCTGATTTTTTACTTGAACGACCCCGGCCTAAAAGGGCAAGGCGTGCCGAGATTCGCCTTTCGAGTGCATCAGCATTTAGCCCCCAGATATGAAAGCTGGGCCAGACAGCGTATCGCCTCAGGCAAGGCAAAAGGGCTTGGTCTTGACCAAATCGCGGCGACGGAATGGCCGGCCTTCGGCTCAGCTTTCTACCTTTGGGCAACCGAGTCGTTGCAGCGCGAATGGGAACAGGATAAAACTCTTTCGCGAGTCGCGCCAAATGTATATGCCGCCGGTTCGATTGAGGCGGCAGCCGACCTGATAGCCGACCCCGAACAGGCCTCATGGGTAAAGAAGCACTGGGGCGACAATTACCTGCATAAAGAAAATGTTTTCTATCGGATGCTGCTCATAGGGGGCCTGACGAGCTATCACAAACTTCTCAGCGGGGACAAATATCTTGGCCTGATACGAGACCAGGTTGAAACGCTTTCAAAAGAACTCGACGAGTCGAAGTACGGCCTGCTCGACGATTACCCCGGCCAGTGCTACCCGACCGACGTAACCGCCGCAATCGCGGCAATAAAACGCGCCGATTCGCTGCTGGGGACAGACCATTCTGAATTTATAACTCGTTCCATCAGGGGTTTCCAAGGCGACCTCGTCGATTCATCAACGGGTCTTCCTCCTTATTTCGCCGACGCAATCAGCGGCAACGGCGATGTTGCCCGCGGCTGCTCCAACCAGTGGGGAATCACCTGGGCCGCGGAATTATGGCCTGAGACGGCAAAGCAATGGTATGGCAATTTTGATAAATACTTCTGGCAGCAACGCTGGGGAGCCGTCGGCTTTCGGGAGTTCCGAAAAGGTGCGTCCGAAGCAAGAGATTGGCATATGGACGTTGATGCCGGTCCTGTCATAGCCGGTTTCGGCGTTTCGGCCTGCTCGTTTGGAATGGGAGCTGCACGGGCCAACAACCGCTTTGACCATGCCTATCCGCTTGGGACCGAAGTTCTTGCCGGTTCCTGGCCTCTGCTGGATGGAACTTTGCTGACCGCACGGTATTTATCGAATGCCGCGCACGCAAAATATGTGGGCGAAGCATGCCTGCTTTTCTCTTTTACTCGAATGCCGCAGGACAAACCTGTTGTTTCAAATGGCGGCCATCTACCTGCTATTGTGTATTTGATGCTCGCGTTTTATCCTCTCGCCGGCCTGGTGCTTGTTGCCGCAACAATGCAATCGCTAAAAAAATGGCGGAAAACAACATCAAAACAGTCCTTCCGTTTTGAGCGGATTCAGGTAATCGTGTGGGTAACCCTGATAATCGCGGGAATCGTAGTCACAATCTCCGTTGGCCTGCTTTTGGGGTTGTTGCCGATACTTGGAGCGCAATTTCTGCCGCGATTCGCTAAGAAAATTGCTGTTTGCGCAGACGAACGCGCCGGCGCGACCCCCGGCATAACCGGGGGTTAGAACCATAGGATTATTGGGCAGCCGGCTTGGCTTTGCCTTTTGATTTGCTTTTGCCTTTTGGTTTGCCTTCACCTTCTGGTTTAGCTTCACCCTCTGGCTTGGCTTCACCCTTTGGTTTGGCTTCGTCTTCCGGCTTGGGTTGTGCCTCTGGCTCCTGAGCTTTCAGCTCAGCGGCCAGCTTCGCGGCCTCTTTAGCGGCTTCCTTCTGCGCGGCCTTGAATGCCTCCGCGTCAACGCCTTCAGGAACAACAACAAGGCTCACCTGAACGGTCAAATCGTCCGCAAACTCCAGCTTGACGCTGTATGTGCCGACCTCTTTAATATGCTCGTGGAGCATAACCACGTCATCGGCAACCTCGAAGCCCTGCTCTCGCAGGTTCTTGGCGATATCACGTTTCGCCACTGAGCCAAACAGATGACCAAGCTCATTAGCCGTAGCGGCGATAACCGCCTCGGCGCCGCTGACGGCCTGGGCCGCCTTTTCGAGCTGCTTGCGCTCAAGATTGCGCTCTTCGGCTCGCCGCGCCTTTGCCTTGGCGATCGACTTTATGTTGTTATCCGTAGCGGCCTTGGCGAGTCCCTGCGGAAGCAGGTAATTTCTCGCGTAGCCGTTGGTAACCTCAACAACATCTCCGAGCCAGCCCAGTTTACGCACGTCACTAACTAATAAAACCTTCATCTATATATCTCCGCGTAAAAAATTTTTGTTTCTCGTCGCTCGAACCACGGGGCACGAGCGACGGGACACAGATTCCGGGTTATGCGCAAAACGGCAGAAGCGCCATAAATCTTGCGCGTTTGATTGCGCTTTTGACCTTGCGCTGACAGCCGGCGCAATTACCGCTGCGCTTGCGCGAATATATCTTGCCGCGATGCGTCAGCAGCTTCTGCAGGGTCTCGATATCTTTGTAATCCACGTACTCCTCTCGCCGCCTGCAAAACCGGCACTGGGTCTGCTGCGGCGCCGCCAGCTTACGAGAGTTGTCCGACCTGTCGTTTCTTCTTTCGCCTCGTTCGCCTCTTCTGTCGTCTCTTCTTTCGCCAAATTCCGCCATATTTTCACCTTCAAAAAACTTTGTATTTCGTCTATCGGTTACGCTGCTCGGTAGCACGGCCATCTTGGCCGTGTTTTCACGGGCTGGAAGCCCGTGCTACACCACTCAACCATTTAAAACGGTATATCATCTGCGGGAGGGTGCGCTCCCTTCACTGGCCCGGAGTTATCCGGCTCAACCTGGCTGTCAGGCCCTGCTTCGCCGCCTGCTGCTCCGGCCTCAGTCCCGGCTCCGGCCCCGCCGCCAACAGGTCCGCCGAGAAACTGGAAATTCTCGACGACAACCCTGTGCCTGCTTCGCTTGGAACCGTCCTGCGCCGTCCACTGTTCGAACGACAGCCGACCCTCCACAAAGAGTGGTCTGCCCTTGCGCATATACTTGTTGAGCGTCTCGGCGGGCCGACCAAAGGCGCGGCAGTCAACAAAGCACACTTCCTCTTTGCTCTCGCCTTCCTTGCTCGTCCACTTGCGGTTTATCGCAAGACCGAACTCAACAACGGGCGTCTGACTCGGCAGATACGACAACTGCGGGTCCCGCGTCAGGTTGCCCATCAACATTACCTTATTAAAATTCGCCATAGATAACTCCTTTATTCTTCAGCGCCTTCTCCAACAAGAGGAACGGCCGCTTTCAGTCAATGCTCACAGGCAGATTACTAAACCTGCTGCTCAGGGTTATCCGCGATGTCCGTTCCGGCGGCCTCCGGCTCGTCCTGCGCCACCGCACCATCGGACACAACAGCAGGGGCAGGGGCTTTCGCCGCCGCCTGCTTGGCGATATCCTCTTCGGTAAGGTAGTCCACCCTGAGAATCAGCGCCCGCATAACGCGTTCAGAAAGCAGCACGTCACGCTCCAATTCGGTGATTTTGCGCCCGTCGGCCTTGAAGTACGCCAGGATATAAGTCCCCCGGCTGCATCTTTTAATCGAATAAGCCAGCGGTCTTTCATCCCATTTTTTCAGCGAAATGATTTGGGCCTCGATTTTGTTCAGCATCTTCGTAACAAGCTCGATGATGCCGTCCCAGTCCTTGGCTGCCTCCGCTGAATCAATCAGGAACATTACTTCGTAAAGCTTCTTAACTCCAGTTTCCAACTTAGATACCTCCAGCAAAAATTTCAAACTCTACGTTCGACATATCGCAAAATTCAATCTTTCAAACCCTGCCCGTCCGACAGGCGGGAATTATGTTTTGTCATCGCTGCCCCAATACCTTCTTCAAGCCAGCAAATTGTCGCGTCTTTGGCCCGGCCGATGCCCTGGTCTACCAAATCGGCCTCATTCCGGCCCGGCTCGCCGAGCACATAGTCTACTGCATCGCCCACTCGGCACTGGCCTATCCCGACCCTCAGCCGGGGTACGTCTTCGGTGCCGAGTTTCGTTACCACATCGGTCAATCCATTGTGCCCGCCCGCTGAACCTTTCGCCCTTAATCTTATCTGTCCCGGCTCAAGCCACATATCATCGAGCACCACCAGTACGTCATTCAAATCTATCTTGTAAAAACCCATCGCGTCAGCCACCGGCTGGCCGCTGCAATTCATATACTGCTGGGGCTTCAGCAGCAAAACCTGCTTGCCGGCATATTCGCCCTTGCCAAGATGGGAGCCGAAGCCCTTCTTGTTAATCTCTATGCCCAGCGCTCCGCCGAGCAAATCGATTACCTTGAAGCCGACGTTGTGCCGCGTATCGGCATATTTCTTACCGGGATTGCCAAGTCCAACTATCATCTGCATACTAAGCATAGTGCCGGCTCTCTAAAAACGGCCCTATTTCTTCTTCTCCTTGTCTTCCTTTTTCTCCTTGGGCTCTTTCGGCTCCTTTGATTCGGCCGCCGCTTCGCCCTCCTCCGGCTCTTCCTTGGCCGCAGTTATAACCTCAGGCGCAACAGGCATTTCCGCCTCAAGCTCTTCCGTGGTCTTCACCTCGGCAACAAGATGGCAGGTCGCCAGGAGTAATTCGGGAGAACTTATCAACTTGACCCCTTCGGACAACTTGAGGTCCTTGGCGTGAATCGCGTCGCCCAGAACCATTTCCTTTACGGATACCGTTATGCGATCGGGTATCTGGGTAACACGGCACTCAACCTCGATTTTGCCCGTATGAACCTCGACCATTCCGCCCTCTTGTGCGCCCTTGGCGGTGCCTTTAAGCTCTATCGGAACGGTGACGCGGACCATTTCGGTAACATCCACGCGCATCAGGTCAACGTGAATGACTTCCGTGCCGAGATAGTCGTACTGCACGTCCTTGACGAGCATGGTCTCATTCTTTTTGTCTATCTCGACCTCTACCAGTCGGCGCCCTTGATGCAGTCCTTCAACGAAACTCTTGGCATCCAGGGCGATTGAGACCGGCTCTTTTTTGTGACCATAAACCACGGCCGGAATTTGCCCTTGTTTGCGCAACCTGGTCGCGTCTTTCGACCCGATATGCTGACGAATCTCGGCTTTTAACACCAATGCTTTATCCATAACATCCTCACAACAAACCCAAGTTCAATACAATACCGGCCAGCCATCAATCAATTAATGAACGCTGAATAAACTGCTGACCGACTCATTTCTGTGAATTCTTTTTATCGCCTCGCCGACCATCGCCGAAACCGTCAAAACTTTGACTTTCCTGAGTTTGCCGGCTTCGGCGCTCAACGGTATCGTATCGGTAACGACAACTTCATCGACGGGCGCTTTGCTCAGTTTCTCGACTGCGCCGGGCGAGAACACCCCGTGCGTCGCGCCGACGCAGATTTTGCGGGCGCCTCGCTCTTTTACCAGCGCCGCAGCGCTGCAAATGGTGCCCGCGGTGGTAATCATATCATCGCACATAAGGACGTTTCTGCCTTCCACGCTGCCTATAAGCTCCTGCGCCTGCACCTGGCTGCCGCTGAGACGCCTCTTATGAACAATCGCCAAATCGCCCCCAAGATGCGAGGCGTAACGGGACGCTATTTTGATGTTGCCCACGTCCGGGGAAACAACCGTGAGATTCTCAATTTTTTTATCGCGGAAATACTTGCTCAAAACAAGCTCCCCGGTCAGATGGTCTACAGGTATATCGAAGAATCCCTGCAACTGCGGGGCGTGCAAATCAATGGCGAGAATCCGGTCTGCGCCGGCGGCGGTAATGACGTTGGCGACGAGTTTTGCCGTAATCGGCACCCTGCCTTCGTCCTTGCGATCCTGGCGGGCGTAGCCAAAGTACGGGATAACCGCGGTAACTCTCTTTGCGCTTGCGCGTTTCAGGCAATCAAGATAAATCAGTAGCTCGACGAGGTTTTCATCAACGGGACTGCACGTGGATTGAAGCACAAAACAGTCCCTGCCCCGCACGTCATCCTCGACGCGGATGATTTTTTCGCCATCGGGAAACTTCTCTATTTTGGCTCCCCCAAGGGGTACTTCGAGGTAGTCGCACACCGCCTTCGTCAGCGGCTCATTGCTGCAGCCGGAAAACACTTTTATATGGTCATTCAGAAACATATCTCACTCCTTTGCCCGGCGCCCGTTGTTTGTTTCTCGACGCTCGATATTCGAGTACCCGGCTTCGAGTATAACGCCGTCGCCGATTTTCGCGCCGTTTTGCAGGTGCGCAAACGGCCCGATTCGGCAGTTTTTGCCTATTACGACCTCGCCGAATATACAACAGAACGGCTCAATGACGGTGTCCTGCCCGATTTGCGCCCTTGCGTCTATCCAGGTATTGGGCGGGTCAACGATAGTAACGCCGGTTTCCATCAGGCGTCTCTGGATTCTTCGCTGCATAATCTTGCCGGCATCACTGAGCTGCTCCCGGCTGTTGACGCTGACCGCCTCTTCCGGGCGGACCGCCGTAACGGCCACAACCTTATGCCCGCTCTCGATAATCATCGCCAGAGCGTCGGTAAGATAGAACTCGCCCTTAACTTTGTCGGGCTTAACCCGCTCGACATATTCAAAAAGAATCTTGTTATCGAAAAGATAATAGCTTGGGTTAACTTCCTGGATTTTCAGTTGTTCGGGCGTGCAGTTGGCGTCTTCGATGATCCCCTGTATATTGCCATAGGCGTCGCGGGCAATGCGTCCGTAGCCGGCCGGGTCTTCAAGAATAGCCGTGGCAAGCGTCGCAGCGGCACGTTCGGCCTCGTGTTTTTCAACGACCGTTTTCAGCGTCTCCGTCCGAATCAGGGGGCCGTCGCCGCAAAGCACCAGCGTCTGGCCCGCGAAATCCTTCAAATGTTCCCTGCAGCACATCACCGCGTGGGCGGTCCCTTTCTGCTCGGGCTGAGTTACCCAGATTGTATCGCCCGCGTTGTCGAATTGCTCCTTTACCTGCTCGGAGTTAAAGCCCACAACAACGTACATTTTATCAACACCGACTCCCCGGCAGGCATCCAACACATAGAAAAGCATAGGCCTGCCGCAGACCTCGTGGAGGACCTTTGGCATCTTCGTGTTCATCCGCTTGCTGATGCCGGCGGCCAGAATTATCGCAACCCTTTGCACGACAGCTTAAACCTTAAAACTCTAAGCTCAAAACCATATCCTAAAACTTAAAGCGTTCACGCTTCAGTTTTGCACTTTGAACTTTAACCTTTTAGTTCTTACCTACCCGGCCAGGACTCGAACCTGGAATGGGAGGACCAAAACCTCCTGTGTTACCGATTACACCACCGGGTAATCAATCAAAGCTCGAACCTTAAAACTGAAAATTCAAAGCCAAAACCTAAAACGTAAAACTTTTCCGCAGTTTTGCGCTTTGCACTTTAAGCTCTAAACTCCAAAGTTGTCACGGAGGCCATTCTCTTTGTCGGCCTGACTGGGCGCCGTCGGAGGCCTGAATCAACTATGCCGTGATACTGTTGACCCACACCGCCCCTTGCGACGGAGCTAAGTGGGAGCAATATACCTTATCCGCCCCGCCCCGGCAAGTCATTTTTAAAAAAAGAGGAAAAGGGAAAAAATGATAAAAAGATAAAAAAGGGGTCAGGAGTCGTTTCGCCCCACATACATAGCGGATCTCGCTGGACAAAATCGTAGCCCTAAAGCGAAAGCGGGCTATGAAGGCCGCGTAGCAGGGGAGTCGTTTTTTATATGTTCCGGCTCAATTCCTCGCCTTTTTCCTCAACATCGCCGCACCAAGGCCGAGAAGCAATAACGTCGCAGGTTCGGGAACTTGCGTTGCTATATAATATGGATTATATACATGACCCAAAAAAAATCTGTTTCCGCTTGGGTCAAACTTATCAATTTGAGAATTGCCATTTTCTGCTACATATACGTTATCTTTGCTATCGAATGCGATACCCTGAGGATAACAAAGATTAGTTGTAAAGATGGTGCTATTGCCATTCATATCGAATTTTGATATTGCCCCATCAAACAAAAAACCTGTTGTTGCATATAAATTATTTTTGCTGTCAAAAGCTAAGCCATTAGAAGCAATATCAGAAGCAAAAAGAGTTCTATTTCCAAAAGAATCAAATTTTTCAATAGAATAATTGCCACGGTTAGAAACAAAAAGATTGCCGTTATTATCAAATGAAATAGCCAACGGAAGGTTTAACCCTGAAGCGAATAACGACCTGTTTCCATTTAAATCGATTTTATCTATGGTTCCTATAGCAGCATTAGAAACAAAAAGATTACCATTTTTATCAAAAGCAAGACCAACTGGTTTATCGCTGTCATGACCAGAAGCAAATATTGTCTTATTCCCTTTTGAATCAATTTTATAAATCAGCCCTTCCCATTCATCTGCTGCATAAAGATTTCCTTTATTATCAAATACAATGCCGTCAGCTATTGTTAAATTGTGTACAAAAATAGACCAATTACCGCTTGAATCACATTTTGAAATTTCTCCCTCATTACCCATCGACACATAAATGTCATCAGCGTATGTAATGGAACTGGTCAATAAGGTAAGCACAATCACAGCGATCAATGAAATACGGTGTGCCTCACTTCTCATCTTTCTTCTCCTTCTTCAAACAATAAACTTACAAGGCAGGAAATTACTAATGCGGAATACTCGCGGCAAAATCTCTCACTAAGATATTGCTCATTCTCACTCTTCTGCCTTCTTTGCCTTTTGCCCCCCAGCAAAAGGACACATTCAATCTAACTTTTTAGCGGGCGATAGTCAAGTAAAAGGTCCGAAAAAACATTAAAATGCGAGTCACCCGCTATGAATGAACCCCATTTTTGGGCCTGTTTAGGGGGCATATCTTATCCATGGAAAACGGGGTCAGGAGTCGTTTCGCAAATATCCTCTATATCTGTTCAAAAACAGCTGTTTTATAGAAAAGGGGTCAGGAGCCGTTTCTGTCATTTTTTGTTGGCATCCGCCGAAGGCGAGACCTCGCCGTGTGGCGGGTC
>Ga0315286_10003099_pt1 | contig 15571 bp, 17 predicted proteins | sample YL17G10_0_MG_FD_205038 | JGI IMG/M metagenome (GOLD analysis project Ga0315286, IMG submission 205038) | Sediment microbial communities from Yellowstone Lake, YNP, Wyoming, USA - YL17G10_0 | ecosystem: Environmental > Aquatic > Freshwater > Lake > Sediment | place: USA: Wyoming | collected...
GTTTGCTCGGCCTGGATTGCCAAATCCAGGCCCTAGCCGCCGGATTTGGCAATCCGGCGGGAGCGATAGGGCGCACACCGCTGCCATATTGAGAATTGCTGCCGACACGTCCCTGGGGCTTGACATTTCTGCCGTTGTATGTCATCATCCGTGCTCAGTTACGGGAGGGGAGCGTACGGTGCAAACCGGCGAGCAGAACCGACAACTGCACAGAATGCGCCACAGGGCGGTCATTCGACTGGCTCTTCTGTTTGTTGTCCATCATCATCAGCCATAGGATGAGACCCGGCGCTCCGGGGCTCGGCTGTTTGCCTGCGGGCCTCATCCTCAAAGACTGGTCACCAGACCGGTCTTTTTTGTTGTCTTTGGGAGATCACAGAATGACCACAACGACAAAGCCTACCTTAAGCCTGCGATGCCAACTCCCGCACGGCGTTCAGGATCGCTTTTTGGTCGAAGCAGCCCGTCGGCGGCGAGCGGAAGCCGCGCTGCGCCAAGGCTTTGCCCGTTGGGGCTACCAGGAAGTCATCCCGCCCACCTTCGAGTACTACGAGAACCTGACTGTGGGTGCCAGCGCCGAGCTGCAACAGGCCATGTACCGCTTCTTCGACCACGAGGGACGCACCCTGGCGCTCCGGGCCGACTTTACCCCACAGGTGGCGCGTGTGGCCGCGACCAAACTGTTCGACCAACCCATGCCCTTGCGCTGCTTCTACATCGGCAGCGTCTTCCGCTGCGAAGAGCCCCAGGCGGGCCGTAAACGCGAGTTCATCCAGGCCGGCATCGAACTGATCGGGGCCAACACCCCGGCGGCCGACGCCGAAATCGTCGCTTTGGCTATCGCTGCATTGGAAGCGCTGCAGCTACGAGATTTCCAGATCAATCTGGGACAGATGGCCTTCTTTCGCGCCCTGACGGATGACCTCCCCGGCGATGCGCTGCTTCCCATCCGGGAGGCCATCGATCACAAGAACAACGCACGGTTGGTCGAAGCGCTGGACATGGCCGGCGTGACCGGCAGCCAGCGGGACCTGTTGTGCCGCCTGCCCGATCTGATCGGGGGGCCAGAGATCCTGGACGAAACACGGGCTTTGAGCGCCAGCCTGACCGAGGCCTCCAGGGCCATCGCCGCCCTCGACCATCTGGCGCAGGTCTACCATCTGCTGCGAGCCTATGGCGTGGTCGAGCGAATGATCCTGGATCTGGGCGAGGTGCGCGGCATGGACTATTACACCGGCATCACCTTTCGGGGCGTGGCCCCTGGCCTGGGCTGGCCGATTGTCAGCGGCGGGCGCTACGACGATCTCATTACACAGTTTGGCCGCCCGCTGGCCGCTGTTGGCTTTGGCCTGGGCATCGAGCGGGCGCTGCTGGTCCAGACTCGTCAGGGGATGCCAGCGCCGTCTATCGCCCCGCACGTGCTGGTACGCGGCTGCGAGCATCCGGCCTGCCTGGCGCTGGTGGACCGTATTCGCCAGGCCGGCTGTCGCGTCGAGGTAGACGTACTGGGCCAGGACGAAGCGGCCCTGGTAAACCAGGCTCGCCAGCGAGGCATCCCCCGCACGTTATGCTGGACCGGCGACCATTGGCGGTTGACCGACGAGAAAGGGAAACGCGCCCTGACCGAGGCCGCACTACTGCAAGAAGCTGAAACATGGTGCTCGTAAATGCGTTACCGGAAGAGGAGAAGAATTCGTGAATCCATTGACCATCGCCCTACCCAAAGGGCGTCTGCTGGAACCTGCCGCTAGCCTGTTCCGGAATCTCGGCTGGTGCTGCGATCTGGGAAATGGCTCACGGCAGCTACTGACCACGGAAACGAGGAAAGTCAAGACCACAGAGGAAACGATGCGTTTCCTGCTGGTCAAACCGGCCGACGTACCAGTTTATGTCGAATATGGGGCAGCCGATCTGGGCATCGTCGGGCAGGACGTGCTCCGAGAGAGCGGGCGCGACGTCTACGAGCCGCTGACACTTGGCTTCGGGCAGTGCCGGCTGACGCTGGCTGGCACGCCCTCGCAACAGGGCCGCGACTTTCGCCTGGTGGGGGGCCTCCGTGTGGCGACCAAGTACCCCCGGCTGACGCACGCCCACTTTCAAGAGCAGGGGCTCTCTGTGGAGGTGATCCCCCTTGCTGGCTCGATCGAACTGGCTCCGCTGGTTGGGCTGGCTGACCTGCTTGTGGACGTGGTGGAAACGGGCCGCACCCTCCGCGAGAACGGACTGGTCGAGCTACAAACGATCGCCGCGTGCCAGGCGACGCTCATCGTCAACCGTGTGTCCCACCGTCTCCGATTAGCCGAGATCCGCCAACTACTCTCCGGCCTGGAAGCTGCGAAGCAGAGAGGTGTCCCATGACCATTCGCATCATCGAAGGGCTGGCCGCAGCCCATGCCCACGTGGCCCGGCTGCGGACGGGAGAGGGAGCAGCACTGCCCGAGCGGGTAGCAGCTCGACTGCGCGCCATCTTTGGCCGCCAGATTTCGCCCCAGGAAGCCGTGGCCCAGATCGTGGCTGACGTCCGTCGCGAGGGCGACGCCGCCCTGCGCGACTACACCCGGCGCATCGATGGCGTTTCACTGGACTCGCTGATCGCCGACAAAGAGGCCCTCGAAGCCGCTTACCACGCCGCGCCTGCGAGCCTGCGCGACGCGCTGCATCTAGCTGCTGATCGCATCCGCGCCTTCCACGAACGGGAGCCACACCAATCCTGGCTGGAGTGGGACGGCGAGGGAAGCGCCCTGGGGCAGATAATCCGCCCGCTCCACCGTGTAGGCGTCTACGTGCCCGGCGGCACGGCGGCCTACCCCTCCTCGCTGCTCATGACGGTCCTTCCCGCCCAGGTAGCGCGGGTCGGAGAGATCGTCGTCACCACGCCGCCCGGCCCGGACGGGACCGGTGTGCAGGTGATCCTGACCGCGGCCCACGTCATCGGCCTGGAGCAAGTCTTCCTGCTGGGTGGGGCGCAGGCTATTGCCGCTCTGGCCTACGGCACCGAGAGTATCCCCCGCATGGACAAGATCTTTGGCGCCGGCGGCCTGTTCGTCACGCTGGCCAAAAAGCTCGTCTACGGCGACGTGGGGATTGACGGCCTGTACGGCCCCACCGAGACGCTGCTCATCACCGACGAAAGTGCTAACCCGGCCCTGGTCGCCGCCGACCTGCTGGCCCAGGCGGAGCACGATCCCCTGGCCACCGCCCTGCTGATCACCCCCTCGGCGCGGCTGGCAGAGGCGGTGCAGGCCGAGGTGAGGCGCCAACTGCCCTCCCTGGCGCGGTGGGCGATCATCGAGGAATCGCTGGCTGGTCAGGGCGCGATCCTGCTCGTCGCCAACCTGAACGAGGCGTTGGACGTGGCGAACGAGTACGCGCCGGAGCACCTCTGTCTTCTCGTCGCCGATCCGTGGTCGCTGGTGGGACGGGTGCGGAATGCAGGCGGGATGTTCGTCGGCGAGGGCTCGTCGGAGGCGCTGGGCGATTACGTTGTCGGCCCCAGCCACGTCATGCCGACGCGGGGCACGGCCCGCTTTGCCTCGCCGCTACACGTGCGCGACTTTCTCAAGGTAACCAGCATCCTGGCCGTAGACCAGGCGACCGCCCGGCGGTTGGCCCCAGCGGCCCAGACCATCGCCCAGGCGGAGGGGCTCACCGCCCACGCCGCCGCCATCAACGCCCGCAAGGGATAGAAAAGAGGAGGCCAGGCAAAATGCTCACAGTATCAGAGGCATGGAAGGAAGCCTATCCCGGAGCAGCGGTGGGGATTGTGGCGATGCGTAACGTCGTCAATCCCGAACGTCACCCTGCGCTGGATCAGCTCAAGGGCGAGTTAGAGAAACAGCACCAAGCCCGCTTTGCCGATCGCGGACAGCTCAAGGTGCTCAAGACCATCCAGGCGTACAACGCCTACTACAAACAGTTCAAGCAGAACTGCCACGGCCAGCTTCAACTGGAGTCTGTCGCCCTCAAGGGCAAACCGATCCCCCGTGTCGCGGCGCTGGTCGTGGCCGAGCTCAAGAACCAGCTCCTGACAGCCGGTGACGACCTGGATGCAGTCCAACCCCCGGTTCGCCTGGACGTGGCAAAGGGCGATGAGCGCTGCATCCGGCTCAACGGCCAGGCGGTGAAGCCTGGCGACATGTTCATCGCCGACGCGCAGGGCATCCTTTCTAGCATCCTCTACGGTCCCGACCAGCGCACACAGATACTGCCGACTACCCAGAGCGTGCTTTACCCGGTGTACGCGCCGCGGGACATCGAAGAACAGGCGGTGTACGAACACCTGCAAGACATGGAAGCGAACATCAGGCTGATCGCACCGCACGCCGAGACGGAGCAACTCCTCGTGTATGGGACGGGGTGAACGATGGACGTCGAGTCATGGATCTGCCCCCATGTCAAAGAACTGGAACCCTACGAGCCGCCCGATTGGGAGACATTGGCCGCCCGCGCCGGAGTATCGCCCGAGCGCCTCATCCGCCTTGACGCCAACGAGAATCCCTACGGTCCCTCGCCCCGCGCCGTCCAGGCGCTGGCTCGCTTCGAAGGTTATGGCTTCTATCCCGACTACCGAGCGCTGACGACGGCGGTGGCTCGCTACGCCGGCGTAACGCCAGACGCCACGCGCGTCGTCCTGGGCAACAGCGGCGACGAGATCATCGACCTGGTCGTGCGCCTGTTCGTCGCACCGGGCGAGGGGGTCATCGTCTGCCCGCCGGCTTTTGGCATGTACGCCGTCAGTGCGCAAGCCCATCGAGGCCAGGTGTTGAGCGTCCCCAGCCGTGACGACTTTTCGCTGGATGTCGAGGGCATCGAGGCCCTGCTCAACGGCGAGACGGAGATCCGGCCCAAGCTGCTCTTCCTGACCTCGCCGGGCAACCCGGATGGGCAGGCGATCCCGCTGGAAACAATCCGCCATCTGTTGCAGTTGCCTCTCGCCGTCGTCGTGGACGAAGCTTACGTCGAGTTCGGCGGGGAGAGCGCCATGCCGCTGCTAGAGACACACCCCAACCTGATCGTGCTGCGCACCTGCAGCAAGTGGGCGGGTTTGGCCGGGCTGCGCCTGGGTTATGCCCTGACCTCACCCCAAATCGCCGGGCCGATGGCGCGACTGCGACCGCCGTACAGCGTCAATGCCGCGGCCATCGTCGCGGCGCTGGCCACCTTCGACGACATGGCCCACGTCCAGGCCACGATCGCCCGCATCGTCGCCGAACGCGACCGTCTCCAAGCCGCTCTGGCCGACTTGCCGGGCGTGCGCCCCATCCCCAGCCAGGCCAACTTTGTCCTCTGCCGCTTCAAAGATCGCTCTGGCAACGAAGTGGCCGACGCGCTCGCGGCCCAGGGTATCCTCGTCCGCAGCTTCTCCGACGCCACTCTGGCCGACGCCGTGCGCATCACCGTCGGCCGCCCTGAGCAGAACGACGCCCTGCTCGCCGCTCTCACCTCCATTCTCAACCCCCAGTTTCCCTATCTCCAATCCCCACTCCCTAATACCCGATCCCGCCACGCCAGCATCCACCGCCAGACCCGCGAGACCGCCGTCACCGTCACCCTCGACCTCGACGGCCTGGGCCGCTACGAGACCCACACCGGGTTGGGCTTCCTGGACCACATGCTGGCCCAGCTCGCCGCCCACGGCCTGTTCGACCTGACCGTGCAGGCCCGGGGCGACTTGGAGGTGGACGAGCACCACACCGTCGAAGACGTGGCCATCGCCCTGGGACGGGCGCTGGATGCGGCCCTGGGCAACCGGCGGGGGCTCGTCCGCATGGGGCACGCCTACGCGCCGCTGGACGAGACGCTGGCCCATGTCGTCGTGGACCTGAGCGGCCGGCCCTACGCCGTGGTCGAGGCCGAGTTCACCACGCCTCGCATCGGCGCGGTCAGCACAGATCTGATCGCCCACTTTTTCGAGACGCTGGCCCTCCATGCCCGCCTGTGCCTGCACGCCCGCGTGTTGTATGGCCGCAACGATCATCATCGGGCCGAGGCGTTGTTCAAGGCCCTGGGCCGGGCGCTGGATGCGGCCACCCGCCTGGACCCCCGCCGTGAGGACGTACCATCCACCAAAGGAGTATTGTAGCATGCGCGCCATTCTGAGCGTATCCGACAAAACCGGCATCGAGTCCCTGGGCCGGGGACTGGCCGACCTGGGAGCCGAGATCTATTCTACCGGCGGCACGCAGCGGGTATTGGAAGCCGCGGGCGTGCCCGTGCGCCCAGTGAGTGACCTGACCGGCTTTCCGGAAATCCTGGGGGGACGGGTCAAGACGCTGCACCCTGCTGTCTACGGCGGCATCCTGGCTCGCCGCGACCTGCCCGCCGACCAGGACGACCTGGCCCGCCATGGGCTGAGCCTGATCGACCTGGTGGCCGTCAATCTCTACCCCTTCGAGGCGACGGTGGCCCAGCCTGACGTGACGCTGCTCCAGGCGCTGGAGCAGATCGACATCGGCGGCCCGACGTTGCTGCGGGCGGCGGCTAAAGACTTTCCAGCGGTGCTTCCCTTGTGCGACCGGGCCGACTATCCGGCGGCTTTGGAAGCGTTGCGCCAACCCGCTGGACCCGACGAGGCGTTCCGGCGACGATTGGCAGCCAAGGCCTTCCGCCATACGGCGGTCTATGACGCCATCATCGCCACCTATCTCGGCGCCGGTGAGACCGATTGGCCCGGCGAGATGGCCCTGGGCCTGCGGAAAGTCGAAGAACTCCGCTATGGCGAGAACCCTCAGCAACGAGCCGCCTTTTACGCCTTGGCGCAACCCCGACAGAGGGGCGCCGGCCTTGTCGGAGCCCGGCAGTTGCAGGGCAAGCCGCTCTCCTACAACAACATCCTGGACGGCGACGCAGCCTGGGCAATCACCAGCGATTTTTTGCCGACGGCGGTGGCCATCGTCAAACACACCAACCCCTGCGGCCTGGCCCGTGCCGACGATCCGCTGCTCACCTACGAACTGGCCCTGGCTGGCGACCCGCTGGCCGCCTTTGGCGGGATCGTGGCCGTGAATACGACGGTGGATGGTCCCCTGGCGCGACGCCTCGCTGAACGCTTCTACGAGATCCTTCTGGCCCCCGATTTCAGCGCCGAAGCGCTGGAGGCGCTGGCCGCCCGGCCCGACTTGCGGGTGTTGGCCCTGCCGCCCGCCCCGGCGTCGGGCCTGACCTGGCGCAGTGTGACCGAGGGCTTGCTGATCCAGGAGGCCGACTGCGTAGATGATAAAGTGCGGCAGGGGCGCGTTGCCACCCGCCGCGCGCCGACGGACGAGGAATGGGTAGCGCTGGACTTTGCCTGGCGCGCCGTGCGTTACGTCAAGTCAAACGCCATTGTGCTGGCGCAGGGGGAAGCTCTGGTCGGCATGGGGGCCGGGCAGCCTTCCCGGGTGGCAGCCGTCGAGATCGCCGTGCAGCGGGCCGGGACACGAGCCGTGGGCGCTGTGCTCGCCTCCGACGCCTTCTTCCCCAAGCCCGACAGCGTGGAGGTCGCTGCCAGAGCCGGGCTGCGGGCTGTCGTCCAGCCGGGCGGCTCCCGGGGCGACGAGGCGGTCATCGCCGCCGCCGACGCCGCTGGCGTGGCGATGGTTTTTACGGGGAAGAGGCACTTATTGCACTGAGGGGGATTGGGTGTTGGGCACGGTGTGAGAGGGAATCATGATTGCAATCGTGGATTATGGTGTCGGCAATTTGAGGAGCGTGCAGAAGGCGTTGGAGCAAGTGGGGGCTCAAGCCGTCGTATCCAGGGATCCGGCGGCGCTGGATGCAGCAAAGGGGATCGTGCTGCCTGGTGTGGGAGCTTTTGGTGATGGAATGGCCCATTTACGGTCGCGTCAACTGGTCGAGCCGTTGCTGCGCCAGGTGTCGTGTGGCAAGCCGTTGCTGGGCATCTGCCTGGGGATGCAACTCTTGTTCGACGAAAGCGAGGAGATGGGCTGCCACCGGGGCCTGGGACTGCTGTCCGGCAAGGTGGTGCGCTTCCCCGAAGGCGACTTGAAGGTGCCGCACATCGGTTGGAATCAGTTGCAGATCAGTAGGAATGAGAGGCGAAGGATGAAGGACGAGGGAGAACGGGGCGAGAGTGGACTGTTGGCGGGGATCCCGGATGGGGCGTATGCCTACTTTGTACACTCGTATTACGTGGTGCCCGAGGAGGCCGGTGACGTGCTGGCGACGACAGAGTACGGGGTTGAGTTCGCCTCGGTGGTGGGTCGGGCGAAGGTGTGGGGGGCGCAGTTCCACCCGGAAAAGAGCCAGGAAGTGGGGCTGCGACTGCTGGCGAACTTGGCGCGCCTGGTGAGGAGTGAACGATGATCGTGTTTCCAGCGATTGACTTGCGGCATGGCCGGTGCGTGCGCCTGCGGCAGGGACGGTCTAAAGACGAGACGGTCTACGACGACGACCCGGCCACCGTGGCCCGGCGCTGGGTGGCGCAGGGCGCACAGTGGCTCCACGTCGTCAACCTCGACGGTGCCTTCGGCGAATCCTCAATCCCCAACTCTCAATATCCAAGATCCGAGATCCAAACCCCAATTCCCGCAAACCTCCAGCTTCTGGTTGAGATCCATGCTGCCGCACCAGGGACGCCGATCCAGTTCGGCGGAGGGGTACGCTCGCTGGCGGACATGGAGAGGGCGCTGCGCCTGGGGGCGACGCGGGTCATCCTGGGCACCGTCGCCGTAGAGAACCCGGATTTGGTTACAGAAGCGATAGAGAGTTTCGGCGCAGAGCGGATCGTGGTTGGCATTGACGCCCGCGACGGGCAGGCGGCGACCCACGGCTGGCAAGAGACGAGCGAGACGACGGCGATGGCTTTGGGCCGGGCCATGCGCCGACAGGGGGTGATCCGCGCCGTCTACACCGACATTGCCCGCGACGGGATGCTGACCGGCGTGAGCGTCACGGCGACGGCGGTGCTGGCCCGCACTACCGGGCTGCGAGTTATCGCCTCCGGGGGCGTGGCCTCGCTGGCCGACGTGAGTCGCCTGAAGGCACAGGCAGGGGAAGGCATCGAAGGACTCATCATCGGCCAGGCGCTGTACACTGGAGCAATATCGCTGCCGGAGGCGATCCGGGCGGCAGAGGAACGATAGGCGCGGATCAACCGAACCTTCGAGTCAGCTCCGCCTCCACGTCAGCCCAGGGCAGATCGCGGGCGGCCAGCAGCACCAAGGCATGGTAGGTCAGATCGGCCAGCTCACTGACCAGTCGCTCGTCGCCCTCACTCTGCGCGGCCACGAGGACCTCGATCGCCTCCTCGCCCACCTTCTTGAGGATGTACGGCAGCCCAGCGTCGAGGAGCTGGCAGGTATACGATCCAGGCCGGGGATGGGCTTTGCGATCCTGGATGACGGCCCACACGTGGGGCAGCACACCTTCGGGGGCCAGAGGCTCCTCCGTCTCAGCTTGGCCGGGCAGGCGGTGGTGGAAGCAGCTCTGGTGGCCGGTGTGGCAGGCGGGGCCAGCCGGCTCGATACGAAGCAGGAGCGTGTCGGCGTCGCAATCGTAGCGGATCTCGACCACCCGCTGCGTATTGCCGGAGGTTGCCCCCTTGCGCCACAACTCGCGCCGGCTACGGCTCCAGAACCAGGTCTCGCCGGTTGCGAGCGTTCGCTCCAGCGACTCCTGGTTCATGTAGGCCAGCATCAGTACCTGGCCCGTGTTCGCGTCCTGCACGATGGCCGGGGCTAACCCTCTCTCATCCCACTGGATCTTGGGCTGCTCTTCTGTACCTGGCATCGGTTATGCCCTCACCGGAACCCCACGATCGGCGAGGTAGGCCTTCACCTGGGCGATGCTCAACTGCTCGTAGTGGAACAACGACGCCGCCAGAGCGGCGCTGGCCTTGCCCGCGGTCAACGCCTCGCAAAAGTGCTCCAAGCGCCCCGCCCCGCCTGAGGCGATGACCGGGATATGCACCGTGCCGGCAACCGCTCGCAACAGGTCGATGTCGTACCCATCCTGGGTGCCGTCGGCGTCCATGCTGGTCAGCAGGATCTCACCCGCACCCCGATCCTCGGCCTCCTTCGCCCAGGCCAGGGCATCTCGACCGGTGGGCACTCGCCCGCCGTTGATGTATACCTCCCAGCGGGGGAATTGCCCATTGCCCAGCGGAAGCCGTTTGGCGTCTATAGCCACGACGATACACTGGCTGCCAAAACGCTTCGCTCCCTCCGCGATTAGTTCAGGCCGGCAAACGGCCGCGCTATTGACCGAGATCTTGTCGGCTCCAGCCACCAGGATCTGGCGAATGTCCTCCACCGTCCGTAGCCCCCCGCCGACGGTGAAGGGGATGAACACCGTCTCAGCCACCGATCGCACCACGTCGCGCATGATCTCCCGGCGTTCGTGAGAGGCAGTGATATCCAGGAAAACCAGTTCGTCGGCCCGCTCTGCGTCGTAGACCATCGCCTGCTCCACCGGGTCGCCGGCATCGCGCAGGTCCACAAAGCGGACGCCTTTCACCACGCGCCCGTCTTTTACGTCCAAACAAGGGATGATCCGTTTGGCCAGCATCGTCCCACCTTGCCTAACAATTGTGCAATCAGAGCCGGAATCGTTCTAAACCGGCGAAAGACTGCACCTTACCAACAGAGAGCCTTCAGGTAGACTGATCGTGACTGGCTTACAGCGCGGAGGTCACGATGAGTCTACAGCCGTTCAGTACCCACGAAGCGGAAGTCATGCGGACGACCCATGCTATGCTGGTGCCCTGGGGCCTGTTGCCCAGCGCATCGGCCTGATCGATGAGTTGGCGAAGGTGCCGATTGACCAACGTACCCAGGAGCATGCACCCCAGAGCATGTGGACGAGTTCCTGGTCGCTATCCTGGGCGGCTGTGCCTATCTCCAGGACATCAGTCGTGGAGATGTGCTGGCCGAAAATGCACATCCGTCTGAGAGCCAGCAATGACGCGTGAAGCTTTCCTCAAGCGGCTTTCGCTTAGGGCGCATTGCCTCGTGCCTGGCAGTAGTAGTTGTGGTGCAGTCCACTCGGCACCGTGAGAGGCACGACCTTACTCAGCCACGGATCCTCTCGTAGAACTGGACACAATTCACACATCCCCTTCTCCTTTACTGCCCGTCTTGTGCTGGATTGTACCGCAAACCGGCGCGGACGGCAAGCTGACCGAAGGAGAAAAGCATCAGTCAGAACCTTGTCCTGAGCAAGGGGGGAGGTGACCGGTGACGGCAGAGACTTAACGCGCGTCGGAGCAGGCTAGGCATCACCGATCACAAGAGGCGAGCCTCCGGTATACCCAGGGTTCGTGCCTTCTATGCGCGCCAATGCTCACGAGACAGTCACAGAAGCTCCATCGTCGGTCCGTTTTGCACGATGCTTTCGAGTACACCTCATTCACCATACCTGGCTCACAGACGGATGTGCATTTTCGGCCAGCGGGCCCGCGGGGGATCGGCTCGCTACGTGCGCCACCGACGGCAGGGTCAGGATTTGGGACCCATCCATAGGCGAGCTTGTCGCCACACTGCGCACGGACGAACCGCACCCATGGGGGCCCGTGGCTTTCAGCCACGATGGCTCACGCCTGGCCGCCGGCGCCGTGGATGGTTTCTGGGCTGTGTGGCATCTGACCACAGAACAGGTTCTGGCGACCATATCCGGCCATGTCAACATGATCCAGGACATCAGCTTTAGTCCCGACGACAGGGTCCTGGCGACCGCCAGTTGGGACGGGACCGTCAAAGTATGGGACCTGGCCACCGGTGCGGCGCTCACCACTATTGCCGCTCAAATCCAGCCGGCTACCACCGCTAATTGGGTCTTTGGCGTCGCCTTTAGCCCCGATGGGCACCACGCGGCCAGCGCCGGGTCGGACGCAATGGTCCGGGTGTGGGATCCAGCCACCGGGCAGGAGCGTCTCACCCTTCCAGGCGGCGAGGGGACTGTCCTCATGACTGCGGTCGCCTTTAGCCCCGATGGAACGCTAACAGCCGGTGGTCAGTTCAATGGCCCCAACCCCCTGTGGGAGGCGGCCACGGGCAGGTTGATCCTTGTTCTCACGGGGCATTCGGGAGGCGTGGTCGACCTGGACTTTAGCGCCGACGGCGCACTGCTGGCTTCGGCAAGTTTTGACCTGCAGGCCAAGGTCCGGGATCTGGAGTCGGGCCGGGAGGTGGCCTCCCTGTACGGCAGCGCCGGCAGGGTGGTGGGCGTCGCGTTTAGCCCGGATGGCACCCGGGTGGCGACCGCCGGGGAGGATGGATCGGTGCGCATCTATGCGGTGCGGGTGGAGGACCTGATGGCTCTGGCCCGATCGAGCGTGACCCGCTCTCTGACGATGGAGGAGTGCCCAAAGTACTTCCATGTGGAGGAGTGCCCGTGAATTTGTGCCCGTTCCTGTCCCATCTCGGTACCGCGAGGATTCGGAGCGGCAGAGGAGTTGGTACGATGAAATGCCACCCGGGATGAGTTGACGCGTGGTAGGGACACCTCGCGCCACTTGATCCAATCCACGCGGCCTTGACCCGCCAGAGCCAGGGTCCAGGCCGATGTTGTGTGGACTGGCGTTTTCGTCTATGGTGTTGTTCATGGCTATTGCCTCCTGTTTGTGAATGGAACTCCCTTTGTGCGCAGCATTCTTGCCCAGCCACGGGTTTGCACGCCGATCTTCCTGCCAACGAGCACGCTCTTTCTGGGGAAAGCCTGCGGACCCGTTTGGCTCTTGACAGCCTCCGCGCTTGGTGCTAGAATGGTTGCAGGATGGATACGCAGACGACAGGGGAGCTTGCAGGCTATCGGTTGTCGGAGGTGATCGAGCGAGTAGGCGATTCCTTCCAAGGCACCAGCCCCCCACTGGCTGGGTTCCTTGTTCTCGCAGATACTCTTGACGACGTCTTGGCCCCGGCCCCCGGCGTGGCTCGTGCATTGCTCGAGGCCATGCAGTCGAAGGGTGTGACGCCGCCCCTACGTGTCGAGGAAGTGCACTTTCCCACCCAGATCGATTAAGTAATGCTGTCAAAGAATACCCCTCACGTCAATCCAACGGTGGAAGCTCCAACTCGATGCCACAGAGGCAGCGAGGCCCAGCGGCTTTGCGGGTACCATGGTTGGGTCGCCGTGAGCAAGCCCGCCAAGGGACGGGGTTGCCGCGCCGATGCAGTTGGGCATGCACCGCAGCCGGGACTAGCTCTGTCTGCCGCCACCCAGATGCTGACCATGCGCAAGACATGCTGGCAACTACGTAGCGTCTATTGGCCCAGTGGCTACCGTAAGTATCCCCCAGATGGCCGATGCGCCGGGAGGCTTTTCCGCCTATAATCGAGATGCTGGCTGAGCCGCCCGTGCGCGGAGAGGATCAGCGATGCCGAACTTGCCTGTATGCGCCGGCCGCGCAGCCAAGCCAGAGACGACCAGGCAGAAAGGGGAGCAGTGCCATGAAACGAGTGCTGTTGATCGCGGTGGTTAGCGTGGTCGCCCTGCTGATCCTCGTCGCCGCAGGCGGCCCGCTGTTGAAGGCCTTGGGAGTGCAAGGGCTCTTTATGATCAAGTCCGGTTCGGGCCATCTGCGGCTGGTCCGTGCCACCGTCGAGCCGGGAGCACTGCCTGAACTGGTGCCCGGCGCTGCACGTACGGCCCAAACTGAGAGCCGCCGGCTGCGAGGGCAGCTTGGTCGTCGGTTAGCAGCCTCTGGCGGGATGATGGGTGCTGCTGCGGGCGCATCGAGGATGCCGTTGATGAGTAGGGACAGGGGGCGTCAACGAATCGGAAACGAATAGACGAATGTGCGCGCCATTTGTTTATTCGTATCAGCATTCGTTGACAAACTACGACGGAGGCGCAGGTGTCCAAAGCCCAGGGGACAGGCCGGGGCTGGTCGACGATGGGCTGGACGAGCTCACCTGGCGGGTGATTGGGCCGGCGATGGCCGTCCACAACGACCTGGGGCCCGGCCATCGGGAAGCGACCTACCACATCGCCAGGACGCAGCGCCTGTCCGATACCGGGCGGGCGGCTGAACGGGAGCCCGAGCTGCCCATCGCGGACGAAAACGGCAACGTGGCGAACTCTTACGTGGCGGATCATTGGGTGGAGCAGGGGCCCCTGGTAGAGTACAAGGCGCACAACTATGCGCTGGCCAACGACGGGATTGCGCAGTGCATAGACTATTTCGCTGCCTCGGAGTGCAGGGTCCTGCTGCTCTTCAACTTTGGACGGCCCCGCCTGGAATGGCAGAGGCTCTTTCCGCCGCAGCAGATCTTGGACCATCGGCGCAAACGGTGGACCCGCCCAGGACACCGCAACGGCAGGTCCTGGCGGGGGCCTGTTCCTCGGAGCAGCGCGTCAAGCTTGCGCCAGTTCCTTGAGCTTGGCCTCCATCTTGACAACCGTAACCGCGGACATCCTCTCGGCAGCGAGACCCAGGAGTTTCCCGATCACCCCATAGGGTAGCTCGATTTCCTCCATGAAGGTAACCCGACTGCCAGCGGGTGTGCGCTCGAGCGAGAATTCCTGACAGTAGGATCGGTAGTTGCCGCCAGAAACCATCCGCAGGACAAGCTTCTCGTTCTCCTTCCAGTCCGTGACCTCGAACTGCATCCTGCTCAGGCGGCCCCCAGCCTGCTCTTCGATGTAGATAGGCGTTCCGACGCCGCTGCGCTGGCTGCCACTGTACTCGAACCTCTGGAACGTTATGCACCACTTCAGGACCTTCTCAGGCTCGACAAAGAAGGGCCACACTTTCTCCGGTGGCGCTGCGATGTCGATTGACTTCTGGACTTTCATCTCACTTCCCCTCCTTGAGAACGCCGTCTCGCTGCTTTTTCGCGGTACTGGCTCGACGACGCCCATACTAGACGCCCGAAGTCTCTCCAGGTCAAACCGAGTCCTCAGCCCATGGAGGAGCAACGCTCCAAGGCTGCTCCCATTATACCCCCGAACCCCGCGCTGTGCAAGACAGGTGTGGGAGGCATAAGCCGAAAGGAACGCCACGCCCCTGGCACCTTCCCTGGAAAGCGGGTGGCTTTCACTTTGCCCATCGCCTCGAACGATGGTATAATAGGGCTGCGCGAATTCTCTCTTGGCTCCTCCTGCGTGGGAGAGTCGAGGCTTTGAGACTTCAGGCAGGTCTCAGATGCAGAACACCAAGCGTCTCATCTTCCTGCTGAAAGCCTTGCGCTTTCCCCTCTCAAGGCGCCAGCAGTCTATCACACTTGGCGGCTTTGTCAAACCGGGGCAAAAGCATCGTGCCGTTTTAGCGTAGGAAGTAAAGAGGCCGCGGATCGGTCGAGGCGCGGAGCACTTCCGAGTACGCATGGTCGGCTCAAACTCTGCGCCCGTGGCAGTTCGCGAATCCCGAACTGGTGCAGAGCAGGGAGCGCGCCCTGCACCTCGGTGGCGCCGCCAGCGCAAACAAGGGCAGGCGCGACGATCTCGGTCTGGGCACGAGGCCACTCTAAGGGTAGGAGGGTGCCAGAAAGCGCGGAGTACAAGACCACAGCTTCTACAACCTGACGGTGATTTGACAGTCTATTGGTTGGGTTCCCGGGGGGAGCTCCTTTTCTCGCCGGGCCCGGCAGGGCTGCATACCCTTCAGATCAATCCAGTGGTGGGAATTCCCACG
>Ga0315286_10003101_pt1 | contig 15570 bp, 13 predicted proteins | sample YL17G10_0_MG_FD_205038 | JGI IMG/M metagenome (GOLD analysis project Ga0315286, IMG submission 205038) | Sediment microbial communities from Yellowstone Lake, YNP, Wyoming, USA - YL17G10_0 | ecosystem: Environmental > Aquatic > Freshwater > Lake > Sediment | place: USA: Wyoming | collected...
TGACCGCCGGCATCGTCAGCGCCAAGGGACGCGATCTTCCGCAGGAAAATCTGGTGCCGTTCATCCAGACCGACGCCGCGGTCAACCCCGGAAACTCCGGCGGCCCGCTTTTCAATCTGAAGGGCGAGGTCGTCGGCATCAATTCGCTGATCTTCTCGCGCACCGGTGGCTACATGGGGCTGTCCTTCGCGATCCCGATCGATCTCGCGATGAATACGGTCGCGCAGTTGAAGGACAAGGGCAAGGTGACGCGCGGCCGCATCGGGGTTCAGATCACGGAAGTGAGCAAGGAAACGGCGGAATCGTTCGGCCTTCCCAAGCCCACGGGCGCGCTCGTCAATTCGGTCGAGAAGGGCGGACCGGCGGAAAAGGGCGGCGTCGAAGCGGGCGACATCATCATCAAGGCCGACGGCCGCGAGGTGCGCACGTCCTCCGAGCTGCCGCGAATCGTCACGATGGTCAAGCCCGGCACCAAGGTCACGCTGACGGTATGGCGGAAGGGCGCCCAGCGCGATATCACGGTGACGGTCGCCGAGATGAAGGAGGAGGCGGCGGTGACGCCCGCGCGCCGCGGCGGACCCGCGCCGAAGGACAAGGCCAAACCCAACCGGATGGGCCTTGCGCTGATCGATCTGACCGACGAGCAGAAAAAGGAACTCGACCTCAAGAGCGGCGTGTTGGTCGAGGATGTCGTTGGACCGGTGCGCGGCAATGTGCAGTCCGGCGACGTCATCCTCGCGATCGTCAGCCGTGGCCAGACCACCGAGGCGAAGTCCGCCGAACAGATCAACGCACTGGTGGCGAAGCTGGAAAAGGGCGCGTCGGTGACGTTCCGGCTGAAGCGCGGCGAGCAGGAATTCTTCGCGACGCTCAAGATCAACAACGGCGATTGAAGCACGTTGGATTGACGCTGACCCTGCTGACGCGTTCCTGCTGTCATCTCTGTGACGAGATGCAGGAGGCGCTGAAGCCGTTGGCCGCGGCGCGGGGTGTCGCGATCGCCGTGGTCGATGTCGACGGCGATCCCGCGCTCGCGGCGACCTACGGCGACCGCGTTCCGGTGCTTTTCGCCGGCGAGCCTGGCGGCGGCGTCGAGCTATGCCATTTCCGGCTCGACCGGGCGCGGGTCGACGAGGCGTTGGCCGGGTTGGGGCAGCATGCCGATTGAGGTCGCGTCTTCGTCGAAAATCCGCTAAAATTCAACATGATTCGTGCGGCCAGGGGCACTTTTCCGGTGCCCCTTTGTTTTGCCGCGCCGCTGACCGGCGACAACCTTGCAACTGATTCGCAACTTCTCCATCATCGCCCACATCGACCACGGCAAATCGACGCTGGCCGACCGGTTCATCCAACGCTGCGGCGGCTTGACCGACCGGGAGATGGGTGAGCAGGTGCTGGATTCGATGGACCTCGAACGCGAACGCGGGATCACGATCAAGGCGCAAACCGCCGCGCTTTCGTACAAGGCGCGCGACGGGAAGGTCTACGAACTCAATCTGATCGATACGCCGGGCCATGTGGACTTCGCGTATGAAGTCTCGCGTTCGCTCGCCGCGTGCGAGGGCGCGCTGCTCGTCGTCGACGCCTCGCAGGGCGTCGAGGCGCAGACGGTCGCCAACTGCTATACGGCGATCGAGCAGGGCGTCACGGTGGTGCCGGTACTGAACAAGATCGACCTGCCTTCGGCGGAGCCGGACCGGGTGATGGAAGAGATCGAAGACATCATCGGGATTCCGGCGCACGACGCACTTCGCTGCAGCGCGAAGACCGGCGAAGGCGTCGACGACGTCCTCGAGGCGGTGATCGCGCGCATTCCCCCGCCGAAGGGCGATCCCGACCTGCCGCTGCAGGCGCTCATCATCGATTCGTGGTTCGACAACTACGTGGGGGTCGTGATGCTCGTCCGGGTGATGCAGGGGACGCTGAAGCCCCGCGACAAGATTCTGCTGATGGCGGCGGCGGCCACGTACGGCTGCGAGCAGGTCGGCGTGTTCACGCCGAAAGCCGTCGCGCGGGAGTCGCTGTCGGCCGGCGGGGTCGGATTCGTCATCGCCGGCATCAAGGAGATCCACGCGGCCAAGGTCGGCGACACCGTGACGCTGGCATCGCGGCCCGCCGCCCGCGCGCTACCGGGGTTCAAGGACGTCAAGCCGCAGGTCTTCGCGGGGCTCTATCCGATCGAGTCGAACCAGTACGAGGCGCTGCGCGACGCGCTCGACAAGCTCAAGCTGAACGACGCATCGTTGCACTACGAACCGGAAGTCTCGCAGGCGCTCGGGTTCGGCTTCCGTTGCGGGTTCCTGGGCCTCCTGCACATGGACATCGTGCAGGAGCGCCTCGAGCGCGAGTACGACATGAACCTCATTACGACGGCGCCGACGGTCATCTATCAGGTCCTGTCGCGCGACGGAACGCTCAACGAGATCGAGAACCCGTCCAAGCTGCCCGACCTCTCGCGCGTCGAGGAGATCCGCGAGCCTGTCATCACCGCCACGATCCTGATGCCGCAGGAATATGTCGGACCGGTGATCACGCTTTGCACCGAACGGCGAGGCACCCAGAAAAACATGCAGTATCTCGGCCGACAGGTCATGCTGACCTACGAGTTGCCGCTCGCGGAAGTCGTGATGGATTTCTTCGACAAGCTGAAATCGGTGTCGCGCGGTTACGCGTCGCTCGATTATGAATTCAAGGAATTTCGCGCGGCCGATGTTGTCAAGCTCGACATCCTGATCAACGGCGAGCGCGTGGACGCGCTGTCGGTGATGGTGCACCGCTCGGTCGCCATCTACCGTGGCCGTGAAGTCGTCACCAAGATGCGCAAGCTGATCCCGCGCCAGATGTTCGATGTTGCCGTCCAGGCGTCGATCGGCGCCCAGATCATCGCCCGCGAGACGATCAAGGCGATGCGCAAGAACGTGCTCGCCAAGTGCTACGGCGGCGACATCACGCGCAAGAAGAAGCTGCTCGAGAAACAGAAAGCCGGCAAGAAGCGGATGAAGGCCGTCGGCAGCGTCGAAATTCCGCAGGAGGCGTTTCTCGCGATCCTGCAGGTCGGGGACAAATGAATTTCGCGCTGATCCTGTTTCTTGCAACGGTCTTCACGGGCCTCGTCGCGCTTGCCGACAAGGTCGTTTTCGCGAAGCGCCGCGCCGCCGACGCGCGTGAACCGTGGTGGATCGAATACCCGAAGAGCTTCTTCCCGGTGCTGTTGATCGTCTTCCTGTTGCGCTCGTTCGTGGCTGAGCCGTTCAAGATCCCGTCCTCGTCGATGCGTCCGACACTCGAAGTCGGCGACTTCATCCTCGTCAACAAATTCGCCTATGGCATCCGGCTGCCCATCGTCGAGCAGAAGATCGTCGCGCTCTCCGATCCGAAGCGCGGCGATGTCGTCGTCTTTCGCTATCCGCTGAATCCGTCGCAGGATTTCATCAAGCGCGTGATCGGCCTCCCGGGGGATACCGTCGTCTATCGGGACAAGCGGCTCGCGGTGAACGGCGTGCCGTGGTCGCAGAAGCAGGATGGAACGTACAGCTATCTCGAGGGCCTCCGGTTCGAGACGATGGACCAGTTTTCAGAGACCGTCGATGCCGGTGCCGTACAGGGATCGAAGGACCAACAAGCAACAAGGGACCACAGGGCGGCGGTCGATCCGACGATGCCTTCGGTGAGCCCCGGACAGGTGCGTGTTTTCCCCGGGCGCGAGAACTGCGATTACAATCCCGATGGCAGCGGATTCACCTGCAAGGTTCCGGCCGGGTATTACTTCGTGATGGGCGACAACCGCGACCGCAGCGACGATGGCCGATATTGGGGATTCGTGCGCGACGACCATCTGCGGGGGCGCGCGTTCTTCATCTGGTTCAATTGGGATGACATCTCGGGCCTTGCATTCAAACGTGTCGGCAGCGGAATACGATAGGGAGAAGGCGATGCGAGCACAGCAGCGCGGGTTGTCGTTGGTTGGATTCATGTTTGTCGCGGCGATGGTCGTCAGTTTCGTGATGATCGGCTTCCGCCTCACGCCCGCCTACATCGAGTATTACTCGGTGCAAAAGGCGCTCGAAGAGGCACTCGTTAACGCCAAGGACCTCAACTCGGCGGCCGAAATACGCGCCGCTTTCCAGAGGCGAGCGGACGCCGGATACATCGAATCGGTGACGGGCAAGGATATCGACGTGGTCAAGGGCAAGAACGAAGTCACGGCGAGCGCGACCTGGACGCGCAAGCTGCCTCTCGTCGGCAATGTGAGTCTGTTCCTGGATTTCGACGCGTCAGCGACGCGCTGACACGCGCCGCGCTCACCGCGCAGGGATCCGCCGGAGGATGCCGTCCATCGCGCTGGTTGACCGCCTCGGGCACGAGTTTCGCCGGCCAGAGCTTCTTGCGCAGGCGCTGACGCATCGCAGCCACGGCGCGAGCCACAACGAGCGCCTGGAGTTCGTCGGCGACGCGGTGCTGAATTGCGTCGTCGGCGTGACGCTGTTCGAGCGCTTTCCGGCCATCCCCGAAGGTGAGCTTTCGCGCGTCCGCGCGAGTCTCGTCAATCGCGATACGCTGGCGCAGCTCGCGCGCGGGCTCTCGCTCCCGGAAGAGATTCGCCTGGGCGAAGGCGAGGTCAGGAACGCAGGCGGCGAGCGGCCCTCGATCCTCGCGGATGCGCTCGAGGCGATCTTCGGCGCGGTGTTCGTCGATGCCGGCTTTGACGCCGCGCGCGCCGTCATCCTGCACGTCTATGCCGCGGAATTCGTCGGTCTCGATCCGGCTGCGCTGGGCAAGGACCCGAAGACGCGGCTCCAGGAATGGCTGCAGGCTCGCCACATCGCCGTGCCCGAATATGCCGTGACGGCGATCAGCGGCGAGGCGCATGCGCAAGTTTTCACGATCGAATGCCGGATTCCCGCGCTTGGCATCGGCGCCACCGGGAGCGGCTCGAGCCGTCGCGCCGCGGAACAGGCGGCGGCGGCGGTGGCGTATGCCGCGGCGATCGGCGCGCCCGGCGCCGCCGGTGAATGACGCTGTGCGCGACGATGATTTCCGCTGTGGATACGTGGCGATCATCGGCCGGCCGAATGTCGGAAAATCGACGCTTATGAATCGCCTCGTCGGCCAGAAGATCAGTATCACGTCGAAGAAGGCGCAGACGACGCGCCATCGGGTCACGGGAGTCCTGACAACCCCCGATGCGCAGTTTGCATTCGTCGATACGCCGGGATTCCAGACGAAGCACCGCTCGCGCCTCAACGACCGGATGAATCGCACGGTCACCCGGAGCATCGCGGACGTCGATGCGACCGTGTTCGTCATCGAGGCCGGGCATACCACCGACGCCGATCGCGCGGTGGTCCGCCTGCTGCCGGCCGCTGCCGGCGTTGTTGTTGCGCTCAACAAGGTCGATCGACTGAAGGATCGGGACGCGCTGCTGCCGCAGATGGCGGAACTCTCGGCCCTCTATCCATTCGCGGCGATCGTGCCCGTGAGCGGGGAAAAGGAGCGCGGGCTCGAAGCGCTGCGCTCCGAGGTCCGATCGCTGCTGCCGGCGGGCGCCGCGATCTTTGCGGTCGACGAGATAACCGACCGCGACGAGCGCTTCCTTGCGGCGGAGTTCATCCGCGAGAAGATCTTCCGGCTGCTCGGTGAGGAGGTCCCTTACGCGACGACGGTGGCGATCGACCGCTTCGACGCGCAAGGCCCGATCCGCCGAATCCATGCGACGGTCTACGTGGAGCGGGAAAACCAGCGCGCGATCCTGCTGGGCGCGGCCGGCGCGCAAATGAAGGAGATCGCGTCGAAGGCCCGCGCCGACATGGAGCGGCTGTTCGGCGGCCCGGTGTTCCTCGAGGTCTGGGTGCGGGTCAAGCCCGGTTGGGCGGACGACGATGCTCTGCTGACACGATTCGGGTATTGAACCCGACACCTGAATCCAGCGCTCGCCATGGCCTCGCGCTCGCAACCGCTCCGCCGCGACGACGAACCGGCGTTCGTGCTGCACACCTATGCCTATCGCGAGACGAGCGTCATCGTCGAGGCGTTCACCGCGGAGCATGGCCGGGTCGCGATGGTCGCGCGCGGCGCCAGGCGCCCGCGTTCGGAGCTGCGCGGACTGCTGCAGGGATTCCAGCCCCTGCTGCTCTCGTGGTTCGGCCAGCAGGAGCTGAAGACGCTCGTCAAGGCCGAATGGCGCGGAGGGCTGCCGCAGGTCGGCGGTTCGGCGCTGCTGTGCGGCTTCTACCTCAACGAACTGCTGCTGAAGCTCGTGCCGCGCGAGGACCCGCACCCGCGCCTTTTCGCGAGCTACGAGACCGCGCTCGCTGATCTCGCCGCGGGCGACGAACAGGCGCCGGTGCTTCGGCGATTCGAGCTCACGCTCCTGGCGGAGCTCGGCTATGCGCTGCCGCTCGTGCGCGAAGCCGATACCGACGGGCCGGTCGATCCCGCTGCGCGGTACCATTACGCCTTCGATCGCGGCCCGCGCCGCGCGTCGCCGGAGCCCGGCGTTCGGTTGCCGCTTGTCCGCGGAGCGACGCTGCTCGCGCTGGCCGACGGAAACTACGCCGATGCAAAGACCGCGGCCGAGGCGAAGCGTCTGATGCGTGAAGTCCTCGATCACTACCTCGAGCAGCGAGGGGTCGAAAGCCGGCGCGTCGTCCAGGAGCTGCAAGCACTCGACGAGCATCGAGACAAGGAGAACGACCGCCATGATTGAGCTGGGTGTCAACATCGACCATGTGGCAACGCTGCGGCAGGCACGCCGCACCTACGAACCCGATCCGGTCTGGGCCGCGGTCGAGGCGCACCTTGGCGGCGCCGACGGCATCACCGTGCACCTGCGCGAGGATCGCCGCCACATCCAGGACGAGGACGTCCGACGTCTGCGCGAAATCGTCCACATCAAGCTGAACCTCGAGATGGCGGGGACGGCCGAGATGGTCGAGATCGCGGCGCGGCTCAAGCCCGAGATGGCGATGCTCGTTCCCGAAGGGCGGCACGAGATCACGACCGAAGGCGGGCTCGACGTCGCGGCAAAGGAAGGCAGGCTCGGGGAATCGGTGAAACGGCTCGCCGACGCCGGCATCGTCGTCAGCGTATTCATCGATGCTGACCTGGCGCAGGTCGAGGCCGCGGCACGCATCGGCGCGAGGGTTTGCGAGGTTCATACGGGGCCTTACGCCCACGCTTTCCACGCGAAGGGCCGCGATCCCGAGAGCGCGGCGGTCGTCGCGGAGCTCGCGAAGATTCGCGCGGCGGGCGAGGCGATCCGGCACGCCGGGATGCGCTTCAATGCCGGACATGCGCTCAATTATTTCAACGTGCAGCCCGTCGCGGCGCTGCCCGGCGTGCGCGAGTTGCACATCGGCCACGCGATCGTCTCGCGCGCCCTTTTCGTCGGGATGCGCGAGGCCGTGCGTCAGATGAAGGCGCTGATCCGTGAGGCGGCCGGATGATTTCTTCCCTTTTTCCGCGCACGCCGCGATTCGACGTCGAGACGAATGTCTTCGGACGCGCAGATGCCGCGCCATGAGCGGCCCGTGATCGAGCGGCCACGCGGTCCCATCCTCCTCGGCATCGAGGGCATCGCGCTGTCGACCGCCGACCGCGAGCGCCTTGCCCACCCGCTGACCGGCGGCGTGATCCTGTTCACCCGCAATTTCGAGTCGCCGGGGCAACTGAAGAAATTGACGGCCGAGATCCATGCGATGCGGACGCCCGCGCTGCTGATTGCCGTCGATCACGAGGGCGGTCGCGTCCAGCGCTTTCGCGACGGTTTCACCGCGATCCCGGCGATGCGCACGCTGGGTGACCTCTGGACCCGCGACGTCGCCGGCGCGGGCCGCGAGGCAGCGCGCATCGGGTTCACGATCGCGAGCGAGCTGCGCGCGCACGGCGTCGATTTCAGCTTCGCCCCGGTGCTCGACGTCGATCATGGCGCGAGCGCCGTGATCGGCGACCGGGCGTTCCACCGCAATCCGAACGCCGTCGCGCATCTGGCGGCGGCCCTGCACGGCGGACTTCGCGCGGGCGGCATGGCGGGCGTCGGCAAACATTTCCCGGGACACGGGTTTGTCGCGGCCGACTCGCACACGGACGTTGCGGTCGACACGCGCACGCTCGCGGAGATCGTCGCCGACGATCTCGTGCCGTTCGGCGCGCTGGTGAAGTGCGGGCTCGAGTCGATCATGCCCGCGCACGTTATTTTTCCGGCGGTCGACTCACAGCCGGCCGGCTATTCGCGCCGATGGCTCCAGGAAATCCTGCGGGACCGGCTCGCGTTCGACGGTCTCGTGTTCTCGGACGACCTTGGAATGGCGGGCGCGTTCGGCGCCGGCGATCTCGTCGCGCGCGCGGCTGTCTCGCTTGCGGCAGGCTGCGACATGGTGCTGGTCTGCAACGACTTGGCCGCAGCCGATGACCTCCTTGCGAACCTGAGGGCGGTACCGAACATTGATCTGGCGCGCCGCACGGCGAATATGGAAGGCAGGGCCGCGATAGCCGCAACGTGACCGCAGGACGATTGCGCGCCGGCGGCTGGCCTTGCGCGCGCGCCGCCGTGTTGAAGTCCCGACCTGAGTCAATGCGGGTGCGGCCAACGGCCGCCGAGCCTCTTCGTCAGCTCCTCGGCGGTGTGCGCGACGATGGGACCGAGCTGCCGGATGCGCTCGTCGGGCAGCCGCGACGACGGGCCGGCGAGCGAGATCGCGCCCAGCGGCTCCGCGTGCTCGTCGTAGACCGTCGCCGCGACGCAGCGCGTGCCCGGCGCGTGCTCCTCGTCGTCGAACGAGTAGCCGCGGTGGCGGATCACCTTGAGCGCCGCCCACATCGTCTCCGGCGCGACGATCGTGTGCGGCGTGATGCGCGGCAGGCCCTTCACCTTGAGGATCGCATCGATCTGTTCGTCCGGCAGCGAGGCAAAGATGGCCTTGCCGACGCCCGACGCGTGCAGCGGTACTCGGCTGCCCAGCTTCACCACGATGCGCATCATCTCGCGGCACTGGACTTGCGCGATGAAGACCGCTTCGGTGCCGTCGAGAATCGCGAGGTTGGCGGTCTCGCCGGACTGTTCCATCAATCGGCGCATGTAGACGTGGCTTTGCGCGACGAAATCGCGATTGGCGAGAAATCCGGCGCCGACGGTGAACGCCTGCAGTCCGACGTACCAGTGGCCGAGGTCGCCGGCCTGGTAGACGTAGCCCATCTTTTCCAGCGTCGAGAGCAGCCGGTGCGTCGTCGATGGAGGCAGGTCAACGCGATGCGCGATGTCGGTCAGCGAGATGCCGGCCTCGGCCTTCGCGAGGGCTTCGAGAATGTTGAGACCGCGGGTCAGGCTCTGGACCTGGCCGGTGATGGCGCCAGGCTTCGATGGCGTGCGGCCGCGGCGGGGTGGCGTTGTGAAGCGATGCGGCATCAAAGGGAATCCGATGACGGCAGGCCCGAGAGCAAGCCTGCTTGCGGAAATGAGTGACGGCGGTCGCAAGACTCCCGTCGTTCCCGCGCAGGCGGGAACCCAGCGTCTTCTGACGAACGCCCCTGGGTTCCCGCGTTCGCGAGGACGACGATCCCAAGAACCGCGGCGTCACGCAATTGCGTAATCCTCGACAACACGGCCCATTCTCCGGTACGAGCGCTAAGCGAGCTTCAGGTGCGGCGTCACGGCGAAGGGTTCGCCGGCGATGTCGACCTGATAGTTCGCGCTCAGCACGACCTCGTCGGTCAGCGTCGCGTCGGCGCGCGCGTAGCCCATCGCGACCGCGCGCCCGTAGGTGCGGCTGTAGCCGGTCGACGTCAACTCGCCGACGTTCTTCCCGTCCATCAGGATGGGCTCGCCGCCCCAGGGGAACGCGTCGGGGCGATCGAACGTGAACATCACGACGCGCTTCCTGACACCGGTCGCGCGCTGTCGCAGAAGTGCGGCGCGGCCGAGAAAGTCCGCCGGCTTGTCCATCTTCACCGCGTAACCCAGGCCCGCTTCCCATGGCGTGTCGTCGGGCGATAACTCGGCACCCCAGGCGCGGCGACCGGATTCGATGCGCAGCGCGTCGATCGTGTAGTAGCCCGCGTCCTTCAGACCGAGTTCCGCGCCGACGCTCCACAGCGCCTCGTAGAGCGTCACGCACTGGTCGGACGAAACGTAGAGCTCGTAGCCCGGTCCGCCGACGTAGCTCATGCGCGCCGCGCGGACCCGCGCGTAGCCGACGTCGATCATCCTGGTCGTCGAGAACGGCATGGCGGACTTGCCGAGATCGTCCGGCGAAATTCGATTGAGCAGTCCCTCGGCTTTCGGACCCATCACCGAAATCACCGAATACGCATTCGTGACATCGACCAGCGCGGCGTGCTCGTTGTGGGCGATCGCGCGCTCGATCCAGGCGAAATCGCGCGTCGTCTGCGCCGATCCGGTGATGATGAAGAACTCGGCCGCGCCAAGCCGCACGATGGTGAGATCGCTCTCGAAGCCGCCGCGCGCGTTCAGCATCGCCGTGTAGACCATCTTTCCGACGGGAACGTCCATTTCGTTGGCGCACAGGCGCTGCAGGACGGCCAGCGCGTCGCGGCCCTTCAGAACGAACTTGGAAAACGAGGTCTGATCGAAAACAACCGCATCCTCGCGGCACGCGCGCTGCTCGTCGAGGACATACGGCAGCCATCCCGGAGTGCCGAGCGTGTAGGGCGGCGTTGCGGCGCCGGGCGGGAGGAAGTAGTTCGCGCGCTCCCAGTTCATCTTGCTGCCGAATACCGCATGCTTCGCGGCCAGCCGGTCGTAGAGCGGCGAGCGGCGGAGCGGGCGGACCGTCTCGAGTTCCTCGCGCGGCCAACGCATCGCGTAGTGAAGGCCGAGCGTCTCGACCGTGCGGTCGGCGAGGTGCTTGCGATTGGCCTGGAACGGCGCAAAGCGGCGCGCGTCGACGTCCCAAAGGTCCAGCGGCGCGTCACCCTGTACGATCCATTCCGCGACCAGCTTTCCCGCGCCACCGGCGTTGGCGATTCCCGCCGAGTTGAAACCGGCACACACGAAGAATCCCGCGAGTTCGGGCGCTTCGCCGAGGATGAAATTGCCGTCGAGCGTGAAGCTCTCGGGGCCGTTCAACAGCAGCTTCACCTCCGCGGTCTCGAGGCACGGCGTGCGATGAATCGCATTGTTCATCAGGACTTCGAAATGATCCCAATCCTCGGCCAGCAGCTGGAACTCGAATCCGTCGGGGATCGGATCCACGTTCCAGGGCTTGGCCTTGGGCTCGAAGCCGCCCATCACGAGTCCGCCGACCTCCTCCTTGTAGTAGAGGTAGCCGTCCGGATCGCGAATCACCGGCATGTCGGGTGTGACGCCGGCAATCGCCTTGGTGACGATGTAGAAGTGTTCGGCGGCGTAGAGCGGAACATTGACCCCGGCGATGCGTCCGAAGGCGCGCGACCATTGGCCGGCGCAATTGACGATGGTCTCGCAGGCGATCGCGCCCTCGTCTTCGGCGGACTTCCACGTGAGCCCCGCGACGCGGCCGCCCGCGGTCGTGACGCCGTTGACCCTGACGCCCTCCGCGATCGTCGCGCCATGCATCCGCGCGCCTTTGGCGAGCGACTGGGTCAGATCCGTCGGGTTCGCCTTGCCGTCGCCTGGAATCCACACCGCGCCAGCGAGGTCATCGGTCCGCAGGATTGGCGCCATTCTTCCGGCCTCCGAGGGCGAAATGAACTCGAACTCGATGCCGAAGCTCTTCGCGCGCGCCATCTGCCGCTTGATCAGCGCGAGCCGCTCCGGCGTCTTGGCGACGTTGATGCTGCCGCACTGCTTCCATCCGGTGGCGAGACCGGTTTCCTTCTCGAGTGACGAGTAGAGATCGATGCCGTAGCGGCTCATTCGCGTCGCATTGCGGGTCGCGCGCGTCTGCCCGACAAGGCCTGCCGCGTGCCACGTCGTGCCACAGGTGAGCTTGCCCTGCTCGAGCAGCACGACGTCCCGCACACCAAGCTTGGCGAGGTGATAGGCGGTGGAGGCGCCGGCGATGCCGCCGCCCACGATCACAACGCGGGCATGGGTGGGAAGCCTGCTCATGCGCCCTGACCGCACGTGGGGCCGCCTTCAGGCGGCTTGTGGCCGTACGCCCTGCTGCGTCCGGCTGAAGCCGTGGGGCCGCCTTCAGGCGGCTTGTGGCCGTGCGCCCTGCCGCATCCGGCTGAAGCCGTGGGGCCGCCTTCAGGCGGCTTGTGGCCGTGCGCCTTGCTGCGTCCGGCTGAAGCCGTGGGGCCGCCTTCAGGCGGCTTGTGGCCGTGCGCCTTGCTGCGTCCGGCTGAAGCCGGACCCACGGAAGCCGGACCCACGGAAGCCGGACCCACGGAAGCCGGACCCACGGAAGCTGGACCCACGACGGAAGCGCATCTCGTTGCTCGTGCTCTCCCGGTTGACACAGGATGTCTCATTTGGGTTGTTCCACTATCAGAGTTTCAACGCCGCGACACCCGCTACGACGCTCGCCGCACCGGCCAGACGCGGCCAGCCGAAGCCTTCCTTCAGCCAGACGGCGCCGATCAGCGCCGCGAACAGCACGGAGGTCTCGCGCAGCGCGGCGACGGCGGCGATGGGCGCGCGCGTCATCGCCCAAAGCACGATCGCGTAGGCGCCGAGACTCGCGGCACCGCCGACGAGGCCCCGGCGCCAGCCGCGCGCGATGTAGGCGGCGGCGTCGCGCCCCCGCCGCGCGCGAATCCAGAACAGGAACGGGATCGCTTCGAGAAACGTCAGCCACACCGCATAGCTCGCCGCGTTGCCCGAAGCGCGCGCCCCGGCACCGTCGATCAGCGTGTAGACGGCGATGATCGCGGCGTTGGCCAAGGCGAAGACGAGGGCGGCACGCGGGTGCGGATTGCGGCCGACGAAGGCGATGCCGACGATGCCGGCGCATATGAGCAGGATGCCGAGCGCGACCTGCGGGGTCGGCCACTCGCGCAGGAATATGACGCCGAGAAGCGTGGCGAGCAGCGGCGCCGTGCCGCGCATCAGCGGGTAGGCAAACGAAAGGTCGCCCGTGCGGTAGGCATGCGCAAGCGTGATGTAATAGGCCCAGTGAATGCCCACCGACACGATCATGAAGGTCCAGGCCGCCGCATCGGGAGCGCCGACGAAAGGGATCGCCACGAGCCCCCACGCTCCGGAGCCCGCGACAACCGTGGCGGTGTCGAGCAACGGGTCGCCGCCCGGCGCGGACTTCAGCAGTGCGTTCCAGCCGGCGTGCAGCAGTCCCGCGCCGAGCACGGCGAGCGTGACGGCGAGCGTGAGTTCGGTCGCGGGCATCGCCAACGCGTCAGGTACTGCGCAACGGCACGGGATCCGGTTCTTTGAGCCGCGTCTTCGCCAGCACGCCGGCCTCCTCGAGGATCGGATAGGCGATCGAACAGAAGTGCGAATTGATGCGACGGAGATCGGAGATGAGATCGAGGTGCAGCGATGAGGTCTCGATGCTTTCGACGGTCTGGCCGGCGAGGCGTTCGAGATGCGTATTGGCGTACGCGCGCTCCAGGTCGCGGAACAGCACCTTCTGCGCGAGCAGTTCCTGTGCGCTCTTGAGGTCGCCATTGAGAAATACCGCGAGCCCCAGGCGCAGATTGGCGATCAGTCGGGTGTGCAGATCGAAGATCTCGGCCAGGCCCGCCTCGGAGAAATTGCGGCCCTTGTCGATTTTCTTGTCCTCGATGTCCGTGATGATCCGCTCGATGATGTCGCCGACCTGCTCCATGTTGATCGTAAGCGAAACGATGTCGGTCCAGCGTCGGCCTTCCTTCTCCTCGAGCGCTTCGCGCGAAATCTGCGTCAGGTAGAGCTTGATCGCGGTGTACAGTTCATCGACGATGTCGTCCATCTTGCGCAGCCGTTCGGCAAGCGCCCGATCGTTGGTTTTCAGCACCACCAGCATTCCGTGCAGCATCTGCTCGATAACGTCGCCGATGCGCAGTGCCTCCCGGGCGGCGCAGGAGATGGCGAGCGTCGGGGTCGCGAGCGCGGAGGGATCGAGGTGGCGGGGCTTCGCCGGGTCGTCGCTCGGGGGCTTCGTGGGGAGCAGGCGCTCGGCGACGCGCGCGATCGGCGCGGTGAAGAAGATGAACGCGACGGCCAGCGTGACGTTGAACGCGAGATGGAACAGCACGACCTCTTTGGCCGCGTCCAGGGCCATCGACTCGATCGGCGCCTCGATGTAGGGCAGCAGCAGCACGAGGACGAGACAGCCGATCAGCTTGAAAAGAAAGTTGCCGAGCGTGACGCGCCGCGCTTCGGGCGGCGAGTTCAACGTCGACAGCATGCCGAGGATGCCGCTGCCGAAATTGGCGCCGAGCACGAGCCCGAGCGCCACCGGCAGCGCGATCACGTGCAGCGACGCGAGCGTCGCGACCAGCAACACGACGGCGAGACTCGAATAGCAGAGCACCGTCAGCAGCGTCGCCACCAGCATGTAGAGCAGCACGTCGCCCGTGAGCGAGGTCAAGATCACCTTGATGCCAGCCGCCTCGACGACGGGCTTCACCGCGACGGAAATCCAATGCAGCGCAAAGGTGATGAGGCCGAGCCCGATCAGGACGCGGCCGAACTGGCCGATGGGCTCTGCCTGTCGCGACAGGAACAACACGATGCCGACAAAGATCAGCAGCGGCGCGAGCCACGAAAGGTCGAACGACAACACGACGGTGACGAGCGACGTGCCGACATCGGCGCCGAGCATCACCGCCAGGGCCTGACCCGTGCCGATGAGGCCCTGGCCGGCGAAGGCGGCGACGATCAGCGCCGTCGCGGTGCTGCTCTGGATCAGCGCCGTGATGCCGGCGCCCGCAAAGAATGCGTTGATCGGGTTGGCGACGCTGACGCGCAGGAAACGGCGCAAGCTGCTGCCGAAAAGGCGCAGGATTCCGGTTCGCACGATGTGCGTGCCCCAGACGAGCAGCGAAACGCCGGCGAGGAGGTTGAGGAGCGTCTGCACGGCGAGCCTAGGCGGAGCCGCCTTCGACCGCGGACAGCGCCGCGTCGAGGATCGTGAAGGCGGTGTCGAGTTCGCCGGTCGTGATGACGAGCGGCGGAGAAAGCGTCAATACGTTGCCTTGCCCGATCTTGAACGACAGGCCGTTGGCAAGGCAGTGGTACATCACCTGCTCGGCTTCGCGGCGCGCGGGAACGCCGTCCCGCGCAAGCTCGATCCCAAGCAGCAGCCCGATCCCGCGGACGTCGGCAACGAGGGGATGGCGGCGCTCGAGGCCGCGCATCCGGTCGAGCGCCTGCGCGCCGAGCGTCTGCGATCGTTCGAGCAGGCGCTCGTTCTCGATCACCTCGAGCGTTGCCAGCGCTGCCGCACAGCCAACCGAGCTCTTCTCGTGCGTGTAGTGGCCCAGCGCGCGGTCGGCGGCGACGTCGAGGCTGCGGCGCGCGATGAGCGCCGCCATCGGAAACACGGCGCCGCCGAGCCCCTTGCCGAGCACGACCATGTCCGGAACGATTCCATAATGCTCGAACGCGAACATCCGGCCGGTGCGCCCCAGGCAGATCGGCACTTCGTCCAGGATCAACAGCGTGCCGTGGCGGTCGCAGGCCTCGCGAAC
>Ga0315286_10003102_pt1 | contig 15567 bp, 13 predicted proteins | sample YL17G10_0_MG_FD_205038 | JGI IMG/M metagenome (GOLD analysis project Ga0315286, IMG submission 205038) | Sediment microbial communities from Yellowstone Lake, YNP, Wyoming, USA - YL17G10_0 | ecosystem: Environmental > Aquatic > Freshwater > Lake > Sediment | place: USA: Wyoming | collected...
AGGCGATGAGGCTCCCTCGATCGATTTCTTCCAGGCTCTTCGACTCTTCATATTTTGGCATGCATCTTGAAGTCCTTCAACAGGGGATCCTTCTGCAACTCTTATACAAAGGGATTTATTTGCATAACGCCCTTGTACCAGTATCCGAACATTCCCCCAGATTAGCTCCAACTCTGCTCAAAGCGGCAAGGTCTCAGTGAAAATGCAGCAGCAAAGGGAAGCACCGGAAAAAGGCGTCACTCCGAGAAGTGAAGAAGTAAAGCGGAAGGAGTATTATTCAAGGCTGCATCGGAAGTTTGTTCTGATTACCTTGGTCTGTTCTCTTGTCCCCCTTTTGTTGGTTGGCTGGATTATCAATGTTTATTATACGAAATTCGCCAAGGACAAGATGAAGAGCTCTTTTCAAACCGAGGTGGAAAGCCATCGAAAGATCATCGAGTTGTTCTTGAGGGAGCGCAGCTCCAAACTGCAGCTTCTCGCTCAGACCCATTCCAAAGAGCATCTGGGTCGTATGGACAACTTGGCCCACGTCTTTGAAATCATGAGCCAGGAGTATGGAGCCATCACGGATATCGGGGTCATCAGTGAGCAGGGCAAGCATATCGCCTATGTGGGACCCTATGACCTGATGGACAAGAACTACTCCGAGGCTCTGTGGTTCAAGAAAGTCATGGAAAGAGGATCTTACATCAGCGATATGTTCACGGGATTCCGTAAGGTCCCGCATTTCGTCATGGCCATAGCCCGCCAGGAAAAGGGAGAAAAGTGGATTCTCCGAGCAACCATAGACACGGAAGTCTTTCGCTCCCTGGTAGAAAATGTGAGAATCGGGAGGACAGGAGAGGTTTATCTGGTGAATGAGGAGGGATACTACCAAACCAGCCCTCGTCTTGGCGGGAAGATCATGGAAAGGACCAACATGGCGCCGGAACCCTACCACGAAGGTATCAAGGTTCGCGCCATTGATTCAAAACCGAAAGATCCCAAAGAAAAACCCCGTCGGGAAATTATCGCCACGACCTGGCTCAGAGAACCACAATGGATGCTCGTGGTTAAGCAGGAATATTCGGAGGCTTTTGATGAAGTCAATTATGCCAACTTTGCAACGTTGGTCTTTCTTCACCTGAGTGCGCTCACCATTTTGATAGTCAGTGTTTTCATTACAAGATATCTGATCAACGTGATCAGGAAAAGAGATGATGAGGCTGATCAACTCAACCGACAGCTTCTGGAAGTGGGTAAGATGGCTTCCCTGGGTGAGCTTTCCGCGGGCGTTGCCCACGAAATCAACAACCCTCTTGCCATCATCCTCACGGAAAGGCAGATTCTCCTGGATATAGCGCAGCTAACTCCCAATCTGGATGGGGATTTCAAAAAGGAGCTGACAAACTCTCTCGCTCAGATTGATGTGCAGGTGAACCGGTGCAAGCGGATCACCCACAGTCTTCTTCGCTTCTCGAGGCGTACCAAATCGGTCATTGAAACGGTGGACCTGAACAGCTTCCTGGGAGAGGTTGTGGAATTGATGGAGAGGGAGGTAAAATCAGCAGGGATCGAATTCATCACCTCTCTGGATGGGAGCCTGAAACCGTTTCAATCAGACCCGTCACAGCTTCAGCAGGTCTTTCTCAACCTGATCACAAATGCCATTGACGCCCATGACGGAAAGCCTTACGGCTCAATAGAAATCTCGACCCAGGCTGATGATCGTATGAAGAAGGCAAAGATCAGGATCACTGATACCGGGTCCGGAATATCAAAGGAAAACCTGATAAAGATATTTGATCCATTTTTCACGACAAAGCCTGTGGGAAAGGGCACCGGTTTAGGCCTTTCTCTCTGTTACAGCATTATCCAGAGATTAGGCGGGACCCTATCCGTCAAGAGCGAATTGGGGAAGGGGACAGAGTTCACCATCGATCTTCCTTACTCGCCGCCCCGGGGTGCCCCTGACTAGGGCCCACATTTTTTTCTGGACACAGGGGTACGGATTGGGGGCCGTGGGGGTCTCTTTCAAAATGAGGAAACGAAGAGAGACCTGGAGTGACTATGAAAAAAGGGGCAGCGAAGGGAAGGATCTTTTGGTGGAAAGGAGTGCCGGAAAATGAAAGGTTCCAGAATACTTCTGGTGGATGATGAGGTCGTTTTCACCACCAATATGGCTAAGCTCCTCACTAACAGGGGTTACAAAGTGACTGGCGTCAACAGCGGGGAAGCAGCCATCCGTGCCCTTGAGGAGAACAGTTACGATGTTGTGGTTTTGGATTTAAAGATGCCGGGCATGGATGGAATAACCACACTCAAGGAAATCAAGAAACTCGGCCTCTTTACTGAAACGCTTATTCTCACAGGCCATGGCTCGATCGATACCGCCTTGGAAGCGATCAAACTGGGGGCTTACGACTATTTGACCAAACCCTGTGAAATCAGCGAACTGGTGGCAAAGATTGAAGGTGCCTAGTCAAGAAAGGACGCCGTTCAGCTAAGAGAAGAACAGGGATCCTAATGCAGGCCCTCGGCGGACCAACGACGTCCGTTGGCGGACCAACGACGTCCGTTGGCGGACCAACGACGTCCGTTGGCGGACCAACGACGTCCGTTGGCCGCAACCAAGGTGATGCGTGGCGAGTGAACCATAGAAAGATGGGGGCGAAGGAAGTGTTTTCCGAAAGACCCTGTCTCATAAATTAGGATGGACTCCGCAGTGGTCAGATATCGGAGTTTGCTCCCATGAGGCCCTATTTCTCTTCACCCGGATTTTGTCAAACTCCAGATATCCGACCACGCACCCCAGAGGCAGATAGACAGGGTCTTGAGGAAAGCGCCTCCAAGCCCAAAGTTCTCCTTCTACCCCCCTTCCAGCTGCTTGAGATTTTCTCTGGCAAAATCGATGGAAGCATCTAGTTCAAGGGCAAGCCGATAATATCGAATTGCTTTTTCCGCATCCCCCATATCCCGGTAATTGGAAGCGATGTTTGCGTAATCGATAGCGGAAGAAGGATCGATTTCCAAGACCCTTCTGAAGCACTGGATAGCTTTTTCATGTTCTTTAAGCTTATAGTAGCAATACCCCATCAGATTATAGACATCCGTTCTCTCTCGGTCGTACTTCTCAGCTTTTTCGAAAGTGGAGATCGCCTCGCGATAGTGCTCAAGATCTTTTAGACAGAGCCCCATGTAGGAATAGAGGCTCGGGATATCTTCCTCCTTCGGATGAAGGTCCAGCGCCTCTTCGAACAAACGGAGAGATTCAGCCGGATGATTCAAGGAAAGGTGAGACGAGCCCAGGTAGAACTTGATGAAATACTTCCCGGGCAAAATCTTATCCATCTTATCGAGTTGTGCAATGGCCCAAGTCGGATCTCCATTTTCAGTGATCAGTTTGGCTGAAAACATGGCAAGGCTTGTTCCGGCTGCTCTCTCACGGAAGTGGGCGCCCGGGATGATGGTGTAAAAAGCGGGAATCTTGAGCTTGGGGTGGGTGACGTCAAGGGCGATCACTTGCATACCCTTGCGGGACAAAGCAGCGAGGCAGTTTTCTATCTCCACCTTGAGGTTATTGTGGGAGAGGTCGGGAAGGGCGCTGATTGGAACCACCTTGTCCGTGCGGAGGATGTAATCCGCCTCTTCCAAGGTCTTGAACTTGGGCAGCCCGCTCGCCACGTAATTTGAACTTGAGTTGAAGTCACCCGCAAGCTGAGCCACTTCGGTGAGAGCACGGATGAGCGCCTTCTGAGGCCCCGGGGTTGTCCCAGCCGTCCAGACCATTTCGCTTTTCTGAGGGAAAGTGCTCGGATCATAAGCCAGAGCGCCGATGCTGGGGATACCGGTATCGAGCGAAAAATCCGTGATAAAGAGTCTGACACCGGCCTTGGCGTATTTTTGGATCATATCGAGAGCTACCGGGTCAGTGACCGAGGCAGGGTCAATCAGCGTCGTTTTCATCCTATTCCGGCTAATGATGGAGGAGACGTGCCTTTCCACGATCTCGCAGATCCCCTGGATGAGGGCTTCCTCTACGCAATTTCCTGCGGATGGCCCGTTGAATTCGTTGATCGAATAGAACCAGTTGAAGGGAATGAGGACTTCAGTGTCCCTTGTCAAATTGTAGGCCCAGGTCCATTTGAGGGGGATCCCTGAGAAAACTTCTTTGACTCTTTCTGCTTCCTCCGAGTCGTCATGAACGGATCGAGTGATGAGTTCAAAGGGAATAGCCTGGTCTTTCAGGTTCCGGTACTCTTCGACAAAGAAGTTTTTTGCATCCTTGGAAAAGCTGAAGAAGCTGAACCTTTCGGCCAGTTCCATGACAGCACTGGCTTCTGATTGCTGAGGGGTAGAACCTTTGCCCATCTGCTTTTTGGTGCCGATCACCTGGAGTGCATCCTGTCCGCAGATGCTGAAAAAGACAGGGATGTCAAGCCTCCCATTGTCAATCCGTACCGTCCTCTCAAGAATGTCGAGGTGGACTTCCTGAAGCTTGGCCTTAAAGCGGGCCACTGTTTCTTCCGGGGTGATGATCTTGTCCTGATCCAGGGTGTAGCCTTTAAAAGCATCCTTCAGTTGGATTCTGTGAGTCATTTTTTAACTCCTCAACGTTTTTTCTTGATCCTAAGAGGCATTCAAACCACGAAAGCACGAAGACACGAAAAAAAGAAAGTTTTCTTTCGTGGTTTCCTTGTTTCGTGTTTTCGTGATTGATTCTTTGTCTTTAGTCAGTTCCGCCCGCTCCAGGCACTTCTCATTTGCCCTGAGCCCTTTCCTCTCTCAGGGCTCGATTCAAGCTTCCGGAAATGTATCCTTCCAGATCCAATGCGATGTGCATAAAACCTATTTCTCTGAGCTTTGAGATGATCCTGTCCCGGATGGGTTTTTCCATAATCCGCAGAAGGTCTTCAGTCTCCACTTCGATCCTGGCAAGGGACTCGTGGCATCTCACCCGGTACTGCAAGAACCCGATGTCTGCAAGGAAATCTTCCGCTTCTCCGATCATTCTCAGCTTCTCTTCCGTGATTGCTTGACCGAATGGGATTCGCGAGGCAAGGCAAGCCATTGGAGGCTTATCCCAGGTGGAAAGGCCCATCTCTTTCGAACGAAGCCTGATCTCTTTCTTGGTAAGCTGAGCGTCCACGAGGGGTGCGATGACGCCCATCTCCTCGGCTGCCCGCAAACCGGGCCTGTAATCCATCAGGTCGTCCATGTTGACGGCGTGAGCCAAATACCTTAACCCCTTTTGTTCCGCCAGATCCTTGAGCTTCTGAAAGACGTGTTTTTTGCAGTGATAGCAACGGTCAGGATTGTTTTCTGAAAAGCAGGATAGCTTCATCGCATCGAAGGGTATCACCTCATGTGCAATCCCTTCTTTTTTTGTGAAAGCAATGGCCTCATTCAGCTCCCGGGAAGGATAAATGACAGAAGTGGCCGTGCAAGCCACGGCATTCTTGCCAAGAACCTGGTGAGCCACAGCAAGAAGAAAAGTACTGTCCACACCTCCTGAGAAGGCAATCAAGACCGAACCGAGTTCTTTCAGTCTTTCAGCCAAAATTTCTTTCTTGGCATCAAGACGCCTGATTTCATTCCCCAATGTGAGGTCTCCCATAACTTCCCACCTCTAAGCTAGCAGGTTGCTGAAAAACACCTACTCAGCGGGCTGATAAAAAGCGTCCAGATGCAAGGCACCCGAAATTCCGAGGAGTGAGGCGCACATAGAAGTACGCCGCAATGACGCGGAATGAGGATAACGAAGCAGATGGGCGTTTTTCAGCAGCCTGCTAGGAAATGACTTTCATGTAGACGTTGCGAGAACGTGGGCCGTCGAACTCGCAGAAGAAAATCTTCTGCCAAGTGCCAAGGACAAGCCTTCCATTTTCAACGAGCAGTGAAACGGAACTCCCAGTAAGCGAAGCCTTGATGTGGCTATCCGCATTCCCTTCGGTGTGACGGTAGCCTCCGTGACTGGGAACCAACTCGTTCATTTTGGCTTCAATATCTTCACAGACATCCGCATCGGCTCCTTCATTAATGGTCACGCCTGCGGTGGTGTGAGGAACATAAACAACGCAGATACCATCCTGAACCTCCGCTCTAGAGACCTCCTTCTGAACCGAGGAGGTGATATCCACCATTTCTATGCGAGAATGGGTTCTTAGCGGTATGGAAACGGGCATAGCTAACCTCCTAAGGCACAAGGATTCTCGAAGGGGATGGACTCTGACGGGCGGAGGCGTCAGAAAAGTCCGTTCCCGAGAAGTAGAGAAGGAGGCTTTTTTCCATGAGTGCCTTCAAGAAGGCATTCACTTTCAAAAGGGAATCCCTCTCTAGGAGGGACAAGGCGCATCGAAGACAGATCCGCGCCAGATTCTCTTCCCCTAATTTCCAGAAGAGGTACGCCATTTCCTCCAGCCTCTGCTTCATAAGGTTTCGCTGTTTCTCAGCGTAGAGTTGGCGGATAGAATCTTCCTTGATTTGATTGATCCGCTCGCCCTTTTGCATTCCAGAGAGAAGAATCGGGCTTTTCTGCGCGCGAGCGACCTCATCAGCCACGGATTTCAGCTTGTCTGGTTGAGCGATCCACTCTGCCAGAAGTGGATGAGCGAGGAGGTTTTGGATCTGGGAATCCGTAAGTACTTCTCTTGAAATACTCTCATAAGACAGAATTTCATACACCGGAGCGTTACCAAGGCGTGGGACATGCCCTAGCAGCCACCCCCTTATCTGGTTATAATCGCCCGAAGCCTCCCCCTTTTCAGATCTCAGGACGTGGGCTTCTTCCAGAAGAGCGGTTGCGTGACTGAGGCTTGTCTCCACCATGAAAGGGAGTTTTTCAAAAAAGAGTGTCTGCATCTCTTTGGCCTGTTTCTTACTGTAGCGGCCGAAAGCATACTCAAGAATCCCTCTCTCGTCGTTGATCACTCCCACCCCAAGGCCTATCCCTTGTGGGAGTTGAGGGACGGCGATCAGGACAGGTCTACTACCGGTTCCATCAATGGGTCCAACATAAGCTTCTGGCTTATCCTGCTGAACCGTCCGTAAGCGGAAGGCGGGCGGCTCCTCCAGGTTCACATCGGGAACGGCAATGCCCCTCTGCTTCAGCTTAAACAAGCTTCTCCTGACAGCTTTTCTTACCTCCTTCTGCTGGTAGACTTTCGCGATGCCCTCCAGGAGTTCAGGGGTCCTAGCTGAATCAAGAGGAAGTCTTTCGACAAGAGCTACAGCAAGTTGTGGGCTTAGTTGACGACTGGGTATCGTATCCTTGTCCATAGTCTCTACACTCTCGATCATGGAATCGAGAAGAGCTTTATCGTCTGCAGAAAGTTCAGAGGATGATGGTGTCTTTTGGGCACTTTTCTTCTTGTGCATTTCACTCAACCTTTTTGCGAAGGACCGGCGATCATGAGGAAGAGGATTCCTGCAAAGCCAAGCTTCTATCCTATGAATGCAGAGAAATCAACAGGAAATAGGGATCGAGAGCTTGACTTAAAGAGTCCGGGGTTTCTATAGTAGCAATAGTCATTCTTTCTTGATCGAGAGAGTCTCCCTTTGGCAATGATGACCATGTCAGAAAACCCGGACATGACTGAATTGAGCGAAAGGCTCGAATATCAATTCAGAAATTCTGAGTTGCTTGCCCAAGCTTTCAGGCACTCTTCCTATGTCAACGAAGTCGGAGATTGTGACCTACAGGACAATGAGACCCTTGAGTTCCTTGGGGATGCAGTACTTGACCTTGCCATAGGACACCTTCTGATGGAGCTCTTTAAGCGTGCAAATGAGGGGGAACTCTCCAAGTGCCGTGCCTCCGTGGTGAGCGAGAGGGGTCTTTTCGATCTCGCACGAGAGTTGAGATTAGGGGATTACCTGCTTCTTGGAAGGGGGGAAGAACTCTCCGGTGGGAGGGAAAAACCTTCGATCCTCGCCAATACCCTGGAGGCTCTGGTGGGAGCGATTTACCTGGATGCTGGCTTCCCAAGGACAAGAGAAATCATTCATAAGCTTTTCATTTCGACCATTGAGCGGATGGAAATAGAAACTCTTCGAAGTGACTACAAGAGTCTTCTCCAGGAATACACACAGCAAGAGTTCAAATCAAGACCCGAGTATTTGCTGCTGAGTGAAACAGGGCCAGCTCATGAGAGAACATTTAGAATCGCCATTTACCTCAACGGAGAACTGAAAGCTGAAGGTGAAGGAAAAAGCAAGAAAGAAGCTGAACAAGAAGCAGCCAAAGAGGCATTGGTTTGGTTGACAAGAGCATAGAAAAACCTCTGATTGTCCCTTTTTTCATCCCCTTCCAAGGATGCCCTCATCGGTGTGTCTACTGCGAGCAAGAGAAGATAACGAATCAACCGATACGAAGGCTCGAAAAAAAGGAAATCGTGGATGTTATCGAGAGGGCCTTTCACTCCCAAAGCCATAAAATGAGAAGCGAACGGGAAATAGCCTTCTATGGCGGGACTTTTACAGGTTTGCCTTACGAAACCATGAGAGAACTTCTTGGCGCGGTGACGCCCTATATTCGAGAGGGTTTTGTCACATCGATCCGGGTATCCACAAGGCCTGACGCTCTGGACGAAGAGAAACTGAAATTCCTCAAGGAGTATGGAGTTTCCACCATCGAATTAGGCGCCCAGTCGATGAGCGATGAGGTTCTGGCTCTCACAAGACGCGGTCATACAGGACAAGACACGATCAGAGCGGTGCAACTCCTGAAGAAATATCATATTCGAGCGGGAATACAGCTCATGCCGGGACTCCCAGGTGACTCCGAGGAGATTTTCCTGGACTCCGTTCAGAAGGTGATCGAACTTGATGTCGATATGGTGAGGCTCTACCCGGCAGTCGTGATCCGTGGCACAGAACTGGCCCGGTGGTATGAAGAGGGGAAGTATCACCCCTTGAGCCTTGAGGATGCAGTTAGAATCTGCAAAAAGAGCTGCATCCTTCTGGAAGGGAGGAGGATTCCCGTCATAAGAATAGGACTCCTCTCTTCCCCTGCATTTCAGGAAGAGGGCCAGATTATTGCCGGGCCCTGGCATGAGGCTTTTGGCCATCTCGTTCGCTCGACGATCTATTTTGATAAAATCAAGCCCCAGCTAGCGTGTGAAGGCGAGGCCGCAAGGATCAGGCTTCGGGTTCCTCCTAGGGAGATCTCTCTCGTGAGGGGCTTCAAGAACGAAGGGTTTTACCGCCTCCAGGCAAGCACGGGGGCTAGGATAGAGGAAATTATCGCTGACCCGTCGCTCCCTTCAGGTCAAGTGAAAGTTGAGAGATTATGACCTTTTTATCAGGATTTGTAGCCCTTGTCGGACCTCCCAATGTTGGGAAATCGACCCTCCTGAACTGCATTTTGAATGAAAAGTTAGCCATCGTTTCGCCTAAACCTCAGACCACCCGGAACCGAATCATCGGGGTCTACCATGGCGAAGGATATCAGATGGTATTTATCGACACACCTGGAATTCACAGAACCTACACCCCACTTCATAAAAGCATGGTCGCATCGGCCCAGGCTGTTTTCAAGGAAGTGGATATCATTGCAGCCATGATCGATATGAACCATCCGGACGCTTCCGAGATCTCCATCATCCTCAGCAACCTTAGGAGATCCAAGATACCGTCCCTTCTTGTCATTAACAAAATCGATAGAGGTGAAAAGGCAAAGCTGCTGCCAATCATGGATGCCTGCAGGAAGCGGTACCCTTTCGACGCGATCATCCCGATATCCGCTTTGACCGGCGATGGCGTTGACAGGCTCTTAGGACAGCTTCAATCGATGTTGAAAGCAGGTCCTGCCCTCTTCCCCCCCGATATGAAGACTGACCAGTCAGAATCTTTTCTGGTCTCGGAGATTATCCGTGAAAAGATCTATCACCTTACAAGCCGGGAACTCCCATACTCCTCTGCCGTGACCGTTGAGTCTATAGAAGAGAATTCTGAGAGAAAAATGGTTTCGATTGAAGCCCGGATCCACGTGGAATCGGAATCGCAGAAAGGGATCTTGATCGGTCACGGAGGGAGAATGATAAAATCCATCGGTCAGGCATCAAGACAAGACATTGAACGAATGCTAGGGTCAAAAGTGTTTTTGGATCTTAAAGTGCGCGTGGAGAAAAACTGGAGTAAGAACCCTCGAGCCCTTAGGCGCCTCGGCTATTAAACAAAAAAACCAACCTTAGGGTGGAAGGCTGGCTTTTTCTTCAGGAGGAAAGAGTATGCGATCTCTTTCAATGACCTCATGAGAAGCAATAACCTTGCCAAAAGATTTTCATTATCGGGCATACTAGTTATCTTGCTGTTATGATTTACAAAAGCAGACTAGTCAGCACTCCGAAAAAACACCCTCTCATCTTCAAAAGTACAAGATTTTGTACCGACTCTCCCCTTTGAAAACGCCCCCAGTCCCTAACCTTATGAAAACAGGGAAAAATTTCGGTACAAGTTTTTGAACCGCTACAAGAGAATATTGTACTTCTTCATCTTGTGTTGAATAAGGCTTTTTGTAATCCCTAGTCTTTCAGCGGCATGGGATTGAACATCCCCGCTTTGTTTTAAAGCCCTTCGGATCAGTTTTTCTTCGATCTTCTCCAGGGTCTCCTGTAGAGGAACGTCTGAGGGGATGAAACGGTCCACGTCCAATTCTATATTTTCTTCTGAGAACTCAGCGGGCAGGTCTCTCTGATGAATCACTCCCTCTGAATTCAGGACCACAGCCCTTTCAATAACGTTTTCCAGCTCTCTCACATTCCCCGGCCAGCGATAAGCATAAAAGGCTTTCCAGACCTCCGGGCTCAACTCTATCTTTTCTTCACCAGAGGTTCGCCGGTATTTATCTATAAAATGATTGACGAGGAGCCGAATGTCTTCAGGCCTCTCTCTCAGAGGAGGAACTTCGATGTGAATCACATTGAGACGATAAAAGAGATCTTCTCTAAATCTCCCTTCTGCTACAGTCTCCTTCAGGTTACGATTAGAGGCGGAGAGGACTCGTACGTCCACTCGCAAGCTTCTCGTTCCTCCCACCCTTTCAAATTCCATTTCCTGGAGCACTCGAAGGAGCTTTACCTGAAGGGAGGGGGGCATTTCCCCGATTTCATCGAGGAAGAGGGTCCCTCCATCCGCAAGTTCGAATCTCCCCTTTTTCAAGGCAACTGCTCCGGTGAATGCTCCCTTTTCATGACCGAAAAGCTCACTTTCAAGAAGGGTTTCTGTAAGAGCGCCACAGTTCACGGAAATGAAGGGGCGATTTTTTCTCGGGCTTTCATAATGAATCGCTTTCGCGATCAGCTCCTTTCCAGTTCCTGAAGGGCCTGTGATCAGTACCGATGCTTTGGAATAGGCGACTTTCCCGATTAAGTCGTAGATTCTAAGCATCGGCTTGCTCCTGCCGATCATGTTGCTGAATTTGTGCTTCTCCGAAAGGGCTTCGCTGAGGCGCCGGTTCTCTTTGATCAGTCGATAGTTCTCCAGCGCTTTCTTTATGGTGACCTTCAATTCTTCGTTTTGAAAGGGCTTGGTAATGTAATCGTAGGCATGCTTTTTCATCGCTTCTACGGCCATTTCGATCGTTCCATAGGCCGTCATCATGATCACTGGAACTTCAGGATTGATTTTCTTGCACTGCTCCAGAAGTTCCATGCCGCTCACCCCGGGCATCTTCATATCGGTAAGGACGAGATCCAGATCCGATTCCTCAATGAGGCGAAGAGCGCTGCGCGCATTATCCGCCGTTATGATCTCATAGCCTTCAGGGCTCAAGAGAGCTTCGAGAACCACAAGATAGTTTTTTTCATCATCTACGATTAAAATCGTCTCCATGAAGCAAATCCCTTGAAACAACCGATCAGCCAGAGCGGGGCAACAATAATTTCACCCTGGTCCCCTGCCCTTTTTCACTTTCGATGGTGATGGATCCCTGATGCCCCTCTATGATTTTCCGCACAATGGACAGTCCAAGCCCGCTGCCTTTCTCCTTGGTGGTGAAGAAGGGATTAAAAATCTTCTTGAGGTTTTCCTGATGAATACCGCATCCGTTATCTTCGATTTCTATGCGATAGTTCTCGCTTTCATGACTCACGAAGATTTCGATTCTCCCTCCATTCCCTATGGATTGGATGGAATTGATGAAGATATTCAGGAATGCCCGGTAAAGGAGTTCCTGGTCCGCGAGGAGAGCAAGGGACCTGCTGTCAAGGTTGTTTCTTACGGTGATCCCTCTCTTTTGGAGCTCAGGCTCCAGGAAGGTCAGATTCTTTTCAATGATTTGTTTCAGGTCACACTTTTGTAGATTAGGGGTCTGAGGCCGGGCGAAATCCAGGAACTCCGTTACGATCCGGTTCAGCCGGGTCGATTCCTCGGTGATAACCGTTGAAAGCTTTCTCTGAGTATCATTGGCACCAGGCATCGAGGCGAGCAACTCGGCAGTGCTGCGTATAATCCCGAGAGGATTCTTGATCTCATGGGAGACCCCGGCCACCATTTCTCCAAGCACAGCCAGTCTTTCTGCCTGATGAAGCTGTTCCTGGAGCTCCCGCTGCTCCTGTGCCCTCTGCTGAATCATCCCCTCCGCTTTGTGCACGACCAGCAGGAGGGCCAAGAATATAAGCCCCATAATCAAGATGCAGAGCCCGAAGATTAGGTACTGGAATTTGATGATCGACTCGTATTCCGAAGTGAGATCTTGGGTCAGCTCAAAGACGCCGGCCACGTAGGTTTCTGAAACGGTGAAAGGGCTGGAGCCTCTTAGGGGGACATAGGTTCTCAGCTTTCTATCCCTACCTATGAGCTCAATGTCCATGCCCCACAGGTCAGGGCTTGGAGAGAGAAGGCCGGATGAGGACCCTCCCTTAACTGCTCTTTGGTACCCTTCCGTTTCCTGGGCTTTGACCCCTATGAGCTGGGGGTTCGTGCTGTAGGCGATGACGCCCTGGCCAATGCTGTAAATGTTCACCAACTCGACGTTGAAGCCGTGAATCGTATTTCGCACGATGCGATCCATGAGCTGGTACTGCTCCTCGTCACTCAGCTTGATCTTGCCAAAATGGCTGAGCACGGGGATGACGAAGTTCTGAAAAACCTGATGGTTCAGGTTCTCGCCCACGGTCATGGCAGACTTCTCATAGCTTCTCAGCAGAGTCTCCTTGGCTTTTTCGGAAATCACTACCGAAAAAGGGAAACTGAAAATGATCAGGATGATGAAGCTTGCCCATGAAAAAAACTTCACCAGCCGAAATTGTTCCGCGCCCCCACGGGGGTTTTGATGAGACAGGACCATTCTTTTATCCATTCCAGTGAAGGATGCTGATATAGTTATCATTTATACATCAAATACGACGCGTGGTAAAGACCTCAAATTCACGATGAAATTGTTTTAATACCGTTCTGCTCCAAAAAGAAGTAAAGTGAACGGGACACGGATCCTGCCAAGTTGTGGAAGTCCCGAATCTGGATCATAAGGAGTGAAAACTATGGGCAAGAACATGGACAGCAAAAAAGATACGAAGAAGAAACCGAGCAAGACCATGAAAGAAAAAAAAGCTGCGAAAAAGTCCAAGAAGGAAACCAAGGGCTCCTGAAGCGGTGACATGCTTTCTCATTTCTTGGGCAAATCCTGTGCCGCCTTTTAAAGGGGGACAGGTTCTTGAAGAAGGAAGCGTTCGCAGACCATCAGATAAATGATCAGAAGGGCGGGAATCTGTCTCCAGGCTTGTGGCCAAGGCTTGAAGACTCTCAGTTTCAATTCCTGCCGCCCCGGACCTTGGCGAGGGTCCGGGCGATCTTGTCCACGTCCAGGACGATTTCCATCAGCTTCAGGTGCTGCTCATAGCACGCCTGATCAATCTGGGCTTTGATCTCAGGCTCAATAATGTGGTACACGGGCAGGCCCAGGGCGACCCCTGCCAACGGCCCGGCCCAAGTGGGGTCCCCGTTCGTCACGGTTTCAGCATAGAGTTCCGCACTATCGGCATCGGGAGCGCCGAGGACGACGATGAGGTTCTCCTTGCCGTGTTGTTCAGCGACCTTCTTGATACTCTCTTGACCCTCCAGGTCAAGGGCACCGGCCGCAGTTCAGACAAAGCACTGTGTCTGCACGAGGATCGGCTCGGCGCCCGCGCTCTTAAGGCACTCCGCAATGGCCGGCCCCTGTATCCCATCCCTTTCGCCTAAAATAATAGCCTTCTTACCCTTGAGTTCCACAATGGCATCTCCTTCTTGAGTAGATCCATCCTTACCGACCTCTATGGCCACGATTCCTTACCCCCTTGGGTTCTTTTCCAGTAACAAAGATATCCCGTCTGAGAGCTGAGTCAAGCGTCCGAGAAACAGGCTACCCTTGGCCAGAAGCAAGGTATTTTTCAACTTGCCTGACCTGATGTTTCGTATGGCATGCCCAAGATACGGTATCGCCGAGGCGATGTGTCCCTGAGTCGGCGAAAATCCGGGCATCCCGTGGATTCGTACGAAATCATCCAGTTCATCCTTCCGGATTTCATTCCGCAGCACGGCAAAGCTGCCGATGGTTCGATAGTTGGTGCGGGGGACATTGCCGCTTCCCTGAGGCTCTGTCACTTCCGGGTTGTGGAGCTCGGTTGCATACTTGTCGACTTGGGTAAGCTTGAGGCCCAGACGCTCTAACGGCTCCACAACCAGCTTCTCCAGAATAGCCTGCTGCGCCGACCCTGATCCGATCTCGTGTTTTCCGATCGAATCCAGCCGAATCACGGGACTTTTACCATCATCCGGGGCAATCCAGACGGCGATGCCGGCGAGCACATCCTCCAGAATAGGCATGCCCTTGCGGAGGTGGCCCTGAAACTTCATGCCCAACTTGGCCAGGGAGCCGCCCGCCACCATGACGACGTTGCGGAACACCTTGGATGTCACCAGGCTGGCAGCCATCATCAGGCCGTGAATCGGGGCACAGCAGAAAGCCTTGACGTCTGAACCGGTTGCCCGCATGCAGCCGCACAATTGCCCGATCGTCTTGGCCATATTGCCACCACCACGATTGTAGCGGTCACCAACCGCCTCCTCTCCATATCCGACAAGATAGTCGATCTCTTGCGCAGGCCCTGTCTTTTGAATCAGATTTCGCAGCGCCATCACCCCGGAGGCCCGTGCTGACAGGTTTTCAAGCATGATACCGGGCACGAGGTTGTCATCCTCCTCCGCTCCTTCACCCTGAGGCCTCATCACACAACCGATGAGCCGCTTCCCTTCGAAGAAGAGAGGTAGGGCATCCTGGACCCTCAGGTTTTCTTCGATCGTCTCCAAGGGAGTCCCATTGCCAAGCTTTTGAATATCCTCGGGATGAAAGAGGGGGTGAGTCTCGAGTTTGGAGGCGATCTCCTGCGAAAAACTTTTCTCTATCAGGATGAGCCCGAACTCATCACAGATTTTCAGCACCCCGTAGAATTCCTCCTCCGGCATGATTTCCCCGAACTCACCCCATCGCGAGGCGTTGGGGATCGGGTTCTTGTGCCAAGGGGAGGGCAAGGTCCACAATTCATCCGGGTCGAGGTTTCCGATAAAAACCTGATTCGGAGGATATGCGACAGCCTCATCAAAGGATCG
>Ga0315286_10003103_pt1 | contig 15566 bp, 11 predicted proteins | sample YL17G10_0_MG_FD_205038 | JGI IMG/M metagenome (GOLD analysis project Ga0315286, IMG submission 205038) | Sediment microbial communities from Yellowstone Lake, YNP, Wyoming, USA - YL17G10_0 | ecosystem: Environmental > Aquatic > Freshwater > Lake > Sediment | place: USA: Wyoming | collected...
CAGCCGAGGATGCTCCCGCGAGACAACGCGGGCGAGGAGTGACCGGATCATTCGACAATAGCGCTCCATCGGGGCCACAATACCAGAACTTCTGCGCTTCCGGCGACCGTCCTCCGCCCGCACCGCTCCAGCGCGGCAGGAAAGAGAGCGCCATCGGGCAAACCACAGGGGGAGAGGCGGGTCCGGGCATCGCCATATGCCGCGCCCGAGCCTGAACGGGGGTCATGGAGCAGGGCGAACTCACTGACATCGGCGGCATTTGCCTCCCGGCCGGCGCTCCCGCCGGGGCGGCGCGGGCGCGATGACCTCTGTCCCCCGCTGTCCGGCATGTCGCGCATTCATCCATGCCGATGACCGGTATTGCTGGTCGTGCGGGTGCGATCTTCGCCGGCCGGCGCCGGCGACGACTCAGCGAGTGCGGCCTGAGCCGGCGCCTCGCGAGATGGATCCTGACGACGCCCTCATCCTCCGCCGCGCCCACCTCGCCCAGCAGCGCGGCCAGCTGGACGAAGCCGAGCGACTGGTGCGCTCGCTGCTCAGGAAGGACCCCAAGGCTGTCCCCGCCCTCAGTATGCTGGTCGCGGTTCTCAAGGAGAAGGGCGACCTGGTCGGGTCTGTCGCCGCGGCGCAGCGAGTGAGCGAGATCGCATCGGAGAGCAAGCCATTGCCAGGCGCGGTGGCGAGAGCCCGGGAAGACCGCGCCCGGATCGAGAACCAGGTGGTGCGTGACGTCATCGGGCCGCTCACCCGATTCGACACACCCCTGAGCGTGTTCACACTGCCGGAGCGCGGCCCTGCCCGGTCGCGGCGCGCCTACCTGGCGCTGGCCGCGCTCGGCATTTGCGCGCTCTTCCTGGCGCTGGCGGCCGTTCTCAGGGGGCAGTTGAGCGGCTATCTGTGGTTCGCGGCGAGCTTCCTGGCAGCAGGATGGTGCTACCAGGACGCGGAAACTCGCGGCCTGGCAGGGCTGTCGTGGGCGCCCCTCGTGCTCTGCCTAGGGCCGTTCGGGCTGGCGATCTATCTGCTTGCCACGCGGTAGAGGTCCCTCACATGAGAACTATCGGTGTGTTCACCAGCGGCGGAGATGCTCCCGGCATGAACGCCTGCCTGCGCGCGGTCGTCCGCACCGGGCTGCGCCGCGGCCTGCACGTCGTTGGTATCCGGCGCGGCTACGCCGGGATGCTCAAAGGCGAGTTCGAGGAGATGGACCATTCCTCGGTCTCCAATATCCTCCAGCTCGGCGGCACCATCATCAAGACCGCCCGGAGCAAGGAGTTCCTTCTCGCCGAGGAGCGGGCGAAGGCCGCCCACCTGGTGAAGGACGCCGGAATCGAGGGGTTGGTCGCGATCGGCGGCGACGGCACCTTCCGCGGCGCGCAGTGCTTCTGGGAGGAGCACCAGATCCCTATCATCGGCGCGCCCGGCACCATTGATAACGACCTCTACGGCACCGACGAGACCATCGGCTTCGACACCGCGGTCAACACCGCGCTGGACGCCATTGACCGGATTCGCGACACCGCCACGAGCCACGAGCGGCTGTTCTTCGTCGAGGTGATGGGGAGGGAGTCGGGCTTCATCGCGCTCGAGGTGGGGCTGGCGGGCGGCGCCGAGATGATCCTGGTGCGCGGTGACGATGTGGGGGTCGAGCAGATCCACGGCTTCATCCTCTCAGGCATCAAGCGCGGCAAGACCAGCAGTATCATCGTGGTGGCGGAGGGAGATGAGGAGGGAGGCGCGATCGAGATTGCCCGGAGGGTGCAGGAACTCGGCGGCGTCGAGTGCCGCGCGACCGTCATCGGCCACACCCAGCGGGGCGGCCGCCCCACCGCCCGCGACCGCGTGCTGGCGAGCCTGCTCGGCGCGGCGGCGGTGGAGGCACTGCTCAGCGGGGAATCCGCCAAGATGGTCGGACGAGTGGACAGCAAGGTGACGCTGACCCCGCTGCCCGACACCTGGTGCAAGAAGAAGCCGCTCGACCAGGACCTCTACGACCTCGCCTACTCGCTCGCCCAGTGAATACCGATGGCTGAGACCGGCAGGGGCGCGACCGTAGCCGTCGTCGGCGTCGAGCGAGAGCCGACCGCCAGCTTCGCGGCCGACCTTCGCCGGCTGAACTACCAGCCGACCGTCATCGTCTGGCCGGCGAACGAGATCGAGCTGCGCGGCCAGCTGCCCGTGGCGACATTCCTCGACTTCCGCGCGCTCGGCGTGCACGCAGAGCACGCCTGCCGCGCCGTGCGGCAACACCGCCTCCTGCGGAAAACGCCGATCATCGCCCTGGTGTTCGAGCAGGAAGGGCCGCGGCTCGATCTGTCTCTGGGATTCGATGATCTAATGCTGTCGCCCTACCGGCTGAGCGAGCTGGCGGCGCGGCTCCGGCTGGCTCGCTGGCGAGTCGAGTCACAGGCCAGCCCCGACGCGCTCCGGGTGGGAGCGATCACGCTGAACCCGGCCACCTACGAGGTCTTCGTGGACTTGTCCGCCGGCCGTCAGGCGGGCAGGACCCCCATCGAACTCACCCTCAAGGAGTATCAGCTTCTCCTCTTTCTCATGCGCAACCCGGGCCGCGTCTTCACGCGGGAGCAGTTGCTCGACCACGTCTGGGGGCAGGACTACTACGGCGGCACCCGCACCGTAGACGTGCACATCCGCCGACTGCGGGAGAAGACCGAGGCCGCCGGTGACTTGTTCGATACGGTGAGGGGGGTGGGGTATCGGTTGGTGGTGCCACTGCCCAAGTCGGACTGACCCTTCGACTCCGCTCAGGGCAAGCTTTTCCCCTCCCCGAAACACGCCGGAAACATTGCGGCGGTACCATCTCCAGCGTACCAGTCCACACAGACAGGAGGCTGCCAGATGCCCAATACTCCCGAGCAAGTCCAGTACATCATGAACAAGGCGAAGGAGCACGACGTCAAGTTCATCCGGATGTGGTTCACCGACATACTGGGATTCCTGAAGAGCTTCGCCATCACGGTGGAGGAGCTGGAGACTTCGATGACCGAGGGGCAGGGGTTCGACGGGTCCTCAATCCAGGGCTTCGCCCGCATAGATGAGAGCGACATGGTGGCACTGCCCGACCCTAACACGTTCACCCTTCTGCCTTGGCGGCCGCGGGAGGGCGGGTCGGTTGCCAAGATGTTCTGCGATATCCACAACCCAGACGGTACGCCCTACGTGGGCGACCCCCGCTACGTGCTCAAGAGGGCTCTCAAGCGCGCAGCCGACATGGGCTTCACCTACTACGTCGGGCCGGAGCTTGAGTACTTCTACTTCAAGGACACCACCGCGCCGCCGCAGGTACTGGACCGGGGCGGCTACTTCGACCTTACTCCGCTCGACATCGCCAGCGATCTGCGCCGCGAGACGGTGCTTGCGCTAGAGCAGATGGGCATCGGCGTCGAGTACAGCCACCACGAGGTAGCCCCCAGCCAGCACGAGATTGACCTGCGCTACACCGACGCGCAGACCATGGCCGACAGCGCCATGACCTACCGGCTGGTCGTCAAGGAGATCGCGCTCAAGCACGGCTGGTACGCGACCTTTATGCCCAAGCCGATCTTCGGCGAGAACGGCAGCGGCATGCATACTCATCAGTCGCTCTTCCGCGGGGACAATAATGCGTTCTTCTCTCCGACTGCCGATGATCATCTTTCCGACACTGCGCGCCACTACATCGCCGGGCTACTCCGTCACGGCCGGGAGATCACCGTGGTCACCAACCAGTGGGTCAATAGCTACAAGCGACTCGTCCCCGGCTACGAGGCCCCGATCTACCTATCGTGGGCGCGGCGCAACCGCTCGGACTTGATCCGGATTCCGGTCTACAAGCCCGGCAAGGAGAAGGCCACCCGTGTCGAGTACCGCGCCCCCGACCCGGCCTGCAACCCCTATCTCGCCTTCGCAGTGATGCTGGCGGCGGGGCTCGAGGGAATCGAGAAGAAGTACGAGTGCCCGCCGCCGGTGGAGCAGAACGTCTACGAGATGACGGAGGAAGAGCGCATCGAGCGCGGCATCGAGAGTCTCCCCGGCGACCTGGCCGAGGCTACCGCCGAGGCGGAAAAGAGCGAACTGCTTAGGAGGACCCTGGGCGACCACGTCTTCGAGAAGTTCATCGAGAACAAGAAGATCGAGTGGCACCAGTACCGCGCGCAGGTGACGGGATTCGAGCTGGATCGGTACTTGCCGGTGCTGTAGGGGCTAACCGCAGAGGGCGCAGAGGCAACGATCGGGTAGGGGCGCATCACAACGCGCCCCTGCCCCTATCTTCTTGCACAGGCAGCGACGGGCAGGACGCGAAGGTCCTGCCCTACGGTACTGACGAACCGCGCTGGGCCACCTGACCGCGCGATCATGTCATCCACCGATTCTTGATCTGCTTGACCACCCACCTGCCCTTCTCGCGAACCACGATGAACGGTGCGCCGCCAGAGGCCCGCTGGTGCGCGTGGTACGCCCAGTGGACTGAAACGCTGGTGTCGCTGGTCCAGGTGATCCCGCCGACGCTGATCCAGCCGACCTCGCCAAGCGTCTTGGGGGTGAGAGGCCCGAGCTTGAGCCCCCTGCCTTCGGAGCCTTTCTTCACGGTCGGCCCCACGTCTTCGAGTCGCCTGATGAACTCGTCGCTCGGGTCCTTCTTCTCAACGAAGATGAAGAGCGTGCACCGGTCGAATCGGTGCTTCCTGGTCTCGCGGGAGAAGAAGACGTGTTGATAGTACTCGAACCCGACGCGCAGCACAGCCTCGTAGATGTCATCCTCCTGGGCCTTGCGCCAGGCCGCTCTCTCGGCTGCTGAGCGCGGAACACCCGCGGTGTCGCCCCGCTTGGGAGCTGGCTGCGTTTCGCCGGCGCGCACGAGGGCCCCGATACGGTCTGGCTCGGGCGGCGCCTTCGTGGTCGCTCGGCCGCAACCCGAGGCAAACAGAAGAGACAGACCAATCAGCACAGTCAGGCTTCTCATCGCACTCCCCCTTCCATTGCTTCGGCAGCTTCAGTCGCCTCTGGCGACTTGCTGCCGAAGCCTCTTGCCTCTTTGCGTTCTTTGCGCCTTTGCGGTGAGCGTTCGTCAATCCCCGCCTGCCGTCGGTTCGGCCCCTCGACTTCGCTCGGGGTGAACGGCAGCCTCGACCACCGGCGGCTCGCGCCCGCGCAACACGCGCGCCCACACCCGCGCCGAGTCGAGCGTGATGAGCACGGCCAGCACCATCATCACGGTGGTCAGCCCGGCGTTGAGGTAGGCATGCTTGGGAAGATACTGCCCGATGATGTTCGCCTGTCCCGCATAGAGCGCGGTGACCAGCACGAAGCCCATCGGCAGCGCGGTGGTGAGTGCGTACTTCGGCGCGGTGGTGCGCAGGATGTAGGTTGTGCCGATGGCAAGGGCGATGCCGGCGAGAAGCTGGTTGGCGATGCCGAACATCGGCCAGATGCTCGTGACATCATTGTTGTAGAGCAGGTAACCCCAGCAGAGGCAGGCGATGGCGCTGGTCAGGATGATAGCGCCGTAGCTGGAGGCGCGGGCCGCAGCATTCTCGCGGCCGCGCAGATGGAAGAACTCCTGCACGATGAAGCGAGCGACGCGCGTCCCCGTATCGAGCGCGGTCATGATGAAGAGCGCCTCGAAGACGATGGCGAAGTGGTACCAGTAGGCGAGCAGGCTCCGCAGACCGGGTACGCCGGAGAAGATCTGACCCATTCCCACCGCCAGCGACACCGCGCCTCCGGTGCGCCCCGCGAGCCGCTCCTCTCCCACCATCTTCGTCAGCGCGGCTAGGTTGCTCTGCGATCCGGCCCAACCAGGTATCAGGTCGAGCGACTTGGCGTTGATGGCGAAGTAGTCGTACGGCAGCAGCGAGGAGGCGGCGATCAGCGCCGTGATCGCGACGAACCCTTCGACGAGCATCGCGCCGTAGCCGATGAAGCGCAGATCGGCCTCGGAGTTGATCATCTTCGGCGTCGTGCCCGAGCCGATGAGCGCGTGGAAGCCCGAGATCGCACCGCACATGATGGTGATGCAGACGAAGGGCCAGACCTTGCCTGGGACGACCACTCCCCCGCCGTGGATGAAGCTGGTCGTCAGCGGCATGCGCAGGTCGGGATGCACCACGACGATGCCGACGGCGAGCAACGCAATGGTGCCGATCTTCATGTAGGAGCTGAGGTAGTCGCGCGGGCAGAGCAGCACCCAGACCGGCAGCACGGAGGCGACGAAGCCGTAGGCGGGAAGCAGCAGCTTGAGCTGAGTCTGGGTGAGAAGGAAGTGCTGCCCCCAACTCGTTTGCGGCACCTGGCTCCCGTAGACCACCGCGGCGATGACCAGGCTGACGCCGATGACGGTGGCCTCGAGCACCTTGCCCGGCCGCAGCACGTGCAGGTAGAGCCCGATCAGCAGGGCGATGGGGATGGTGGCGGCGATAGAGAAGGTGCCCCAGATGCTCTCGGCGAGCGCGTTGACCACCGCGATGGCGAGGCCGGCCAGCGCGGTCATGATGATGAAGAGAATGGCGATGCTCGTGACGATGCGGGCGGTGGGGCCGATGTGCACCCCAGCGATTTCGGAGAGCGACATCCCGCGGCACCGAACCGACGCGACGAGGATGATGAAGTCGTGCACGGCCCCCGCCAGCACCGCGCCGACCACTATCCAGATCGCACTCGGAAGCACGCCCCACTGCGCGGCGAGCACCGGGCCGAGCAGGGGCCCCGCGCCGGAGATGGCGGCGAAGTGATGGCCGAAGAGAACATAGCGGTTGGTCGGCACATAGTCCTTGCCGTCGTGGAACTGGTGGGCAGGCGTCGGCCGCTCCGGGTCAACCATCGCGACCCGGGTGGCGAGGAAGGCCGAGTAGTAGCGGTAGCCGAGCGCGAAGCAGCAGGCGGCGATGACGAGCAGCGTGAGCGAGTTCATTGCTTATCTGGCACGCGTCGCGTATGGCAAGCGAAGAGGGAGGCGTCGAGATCAGGGATTCGAGAGTCGCACCCGACTCTTCGACCTACCGCTCTCGACTTTCGACTCTCGACTCTCGCTCCCTGCTCAGCCGGCGCGTTCGCTCAGGAACGCTTCGACTTCGGCCCGCGTCGGCATGGACGGCTGTGCGCCGAGCTTCAGGCAGGCGAGCGCGCCGGCTGCGTTGGCGCGGCGGATCGCCGCCGTCATAGCCAAGCCGTCGGCCAGGCCCACCGCTAGACACGCGGTGAAAGCGTCGCCGGCCGCGGTGGTGTCAATGGGCTTGATCGGGAAGGACGGACAATGCTCCTCCGCGCCATCACCGAGCCAGTAAGCGCCTGCCTCACCAAGCTTGAGCACGACATCTCTCGCGCCGGCCGCGCGGAGCACCGCGGCTGCTTGGCGCGCGCTTGCCAGGTCCTTCACCTCCACGCCGGTGAGAGCGGCTGCCTCGCTCTCGTTCGGCGAGATCACGTCAACCAACCCCGGGAGGCCCGCCGACATCGCCGCGCGCGTCGCCGCCCCCGCATCGAGAATGGAGGTAACGCCGGCATCGCGGGCGGCCTCGGCAACCGCGGCAACGACCGCGATTGGTGTCTCGAGCTGCATCAACACGACATCGCACTTGCCAAGCAGCGACCGCGCGGTGGCGACTTCCTCCTGACCCACTTGCGCGTTTGCCCCGCTCATGATCACGATACGGTTCGCCCCACTCGCCTCGAGCAGGATCAGCGCCGCGCCTGTCCGCGCTTCCGGGTCGGCCGCGATGAACCGCGTGTCAACACCGTCCTCTTGAAGCGCCGCGCAAAGCCTGGGCCCGAACTCGTCCTCCCCCACCCTCCCGATCAGCGTCGTCTCCGCGCCCAATCGGCTAGCAGCAACCGCTTGGTTGGCACCCTTACCACCGCCTGCTGTCACCAGATCTTCGCCGTGGATGGTCTCGCCCTCCCGCGGTATGCGTACGCAACGGACGATCAGGTCCATGTTGATACTGCCAACGACCAGCACGCGCGGCATTGGGCCGACCTCCGGTGTGAATGCGGCTGGAATGCGCTGCCGTGACCGGCTGTTCGGCGCAGGAGAGAGCGAAACCTGCGGTTCCCGGCAGCGCGAGGGTGCAAGCGGCGAGGCGCCTTCAGTTGCTCGCGAACTCCAGTTCCCCCGCCTCTTCTCGTGTGGCCTCCTCCAACGACTGGAGCACCTTGGCGAGCAGGCTTGCCATCTCCGGATCGAACCTTGCGCCTGCTGCTTTGCGCAGGCGCGCCAGCGCCTGCTCGGGGGAGAGCGGTTGGGCGGGGGAGTGGGTCATGCCGACATAGGCGTTGGCGAGCGACAAAAGCCTCGCCCCCAGCGGGATCTGCTTTCCCCGCAAGCCCACCGGATAGCCCAGCCCGTCCCAGCGCTCGTGGTGCGCCTTCACGATCTCTGCCGCCGGCCCCAGGAAGCGGATGGGCGCCAGTATCCCCGCCCCGAGGGTGGCGTGCAACCGCACCGCTTCCGGCTCCGCCCCATAGTGGTCCCGGCCCCGGCTCAACAGGCTGCTGGGCACCCCCACCTTGCCGATGTCGTGCAGGTAGCCGGCATAGCGTATCTGCTCCACCTGCCCCGCCGGTAGCTCCAGGCGCTCCGCCATCCTCGCCGCCAGCTTCGCCACCTGCTCCCCATGGCCTGGCTGGCCGCCTCGCCACCCTGAGCTTGCCGAAGGGCTCCCTTCCACCTTGGCTTCCAGCAGCGCACTCAGCGTGCGCAGGCTCTGCAGGTAGACCTGCTGGAGGCTGCTCTGCAGCCGGTAGGCGTAGTAAAGCAGCCCGCATGGTATCAGCACCGTCGCCCCCAGAAACAGCACCCCCGACCAGCTCGCCTGCCCCACCAACTGCGCCCGGCTCTGGTAGAGCAACGCCAGCAGCACCCCGGCGCTGGCCAGCGCCCCATCCCAGGCCAGCCCCGGCCCCAGCGCCCAGCCCAGCCTACGCCACAGCGCCCCACCCTTCTCCAGCGCCATCGCCACCGATACCCAAGCCGTCTCCAGCAGCCACAGCGCCGCCGCCGCCACCACCACCGCCAACAGCGGCCCCACCCGGTTCAGCACCAGCAGCCCCGGCTCTCCCCCCAGCCGCTCATAGAGCCATCCCACTGCCAGCAGCGATATCACACTGTGGCTGGCATTGAAGCTCGCCCGCGCCAGGGGCCGGCGCCGCAGCAGCCCGTCAGCCCACAGCACCGCCAATGCCGCCAGCCAGGCGCTGGGCCCTCCCCCCAATGCCAGCAGCCCCGCAAAGAACACCGCAAAGCTCGCCGCCATCGCCCCCACCCCAGCCACCGGCACCACCATCGCATCCAGAATGCCAGCTAGCCCGATGAACAAAACCAGCTCCCACAGCTCCAGCTCCATCTGCCCCCACTGCCGCAGGCTCCACCACAACGCCACCACCCCCGCGGCTATGGTCAAGCCGACGTAGAGGCCGAGAGGCGAGAGTCGAAAGTCGAAAGTCGAGAATACACCTCTCGAATCTCGACTATCGAGTCTCGAGGCCGTTCCTGTTGCTTGTTGCCTTTTGCCTCTTGCCTTCATGTCGTCAACCGTCAACCGTCAACCACAGACCGCCTCATCCTCCAGCGGCCGCCTCGCTTGCCCTTATCCCCCCAACTGGCGTGGCCTGCTCCAAGGAGTCCTCCACCGGCAACTCCCCCCGCTGCCACAGCGCCACCAATGCCCCCACCGCCCGGGGGTCAAACTGGCTGCCGGAACACCGCTCCAGCTCCCCTATCGCCTCCTCCGGGCTGCGACGCCGCTTGTAAGCCCGCCTCGCCGTCATCGCCTCGAACGCATCCGCCACCCCCAACACCCTCGCCTCCAGGCAGATGCGCTCCCCCTGCTGGCCATCCGGGTAGCCACTGCCATCCAGCCGCTCGTGATGTGCCCGTACGATCCGCGCCACCTCCCCCGCAGTATGGGGCAGAAACTCCATCCGCTCCACCAGCCGGCTCCCCTCCACCGGGTGCTGCCGGATTACCTGCCACTCCGCCTCGCTGGGCTTGCCCGGCTTGCGGATGATGCTCTCCCAATCTTGGCGGCACTTGCCAATATCGTGCAGCCGGCAAGCCCACTCCAGTACCTCCATCCTCGCCGCTGGCAGCTCCAGCTCCCGCCCCATCGCCAGCGCATACCTGGTCACCAGCTCGCTGTGATTGCGGGTGTAGGGGTCATATGCCTCCAGCGCATTGCTCAGCGCCCACACCGTCTCCCGGTGCACCGCCAGCATCTCCATCGCCCCCTGGAAGGCATACCTCGCTCCCACCAGCGGCACCAGGAACAGCGCCACCGCCACCAGCCCCAATCCATGCGTCTGATAGACCATCGCCATCAGCAACCCGAAGGGTGCCAGCGCCAGAAACCGGGGCGCCGTCCAGCGGAAGCTCAGCGCCCACACCCCGGGCACCGGCCGGCGCTCCCACAAGGCGATGCCCACCGCGATCAGCAGGCTGGAGATGGTGAAGTAAGCCACCCCGCTGGCGGCCAACGCCAGCCCCTTCTCACCAAAGGCCACCGGCCGGGGCGCCATCAGCTGCACGTACTGGCCCCCCAGCGCCTCGTACACCAGCCCCGCCCCCGCAAATGCCAGCACCACCTGCCCCTGGTTGAACAGCTTCTTCACCGGCGGGCTCCGCCACAACAGCACCGTCTCCGAGAGCAGCCCGATCAGCCCCGCCACCGCCGGCCCGAAGATCAACAGACAACTGTAGTCAACCGCAAATCCTACCGTCGTCACCGCCCCCCCCGCCCGGGGCAAACGCACCGGCTGCAAGCCCACCAACACCGATAGCCCCAGGAAGAATCCCGCCGCCCCTACCAGCTCCCATCCTACCCCCTCCCTCACCCGCACCACCACCAGCCAGGCCAATACCACCCAGCCGGAGAGGCCTATGGCGAGCAGATACGGATGAATGCGCTTCGCGGGCTCAGTTGTCCGCGCGCTGACTGCGCTTCCCATCATCGGCCCTCACGATGAGCGCGTTGGCGGAAGGAACGCCACGCCTCTCAGAGCCCGGGCTTAGTGCCGGACCCCACCATCTCTCCCCTAGAATCCGTCTCGCGGCGACCGGCCAGCACGTCGGCCCTGTGAGTGAGTCGCTTATCGGCATACATGGCGCGATCGGCCACGGCAATCAATTCCTGTGGATCCTCTGCATCGCCAGGGAAGGTCGCGACGCCGAAGCTCGCGCCGAGCTCCACCGTCCGATCGGGGCGCACCTCGACCTCCGTCGCGCGCACGGCCGCCTTGATGCGATTCGCCGTCTCCACCGCTTCCTTGTTGCTGGTATTCGGCAGGATGATGAAGAACTCGTCCCCGGCGTACCGCACCACGGTGTCGGTGTCGCGGACGTGGCGCCTGAAGATCTCGGCGAGGATCTGCAATACGCGGTCTCCCTGCTGGTGCCCGAAGTTATCGTTGAGGTGCTTCAGGTTATTGAGGTCAATGGCGATGAGCGAACACGGCTCCTGCGACGGCCGGGCGCGGACCAACTCCTGCTGCAGTGTCATGAAGAAGTACCGAGCATTGGCCAGGCCGGTCAACTGATCGGTCAAGGCCGACTGGCGTGTCGTCTCATACTGCTGCGCGTTCTTGACTGCAATCGCGGCCTGCCGTGCGATCGTCCCCGCGAGCCTGGCTTCATCCTCGACGAACGGCCGCTGGGCGGGCCGGTACAGAGTGATGACCCCTATGGTTCCATGCTCGCCGGTGAGCGGGGATGCCAGCACCTCCGTAAGCGAGCATTCTTTGAGCGCGGGCCCGAGCACGTGGGAGAGGTCCTCGGCAGCCGATCGCCCGATCCCGGAGGGGACACCGCTCATCGCGACCGATCCGCTCACACCGGTGCCACAGGGCAGATGGCGCCCCTGAATGAGCTCGGAGTGCGGCCCGGAGGCGGCGACCGCCACCAGGTCGCCGCTTTCGGAGCTGGTGAGATAGAGCACGCAGGTGGCGAAGTCTATGATGCGTTTGGTCTTGCTGATGATGAGGTCGGCGGTCTCCTCCATATTTAGACTCTGGCCCATCGTTTGGACGATGTCGTAGAGTGCCAACAGCTCCTGGTGTGCCTGTGCGATCCCCTGGTAGATGGCGCGGTATCCCGGCGTATGTCCCACCATCACCCGCGCCTCCGGGTCTATGATGAATCCGAATCGGTTCTGCGCCCGACCGGAGGAGAGCACCTTGAAGCAGCGGTCAAGCACATCGGGATCGAACTGGGTGCTGGCGCGATCGCGCATTAAAGCGACCGCTTCCTGCACGGTCATCGCCGGCCGGTACGGCCGGTGCGAAAGCAGGGCGTCATAGACATCCGCTACTGCCAGCACCCGCGCGCCAAGGGGGATCTGGTCGGCGACAAGCTTGTCCGGATAGCCGGTCCCGTCGAACCATTCGTGGTGGCTGCGGATGATCGGCACTACCGGCCAAGGGAACTTGACCTGTTCCAGGATGGCAGCGCCGACCATGGTGTGAGTCTGGACCTTCCGCATCTCCTCCTCGGTGAGCTGCGCCGGCTTGGAGAGGATATGGTCGGGCACGGCGAGCTTGCCGATATCGTGGAGCATCGCCGCAGTCTTTAGCGCCTCGATGTCGTCGCCGCTCAGGCCCATATCCTCTGCGATCATGACCGCGATGTCGCGAACGCGCTGGGTGTGCCCGTGCGTGTGCTGGTCCTTCGCATCAATAGCCATGGCGAAGGACGCTATTACCTCCGAGCGGATCTCGGCGATCTGTTCTGCCCGGCGACAGGCATCGCCCAGGCGGGTCACCGCCAACTGGTTGCACCGCTGGATGAAGGCGGCGATCACGAGCGCGATGAGGGCGCCGGATACCACAAGTCGCCCCTGCCAGAGGCCGGCGGGAAAGAGAACGCTCGCCAGCAGCGCGAGGGAACACGCAGCTATCGCTCCGACGACAAGGGCCCGACAGGTGCCCAGGAGCTTGAGGGGAGGAGTGCTTTTGGGGCGAGGCGCTGGGTCGGGTTCCGACTCGGCGACGGAGACCGCTACGGCCGGTCTTGGCGCGGCCGTGGCGCCCCTGCCGCCCCCCTGTGCTGCGCCGCCACGCTGCCGGTCGTCGTCACTCATCCGCCCACTCCGTCTGTATTCTAGGGCGAGCGCTGCTCGGCAGGCCCCTGCCACCTGCCTGGGGCAGGTAGTGGTCATCCGCCAACAGCGGGCGCCCGTCTGCTGTAGCTCGGCCACTGCGCAGCAGCGGCCCTGGGCTAGCTTCGGCGGCTTGGCAGTCGTGGCGCCTGGGGCATATCCCAACTGAGGCGGCCGCCCCATGGCACCTTAGACCCATAGCTTTGCGTCCGCGCCTTTCGACGCGTTTGCCTTTGTCGGTCGGCCCCGGCGTCCCGACGGGCCGCAGCGTCGCTGCGCCCCCGGCCCGAGACTGCTGCTCTACCGGGACGTCACAGAGTGGTTGTTCCATAAGAGGAGATAGGCCTGAGATGGCGCTGGCGGGCGTTTGTGTCATTGGCGTGGGAGCGAAGCTTTGGCAGCAAGGGTTTTGGGGCTAGGGTCTAGGGGCCAGGGTCTAGAAACGGCCCTTCCCGGGACCCCAAACCCTAAACCCTAACCCCGAGCAGTACTGCCTCCGGCTACTCCCGACGCCTGTCCATGACGAACTGACTGCCTTCCAGCGCCTTGGCGTAACCCTTGACCTCGGCCGCTATCTCCGCAAGCTCCAGGTAGCTGCTGACCCGGCGACGGTCCGTGTCCACGCCGCCGATTGACACCGTCATGAGAGGATAGCGCTCCGGCTCGCCCCGCCGGCTTTGGGTCTCGATGTAGCCCGCTTCACGCGCCTCGGCAGAGTACAGCTCGGGGGCCTTCTCATCGAAGCCCTCGATGACTCGTCGAGAGATGGCAGCGGCGCGGTCCCTCGTCGTGACTATGGCGAAGTCGTCTCCTCCGATATGCACGCAGAGATCGCCTGGGGTGCCGAGCGACTTGGTCGCCTGAATCACCTCGTGCCCGAGCAGCCGAATGGCGAGGTCGCCCCGGGCGAACCCGTAGACGTCGTTGAAGGCCTTGAAGTTATCTATGTCAAGATAGAGGAAGACGAACTGCTCACCGCCGGTGATACGCTGCTCGACGCTGTTCCGAAGGACAGGGCTCCCGGGCATGCCGGTCAGCGCGCTCACTGGAGTCCGCGCCTGGGCAGAGAGCACGGCCCGGATGAGCCGCTCGACCAGCAGTTCCGGCTTCATCGGCGCGAAAGCGTGCCCGCCCCTGGCGGGCCGAGCTTTCGCTGCCAGCCAGCCCCACGGGCCACCGTTGCGGGAGCTCCGCTCCCGCCACACGTGTTGCGGCAGACTCACTCGGATCTGGCCTGTCGGAGTCGGCTCGCCCTCCTCCGCCGGGGTGATGAGGAAGACCGACTCGGCGATCCCCCGCCGCCTCAGGTCGTCGGCGAGCTGGGTGGCGACGTCGAGGTGGCCGGCAACTGCGACGATCTCGGGCTTAGCTGTGCCGAGGCGGCGCACGAGTTCCTCTGTGGTTGTGGTCCACAGAGTCTCGCCGCGCAGCTCCACATTGAACCGGCACACTCGTGCTCGCCCCGGCTCCACGATGAGAACCGCGAGCGATTCGCTGCCCATCATTGTCACCACCGTAGGTCGTGACCAGGCCCGCCAGGGCCTCGTTGCGGCTTCGCCGCAACCAATTGCCAGGCGCCTCCGACGCATGGCCAGCGGCGCGAAAGCGGAGCTTTCGCTACCAGAGAGCCCCAGGCGGTACGGTTGCGGGAGCTACGCTCCCGCGTCAGATCATTGCGGGTAACGGTGCCCAAGCTCCGTGCTGGCTAGATCCCACCAGCCGCCGCTCACCGGGCCACAGGCTTTCTTCCTTGGGGTGGTGTGGCCGGAGTGCGACCCCTGGCCGCTTATTCCACAATGCGCGGCCCCAGGCGAGGCGCGCGAGCCCAGGCAGGGCCGCCTTGTCGGATCGAGGCCACAGACCCAGCCCAAGGTCGAGCCCACACTGACCGGGGCCTGTGAAACAACCCGGTGTTTCCTGCGCTCTGATCCACTCGCCCGGGTCCAGTGGGCTCGGGGGAGCGGTTTTGCTTTTCCCTGTGTCGGAAGCCTCTTGTCCGGCACCGGGGTTGCGGCGCCGCTTGCGCCGCAACCGCCTCTCCACAGCAACGGCGATGGAGCGCTCCTGCGCGTCACCGGCGCGAAAGCGGAGCTTTCGCCAGCAGACACCGTGACGGGGTGCCGTTGCGGGAGCAGAGCTCCCGCGCCGAAAGCGGAGCTTTCGCTACCACAGACCCCCAGGGGGTACGGTTGCGGGAGCTTCGCTCCCGCCTCCCCCGCGTCTGGTTAGCCCGCGCTTCGTTGATCACGCCCGGGTGTGACGCTCCTCTCCAACTATTCCTTCCGATCGCCGCTTGCCTGGTCCCCTCCCGGCTGACGCGCGGCGGGCCCAGTAACTGGTAAGTGAGAGCGGGAGCGGACGAAGTAGGCGTGTTGGGGCGAGGTCTGTGAGAGAGACAGTAACCCCGTGGTCGTGTGTTAGTAGATCAGTGTCTGGAAGGGTACGCCAGCGAGCACGCTGGCGAGGGAGGCGAGCAGAAAC
>Ga0315286_10003104_pt1 | contig 15565 bp, 13 predicted proteins | sample YL17G10_0_MG_FD_205038 | JGI IMG/M metagenome (GOLD analysis project Ga0315286, IMG submission 205038) | Sediment microbial communities from Yellowstone Lake, YNP, Wyoming, USA - YL17G10_0 | ecosystem: Environmental > Aquatic > Freshwater > Lake > Sediment | place: USA: Wyoming | collected...
AAGGCGAATAGTGTAGATCCTACGGATGTGATGTTAGCGCTTGATCAAATGGGCGCAGAGAACGAGCCGATACATTTGCCCATAGGTGATGCATATTGGGCTGGAGCGCAGAGATATGGTGGCTTGAAACATCAACTGGTGACGCCGATTCACATGATGGACATACACAATGGTGAATCGCGTCTGCTTGAGGTTTTGCCACCCCCTTCCGATGCGGAGTTAGTGCCGCTTGATTAGGCAGTGGATTTGCTGTCTTCATCAAGGCTGGAGCTGTTATCAAGTAGCAGGCGGAGTGCATTAGCCCGAGGAAAGAGTATGCCCCAGGCCTTGGGGAGAAAGGAGAAGTCTTCAACTTGAAAGGCCTGGGGCTTTTATGCGAAGAGTCAAAAAATAATCTATAGGGCACATTAAGTCATTTTGATTGGAGCACAATTTAGGCAATGCCAGTCGCTCAAATATTTCTTAATGCCTTGCTGCTGACAATGTTGTATTCCCTGGTATCTTCAGGGCTCACTTTAGTACTGGGTATCGCCAGGATAGTAAACTTTGCTCACGGTTCCCTCTACATGCTAGGCGCTTATGTCACCTACTACGTTTTTCAACAGGTGGGTCTCCCATTCCCGGTAGCCCTGGTATTAGCTATATTAGGCGTTGGTCTATTTGGAGTATTCCTCAATAGAGTATTGTTCCGTCCTCTCGCCGGTCAATTTTTCGCTGCTATCATCGTTTGCTTGGGCTTGGTGTTCTTAGTCGAAGGCGGTGCCGCCATAATCTTTACAGAAAAGGAGAGGGGTATGTCAGCTTTTGTCACCGGGACTGTTAGCATATTCGGTGCTACGCTTTCAACTGAAAGGATCATTGTAATCATCACCGGCGCGCTTGTCATGGTAGGGCTGTTCTATTTTATTAATCGTACCAAGCAGGGTGCGGCAATGCGTGCTGTCGCTCAAGACGCTGAGGCAGCAGCCCTACAGGGGATAAACTTCAATTACACCAGTGCTTTAGCCATGGGAATCGGTTGTGGCTTAGCAGGCTTGGCAGGAGGGCTATTAGCTCCTGTATTTGGAGTTGTTGGCCCATATATGGGCCAATCTATAATGTTCAAGGCTATCTTGGTGATAACCTTGGGGGGCTTTGGAAGTGTACCAGGAGCCTTTATCGCTGCCCTACTCATAGGTTTTTTGGAGAGCTTTGGTTTCTGGTACATCGGAGCATGGGTTTCAGCGGTCTTGTTTGCTATTGTGATTGTTATACTGTTAATTAGACCTAGAGGAATACTGGGTATGGAATACACTATGCGGCATTGAAAAGGGAGGCATGACTCCTATTTAGCGGGTTCATTTTTATGGTAAAGAAAGTTGTCTTCGGTTTATTTTTTTTGGTTTTGCTAGCATTAGGGGCTATTCTGAGAAATGAGCCCTATTGGCTGCATGTTATCATCGTATGTATTTTCAGCAGCATGCTTGCCATGAGCTGGTTGCTGATTCTAAAGATAGGTCATTTAAGCCTTGCCCATGCTGCTTTTATGGGTATTGGCGGTGTTTCTTCTGCGTTGCTGGTAAAGGAAGCAGGGTTGTCCTTTTGGCTTGCCTTGCCATTGTCTGGCTTAATAGCGGCTACCATTGCTGTAGTGCTGGGCTTTCCCATCTTGCGGGTGAAGGGAATCTATTTTCTCATAGTCACCTTTGCCTTTAATGAACTCGTAGGCATCATAATAAGGAATTGGAAGTTCCTAGGCGGTTATGTTGGGCTCATCGATGTACCTCGACCGAACCACCTTGGAGGCATAGATTTTTCCTCCAAGGCCCATTATTACTATTTGATATTATTCTTGGCGGTCGTGACTGTTATCGTTTTGTATAGGGTCTATTCATCTAGAATTGGCAGGATATTTACATCCATTGGCGAAGATGAAGACCTTGCCCAAAGCGTAGGCATAAACGTACTAAAATATAAGTTGCTGGCATTCGCTATCGGCTGTTTCTTCGCTGGTTTAACTGGCAGCTTTGTGGTTCACTATCTTAATTTCTCCGGTGCCGAAATGTACAGCACATTGCAATCATTGAATATCCAGATTTATGCCATCGTGGGTGGGATGGGGTTTGCTATCGGAGGGCCAATAGTTGGCGCCTTTTTCCTTACACTATTGGTCGAGTTCCTAGATATCCCTATTAAAGCTCAGACGCTTGTCTATGCTTCTATCTTGATCCTGGTGATTTTCTATTTGCGCGGCGGTCTTATAACACTACCGCAAAAGGTTTTAGAGGGGATGACAAGGCTCTCCAAGTTTAGAACAAAGGGCACAAGCCATGGTACTGCTTGAAACGAAAAACCTGACCAAATATTTTGGTGGCTTGGCTGCGGTTAACGAGGTTAACATGGAGGTTAATAATGGGGAGATATTAGGATTGGTTGGACCGAATGGTGCCGGGAAAACGACTCTGTTTAACCTTATTACCGGATTTTTTCGTCCCACCCGGGGAAAGATAATATTCGGGGGTGAGGACATAGCCGGGCTCAAGCCAAACCATATAGCGGAACGGGGGATAGTGAGAACTTTTCAGGCATCTACACTCTTCAAAACGCGAACTGTTTGGGAAAACGTGTTAATCGGATGCCATCTACAGTTCAGGTCTGGATTCTTGAGGGTTTTGGTTAACACTCCCTTTGCGCGTAAGGAAGAAGTGGAGATTCGGCAAAAAGCGCAGGAGATAATAGAGTCAATGGGGCTTTCAGCAGTGAAAAATCAATACGCTGCGATGTTGCCTCATGGGTATCAAAGGATGTTAGGGGTCTGCCTGGCTTTAGCTGCGAATCCGAAGCTATTATTGCTAGATGAACCGGCGACAGGCTTAACCCCAGAGGAAACTTTGGCCTTCATGGTTCAGCTTAAGGCGCTCAGGGACAAAGGGATCACCATCCTATTGGTGGAGCATAATATGAGGGCGGTTATGGGCAACTGCGACAGGATAGTAGTGCTGAATTTCGGCAAGAAGATCGCTGATGGTAGCCCTGATGAAATAAGGAAAAATAAGGACGTTATTGAAGCCTATTTAGGTGTCGAGGCCAATGTTGCTTGAGCTAAAAGAGATCAGTGTGTATTACGGGCCTGTGGAGGCATTGAAGGGCATCTCTCTTGCGGTAGACGAAGGGAAGATAGCGAGCCTTGTAGGCGCCAATGGCGCTGGCAAGAGTACAACCTTAAGGGCAATATGCAGCTTAAAACCGCCGATATCGGGAGAGATATGGTTTGAAGGTAAGAGAATAGACGGAATGCCGACCCGAAAAATTATTGAAAGGGGCATCGCTTTAGTCCCTGAGGGGAGAAGAATTTTCCCGCAGATGACGGTTCTGGAGAACCTTCAAATGGGAGCTTATCTGCGAAAAGATAGGAAAAAGCTGAGACAGGACCTGGAGGATATTTTCGAGTCCTTCTCTAGATTGAAGGAAAGAAGAATGCAAATGGCTGGTAGTCTGAGTGGCGGCGAGCAGCAGATGTTGGCTATCGGGCGGGCCTTGATGACCAAACCAAGGCTTCTTCTGATGGACGAGCCGTCTCTGGGATTGTCGCCACTAATGTGCAGCGAAATTGCCAAAATTGTTGCACGTATCAACCAGAACGGAACCACTGTCCTTTTGGTGGAACAGAATGTTCGTCTGGCATTTGCGGTCGCTCAGAAGGGCTATGTATTAGAAACAGGCAAAATCGTGCTGGAGGGTGATACAAAAGACCTAGTTAACAGTGAATATGTAAAGAGGGCTTACTTGGGAGCATGACCTGTCATCTGTTCAGTAAGCTATTTGATGTGGATGATAAAAAATGGCCGGTTTGGAACCGGTTTTTTGTTAGACTGGGAGTCAAAGCTTTCCGAATTCATTATATAGAGACTTTCAAAAAAAGCGAGAGCGATGAAAAGAATGGTTGTGACCTGCCACACAGAAAATCCTTCTCATCAGTCAAATCCAGAACTCGATACGGGGAAAGCGCTTCAGGTCGTTGACTATCAGCTATAGACCACGCTCCAACCTGCACAAATAGAAGGATTGCATTAACCTTTTCTTAACACCAACAATGGGCCAATAATCAGCCTCTTGCTTGTGTTTGCACTGATTATTGGCCCATCTTCTCGTGATTTCTCTTCCGCTGTATCTCTAATATCTCTAACTTGTGGGCGCCGCCGCGGCAATTTGGCCCAGCATCCAAACCTGCATTTCAGCCATCATCTTCATTGCCTGCGGGAGGCTAGTGCCAAAGGTGCCCATAATTTGTTTCCAACGATTTATCAAATCTTGATTGCCTGAGGCATTTATGGCAACGGTTGTCTGGCCAAGCAATGCTACGTCTAGGCTCGCCACGAGTGCCTCCATCTCATCTCCTACTTCCATCAAAGGCCTCACGGTAGCCGGAAAAGCAGTGGCGACCTCAGAGGCCCTGCCTAACATATAGCCATAGAACTGGAATAGTTCGAATCTCACGTTGCCTTGAGCTGCGGCTGCCAGAAATGCATCCCACTTCTGTTTCAGTCCTTGGTCCCCTGAGTCATTGACTGCCTTGGTCACTGCAGCGAGCAAAGTAGTGTTAGTGGCATTTCCAGCCCATGTTTGGACCTCGTCCACTGCGCTTAATATGGCCAGGACATCAGGCAACTTTAGCGCTGCAATTTCAGCTTGTAGGGCTGTTATATTACCTTGAAGGCTCACAATCTGGGCTTGCGCAGCCTGAAGGTCAGCGTTAGCTGCATCCCGCTCGGCTACCACAGCATCGTACTCATCTTGGGATATACCCGTAGAACAGCCGACAAGCGCCAAGCTCAGCATCAGCAGCAAAGACATGCCTATTATCAGCAATTTCACTTTCTTCTTCAACTGTACTCACCTCCGCAGACTTTTCTTCAATCGCCCAGACTCGCTGAGCATAGACCGTACATATCTGCTATGTCATATCATCTCTCATGCCTCCTATCTCTAGCTAAACTTTCCACCGATCACCGGAACAACGCTACCGCCTCTAGGCCATCACATGTTCCACTGACAAGCCAACTGAATGGAGTGAAAGAGAGATCCGTAGTGGAGCTCGATGTGTCCGCATCATACTTCAATGCCACCATCTGACCTGTAGATTATTCCACCTTGGTGTTTAGCAAAAGATTATCGCCGGTGCACTGGTCTCGCTCGCCTAAACTTATACAATAAACCTCATGCCAATGTCAATGGTTGGCTGTAAATGGTCAGCGTTAATGAGACAGGTTTAAGACAAAGGTCAATTGACACTGGACTTGTTATAGCTCTTTGGCGCGCTTTCTTGAACTATGACCGCCCTGATTGAGAATTAACTAGTCGGGGCTTTAAATCTATAAGTGGTCGCACTTTATTGACAATCCGCGATTCACAAATGTATAATCTCATCGCGGCAATTTTCCGCATTATCTCGCATAAGTAGAAAACGCGACATTTCAATAGACGATACGAAAAGATACGTGCTTTGTAACGACTGCTGATGAGAGGACGATCGCCAAACCCAGAGTATCTCCTATCTGGATTGTCTCGAAAACCGCTAAAGCACTACATCCTATAACAGAACAAGCTATGTGGGGAGATATTCTGCGGCCAGAAAAGGAGCAGCCATGAATATCTTGATGCAAGCTGTGGTCAACAAAGAAATACCTGGAATTCCTGGTACAGATGTTGCCGGAGCAGCTTACGAAAAGTGCCTCAACAAGATATCACGCGTAGCCCATAAGGATACGAAGATAACTATTTCGTACCCCGAAAGAAGTTCGTATCTCCTGCATTCTTCTTATGGCGAATTCTTAAACAACTCAGGGGTTATTGAGAGGGCCATACGAGGGGAGAAGGAGGGGTACGACGCTGTGATTATCTGCTGCTACACCGATTGCGGACTCCAGCCGCTTCGCGAAGTGCTGGAGATTCCAGTAGTAGGTTTGGCTGAATCCTCAATGGCTATTGCCTCTATGCTTGGCAGGAAGTTCGCCATCATAGCTCCTGTCAAAGAATACATTCCTGTATATGAGCAGAATTTGCAAATCTATGGTTTTGAGAGTAGGGCTATAAGGCAGAAGCCAGTGCGGGCACTCGGCCTACCATCAACGACAAACAGGTTTGAACAATATCTACGATATTTCGAGGATCCTCATAGTGAACTGATCCCCCACTTTGAAAGCGTGGCAGAGCTGTGTGGATGATGGAGCCGAGGTGGTAATTGCGGGATGTGGCGCAGTAGGGCCAGCGCTCGCGATGGCCGATTACACAACTGTAGTTGATACAGGGTGTCCAGTTATTGACCCCGTCTCGGTTACCATAAAGGTAGCAGAGCTACTTGTGGATCTCCGAAGCAAAATAGGTCTCTCGAAGAGTAAAGTGCTTACTTACCGGCCATGGTCTGAATTTATAATGCAAGGCATCAGAAAGAATTTTGGCCTAGAGTAGCTAGGCTGAAGTCACACATGGGGTAGCAGATGCCTAGGACGATGGATTAGAGTAGCATAAGGGCCTAAGAGGTGTTTTCAATGGAATTCACCATCGACATCGATACTGGCGGTACATTCACTGACGGATTTATTACCACAGGCGACAGGGTTGAACTGGTCAAGGTGGACACCACCTCCCACGACTTGACAGTCTGTCTCATCAATTGCATCGACGAAGCTGCAAAAAGATTCGGCCTCAGCACCCCGGAATTGCTATCACGAACGGCAGTGATAAGGTACTCTACCACTGTGGGCACCAACGCCCTCCTCCAGAAAAAGGGACCCAAACTGGGCCTTATCGTCACCGAGGGCTATGCCGATACGCTTTATGCCAACAAAGATAAGGCATTGGAGGCAGACGATTTAATGTCCGGCATAATCTCGCCGAGCATGAGAATGGAGCTTAAAGGAAAGATAGACAGCCACGGCAAGATTTCCCAGCCCCTTGATGAAGAAGGTATCCGGCAGGCTGTAGAGCATCTACTTGATTCGGGCGCACGCAGCATTGTAATCAGCCTGCGCTATTCGGCGGTGAACTCCGCTCACGAGCAGAGGGCCAAGACAATCGTGGACAGCGAATACCCTCGCCACTATCTGGGCTCGGTGCCCGTACTCACAGCCAGCGCCATCACTTCGCACCACGATGACCATGTACGCACCTGCACTGCGACACTGAACGCCTACATTCACCGCGACATGGTGCGCTACCTCTACAGGGCAGATGAGCTTCTTAGGCAGCGTGGATACCGCAAGCCCTTGCTGGTAGTGCACTCCAGCGGCGGCGCCGCTAGGGTGGCCAAGACCACAGCGCTCAACACCTACAACTCGGGGCCGGCAGCGGGGTTCATCGGCTGCAGCAAGATTGCCAACGAGCTGTATGAAATCAAGGATTTTGTTTCAGTGGATGTCGGTGGCACCAGCGTGGACATAGGCGTGGGCACAGGCGGTAAGGTAGCCGCCGACAGAGAGCCTATCGTCGAGGGAATTAAGATAGGCATGCCTATGGTGACCCTGGGTACAGCAGGGGGCGGTGGCGGCTCCATAGCCAGAGTGGATTTCAAAACTAAGGGCATCAAAGTAGGACCCGAGAGCGCAGGTGCCTTGCCGGGTCCTGTAGCTTACGACCTCGGCGGCATCGAGCCTACGGTTACCGATGCCGACCTGGTGCTGGGCTATCTCGACCCCAATTATTTCCTCGGCGGCAAGAAGAAGCTGGTCAAAGACAAGTCGGTTGACGCTATAAACAATCTTATCGCCGGCAGCCTGAGTATCTCGGTGGAGGAGGCTGCCTGGAGGATTGTGCAATCCTGCGAAGATGATGTCTCTCAACAAATCAGAGGGAATATTGAAAGCAAAGGCTTGAAACCGGAAAAACTTACCCTGTTCGCCTTCGGCGGGGGTGGTGGCACCCGTTGCTGCGGCTATGCCTCGCGACTGGGCATCTCACGCATCATCGTCTTCCCCTTCAATGCTGCGGGAAGCGCCTTCGGCGCCTCCACTATGGATATCATGCACCTTTATGAACACCCTGTGCACATCACACTAAGAAGTCAATCGAGAACCTATCCTGTTGCAGACTGGAAGCCGTTCAGCAAAGCTGTGGCGGAGATGGTGGACAGCGCCAAACGAGATATGAGAGGCGAGGGCTTTGCGCCAGAGCATCTTTCCTTTAACCTGGAACTGGTGATTAGAGAAGCGAAGAGACTTGAATTCATAGAATCGCCCCTAATCTATCTGGAGCGAGAAGAGGAAGCAAGAAAGCTGGCTCAGCTCTATGACTCACATTCAGGCAGTGATGCAGGGGAACTGATAATCGAGAGAATCACCCTGAAGGCTATCTGCCCTACGCATCACTATGAGTTGCCACAGCACACCGAACAAGGTCACGACCCGAAGCAGGCTCAAAAGGGCATTAGAGCTGTTTACTGGGGCAAGGGATTCGTCAGCACATCGATTTATGAGCGAGATTTGCTTATGTGTGGCAACCGTATAGAAGGACCAGCCATCATTGAGTCGCCCGACACAACTTATGTTGTCCCTCCCGACTGGAGCTATACCGTAGATAAATACCTCAACGGGATACTGGAGGTCAGCCGCTGATGAAGGTTAGAATTACAGAGTATCTCGATATAGACCTGAATAAAGAGCTGTGGTGCTGCCATAACTGCGGCAAGGAACTCGGGCCAGCTAGGGAGAATTACAAGCACTTCACACTGGTTTATCAGCGAGACCCGCACGAGATACATAGACCGTACATCAGACCTGAATCCAGCCTAGTGGGGCACAACACCAGCCCCGACCCTGAGTGGTGCCGGATACTGGAGTTCTACTGCCCCAACTGCGCGACCATGTTCGAGGTAGAATACCTGCCTCCGGGCCACCCGCCCACGCACGATATTGAACTGGACATAGACGCATTGAAGGCTAAGCATTTATCGAAGAAGTAATCCTGATATAGAATTCAAAATTGCAAAATGTAAAGTGAAAAATCGAGCAAACGGCTATCAGCAAACTAACTGAAAGCTGACAACTGAATGCCAGAGGAATTTATGGAAGCAACCATAGACATAGACGTAGGGGGTACTTTCACCGACTGCCTGGTAGTGTATGGCGAGCAGATAGCCAGAGCCAAGTCGCCCACCACAGGCTATAACCTCAGCGTGGGCTTCAGAAAAGCTACAGAAGAAGCTGCGCAGCAACTGGGTATATCCTTGCCTGAGCTATTGCAGAAGACTGCGGTAGTGCGCTACTCCACCACCATCGCCATGAATACCCTCATCCAGCGCACCGGTCCCAAGCTAGGTTTCATCACCACCGCAGGACAGGAACACATGCTGCTGGTAGGCAGGTCGAGGTCATGGGCGGACGGCCTGCACCCCAGAGAGCGCCGTTACATGTACCTGGCTCAGAAGCCGGCGCCTCTGATTCCCTTCGAAATGACGGTGGGTGTGAAAGAGCGTATAGACTGCTTCGGCAATGTGGTCATTCCCCTCCACAGGGAAGAGGTGCGCCAGAAGATACAACAGTTGGTGGACAGGGGTGCACGAGGCTTTGTGGTCTCGCTGTTATGGTCGTTTATCAATCCCGCCCACGAACAGCTAATCAGAGAAGTCATACAGGAAGAGTACCCCGACCGCTATTTGGGGAATATACCAATCTTGCTTTCCAGCGAGGTACAGCCCAAGTGGCATGAATACCCCAGAACCAATGTGGTGATACTATCAGCATATCTCCATACCGAGATGACGGAGCAACTCTCTGCGCTGGGCGAGGAGCTTCGCGATTACGGATATAAGAAACCGCTGAGCATCATCAACAACCTGGGCGGCGTGGCTAAGCTATCGCGAACACGCGCTGTGGACACCTTTGGCGCTGGCCCCGTGGCGGGGCTTCTCGGTGCGAACTGGTTAAGCAAGCTCTACGGCTTCCCCAATGTTGTGGTCTCCGATATGGGGGGAACCAGCTTCGACTACGGCTTAATTATCGACGGTAGTTGCCGCTTCTATCAGGACTGGCCGGTGATAGACCGCTGGGCTACCGAGAACTCCATGGTTGAGGTGAACACCATCGGCGCCGGCGGCGGCTCCATAGCCTGGCTCAACGAGCTTATGGGCAACAAGTTAGAGGTAGGACCGAAGAGCGCCGGCTCCAATCCCGGCCCTGTTTGTTACGACCTGGGCGGAACTGAGCCTACGGTCACCGACGCCGATGTAGTGCTGGGTTATATCAATCCCGATTATTTTCTCGGCGGCAAGATGAAGCTGTCCAGAGACAAGGCGCTCAAAGCTATGGAGAAGATAGCCAAGCCGCTGGGCTTGAGCCCCGTGGAAGCCGCCTCCCATATCCGCACAATAGTGGACGCCAACATGGGCAACACCATCCTCAAAGAGGTGGTATTCAGAGGCTATTCTCCAGAGCAGTTCGTGCTTTTTGCCTACGGCGGCGCTGGTCCTACCCACTGCGTGGACTATAACAGCTATCTCAAAGCACCCAGGATAGTAACCTTCCCCTTCTCCAGCGTGTTCTGCGCCATGGGCGGCGCTACTCTGGATTTGAAGCAGTGCTACGAAGCCTCCAAACACATGATACTGTATCACCCTATGAAATTCCCGCCCTACCTTGAGGAATACGACCAGTTCAACAAGGTGATGGATAACCTTAAGGAGATAGCCTTACGCGACATCAAGAGTGAGGGTTTCCAACCTGAGGATGTATTACTCAGCCTGGAACTGGATATGCGTTACGGCGACCATCTGAGGCTGACGCGGGTAACATCGCCCAGGCTCTACCTGAAATCTGAGGACGACGTGAAGTCTATCTGCGAAGCCTTCACCAGCATTCACCGCGCTCGCTACGGAGAGCTTGCAGCCATACCGGTGACGGGCATCAATATAGAGAACTTCTATCTGTTCGCCACTGTGCCTTTGCACAAACCGAAGCTGCCATCTTTCCGATTGGAAGGGGAAAGCCCCCAGAAGGCTCTCAAGGGGAAACGGCCTGTGTATTGGAAGCAGTACAACGACTTCAAGGAAACCAATATCTACGATGCTGACCTGCTACGACCCGGCAATATAGTCCCGGGGTCAGCAGTAATCGAAGCCAGGGATACCACCATCGTGCTCCCTCCGGCGATGAAATACAGCATAGACCATTACCTTAGCGGGATAATCGAGAGCATGTAGGAGATAGACCATGCCGGTTGATGAAGATGTCATAAATCGAGTCTATCCCGAAAAGCCAACCAGGCTCGAAAAGCAGTGGATGAGCAAAATAGCCGTGGATGAGTTCTCTGTCTATTTGATGAAGCTTGAGCTTATCTGCGAGGAAGCCAAGCAGCATATGATGATGACGGGTCTCTCCCCTGCCATCCAGGGCATGGACTGCGGAGTCGGCGTCTATACCGCCGCCGGCGACCTGGTAGCGGCATCAGTGGGAACTTATCTCCATATCTGCAGCGGGCAGGTCCCCATCAAATATATTCTCAAGTATTACAAAAACGACTCCAGCGTGGGCATCCGTGACGGCGATGTCTTCTTCGTCAACGATGTACTCTATGGCGGCTTCCACAACCAGGACATGCTCAATATCGTGCCCGTCTTCTATAAGAAGAAGCTCATCGCCTGGGTGGTAGCTGCCGCACACGAGCCGGAGACAGGCGCTTCTGAGCCAGCAGGCTATGTCCCCGCTGCCAAGAGCCGCTATGAGGAGGGTGTCAAAGCTCCGCCGGTTAAAATAGGCGAGAATTTCAAGATCAGGGAGGACTTTTTCAACTTCTTCTCCAACATGCTAAGAGACAAGGTAACCCCTCACGATATGAAAGCCAAGACCGCCTGCTGCTTCAAGATGAGGGAAAGACTCCTGGAAATAGTGGAGCAGAAGGGCGTGGGTTTCTTCGTTGGGCTGATGCGCAGGTCGGTGGAGGTAGTCGCCAATGCAGCCAAACGGCGCATAGCCAGCCTCAACGACGGTATATGTCGCCATGTTATCTTCTTCGACTTGCAGGGCAATGAGGAGGCGCTGGGCTGCGTCCACATAGCCGTCATAAAGAAGGGGGAGACCCTAACCGTTGACCTCTCGGGTAGCTCTCCGCCCACCATGTCGTTCCTCAACGCCAAGCCCCATGTAGTCAGAGGGCTTCTGGCGGGGTTGCTGATGCAGTATCTATTCGCCGACTTCCCCGTGAGCACTGGGGCACTGGCTCCCTTCAATTTTGTGGCGCCCGCAGGCACCATAGTCAATGCCCCCAACGACCAGGCTATGTCCGGCTCTATGAGAATCTCTGCGCCCGTGGTCAACGGAGTTATGGTCTGCCTGGGCAAACTTATTTTCGATAGCGATTTGAGAGAGCGGCTGACCTCTCCTCCTGCGATGAGCGGCGTCGGTCTGGCAGCAGGCGGCGGTGTCGACCAGTATGGGGGTATAGTCATCGGGGTTTTTGGAACCATCATCATAAACGGATGCGGCGGGCCTGCCACACCAAACAGGGATGGCATGGATGCCGGGCAATTCTGGTTCTCCGGACTTGCCGATTGCCTAGATGTAGAACATGGCGAGGTGCAGACGCCCGTGCTGCACCTGTTCCGCAATATAATGATGGACCAGGGAGGCGCAGGTAAGTTCCGCGGCGGCGCTACTGTCTGCCAGGGCTATGTGTTCCACAATTCACTGGGCGGAGCGAAGCTGATTTTCAATACCTCCACCTCCCGAATGCCACATACGCCGGGACTTATGGGAGGCTACGCTGGAGGGCTCAATCCTCTTCTGGAAATTAGGAACACCGACTGGCAGCCCCTTTTCGAGAAGGGGGGCGAGGATATACCTTCCAGCTATCACGAGCTGGCAACCAGCAAGCAGGTTAATTTCAAGGCAACGCAGTTCGTTCCACAGGACTTCTTCGGGAATGGTGACGGCATAGCCTGCGGCTCAGGCTCATCAGGCGGCTACGGCGATGTGTTGGAACGAGACCCCAGTCTGGTCGCAGAGGATGCGAGAAAGCGTACGGTGTCGCCCTGGGCAGCGAGGAATGTCTATCGTGTAGCCCTCAACGAAGAGACTCTGGAAGTAGATTTCGAAGAGACTAAGAAACTCCGTGAGCAGGAGTATGAACGCAGGAAGAAGCAGGGGAAGCCCTATCACGAGTTCATGGCAGAGTGGTCGCAAAAACAGCCCAAAGACGAGATTATCCGCTCCTACGGCCCCTGGCCTGAGGGAATAAAATAAGCTATGCCGACAAATTCCAAAGAGTTGGTGCGTGCGCTTTTCGCAGGCAAGCCTGTAAGCAGACCGCCCTTCATACCATATATGGCGACCGCTGCCGCCCAGTTTATGCAGGTGCCCGTCAAGCAGATGTTCTCCGACCCCACCACGCTAGCTAACTCGTTACAAGCCTGCCAGCGGCTTTTCAAATACGACGGCGTGGCAGTTCTGCTCGATACAACACTGGAGGCTGAAGCCCTCGGCTGCCGGATAGAATGGCGGGAAGGCGAGCCGCCCGAGGTGATTTCGCATGTATTGGAGAGAAAAGACCCTCAGAGTCTGGATGTGTCGGCAATCGAGGCCAAGGGCAGGATCCCCATAGTGCTTGAAGCAGCTAAGCGGTTAGCGCAGACCGTAGGAAAAGATGTGGCATTGCTGGGGGTGGTTACAGGCCCGATAACCTTGGGCAAGCACCTCATTGGCGATGACTTCATCGCCGCCTTAGATATAAACACTCAGCTCAGCCAAAAGGTGCTCGAACTCTCTGGCAAGGTCGCCGTGGCGCTGGCCAAAGCCTATGGTGAGCTCAGGTTCGACGCTGTTATCCTGGCTGACAGCGCCCTGGCCTTAATCTATCCGGTACACTATCCCAAGGTTCAGCCTCTACTGAAAACCCTGCGTAACCTAGTGAACTTCTACGATGCGTCTCTCATATTGCTAACTGACCGTGTTCCTCCGGTTCCCGTAGACAGATTTCTAGCATTTTTGAGATTAGAGGCAGACGGTTTTTCGCTGGCGAACCCTATCTCAGAACTTAAGGCTGTCTCACAACTCGATGAAAAGCTTTTCGGCAGGTGCCTACTCAAGTCTGCGTTGCTCGCGCCTGTAGATGGTGTTGAGAAGGCTACTTTGGAGCTGCTGGACAGGAGCATAGGCAGCAGATTCTTCCTTACAAGCGAGTGGGAAGTACCACCGAATACGCTCGCCCTAAATCTGCACAAGGTGATGCAAGTGCTCACAAAAGTCCCGGCCCCGTAGCATATCTCCACGCAGCTAAGAACTTACCTACTCTTTGGCAAGGGCACCTTTCGCTATTTCCCAGAGCACAACGGATAGTCCCCAAAGCGCATGATCTGTTGCGGGATCACCGCTGAAGGTTGGATATGTTCGATTTGCATCGAGACGCTTGGAATCCATCTATTGTCCTCCTCTCGTCTACACTCATTCCGTCCCAAGTTGCAGTGTATTGGATCATTACAATTTCTAATAAGGTCTACGACGTCTGATGTCATAAGCCACTCATCCTGGCGACTGTTCTCCTTGACGTACCCATAGACTATCCTTGAATTTCAACGATTTTGTGATAATCGCCGTTATTATTGCTCAGGGTAAATCCAAGCTGTTGCTGCTTCTTCCCGTTTATCCTGGCGATAGCGCCCTGTAAACAGTCTCTGTAGTGAATTGGAGGCATCCGCAATCACCAGTACCCTTATTCTGCCTGTCTGAGATCACCATGGTATCGGTACATCGCGGTCATCCATATTAACATTATGGCAACTATACCCTACTGCTGTGCATCGATGACAGTTCGACCCAAAGGCTGGATATACTACCACCACATCACATGCGCATCACAGAAATTGCAGAAAAAGCCCCTGTTTGTTATAATGTCCGACGTCGAGGGTCTGAGTGGTGACAACTTAACTTGGCAGAAGGGCTGGGGAAGCCGCGACAACTTAACTCGACGAAAAACAAAGAGATCCTGCTCCGAGAATCCCTCTTTTTGAAGCTGGAGCGGGAGACGGGACTCGAACCCGCGACAACCTGCTTGGAAGGCAAAATGTTAGCAGTCAGAATCGCTAGGCTCGTCTAAAAGAAGAATACATCTGCCACAATATCGAGACTGAGTTCTATCCATTAAGCGAGCCGGCACAAGTTGCACATAAGCTTGGAATGTTCAATAGATTCGATGTAAACAGTGGAATGTTTGCCAGGCAGGTCGGCTACACTACCAGTTGAGCGTAGTAAATTGCAGAATTTGACTTCGTGTGTTATATTGTAGCCTAGAGAGAGGCCCTGGGTTATCAGGGCCTCAACGATTTTTTGAGCGGTTGTCAACCTGATTTTTCAGGACATGTTAACCTGATTCTTTAAAAATCTAATAAAAAAGGCGCCGATTCCAGCTTCAAAGACGCCCTGAAAATTGGAAATTTGACGACATTACTTTTAATCAGGGTGTCGGGGGTTCGAGTCCCCCACCGCTCACTCTCGTTTTGGGAAGCAGTTGCTAACATAGGCATCAGAGTTTTCGCTAGCATCCGCCTCAAAAAGCTTGTCGAATTTCTCCGCCGCCGCCTCCTGCATACCCGGCAGTACGTGGC
>Ga0315286_10003105_pt1 | contig 15565 bp, 17 predicted proteins | sample YL17G10_0_MG_FD_205038 | JGI IMG/M metagenome (GOLD analysis project Ga0315286, IMG submission 205038) | Sediment microbial communities from Yellowstone Lake, YNP, Wyoming, USA - YL17G10_0 | ecosystem: Environmental > Aquatic > Freshwater > Lake > Sediment | place: USA: Wyoming | collected...
TCTTGTCCGGCCTCCTCGAAGCCAGGGCGATACGCAGCACCGATCACAACGGCGTTCAACTTAATGTCCCATAATACCGTGACAGGGCCAGGGTGTCAACGCCATTTTCGACATCATGAAACTGCAATTCTTTGTGCGCACAGGAGTTGCGCATGCGGCAAAGATCGTCCGGCTCAATGAGCGCCACCCACGGGAGGAACTGTACGACACCCAGTTGGACCCATATGAGTTCAACAACGTCGCCGCCAAACCCGAAATGCAGCCCATCCTACTCCGGCTGCACCGACAGTTGACACAGTAGATGGCCGAGCAGGGAGAAACCGTGCCCCTGGAAGGGAGTTGATGGGCTCCTATTGACCACGGCCTGCGGGTGTCTTCACGGTGCTTTTTCAGTCAATTTTCGCTTGCCAAATGGCCGAGAAAAGGGCATATAGGCTCCGGCGACTGACTACGAAAGGCGTTTTGTCCTTGTGTAGGGGTTGATATGGCTGTTCTCGTTTGGTATACTGTGGGCACAGGAGGAGATAGGTAATTGGCCGAAAACGTCCGAGAAATACCGCCCCCTGAACTGCTGTCAGCAGTGGTCTGCGATATGGTGATTGTAGACGCGCTGACCGGCAAAGGTACGGTCGTTGGCATCTTTGATACGATCAATGCGTTTGAGTATCCCGTTCGACACAATGCTCTGTTCGTGTTTTGCCAACTAACCAACGGCCGTGGTCGAGTCAAGGTCCGCATTCAGATTGTAGATCTTCAAGACGAGGAGAAGATCCTTTGTGAGAGTACCGTGGAGCAGGAATTCATTGACGTTCGACAGGTCGCGAACGTCGTTCTAGGCGTGAATGGGCTCGTGTTTCCGCACCCTGGTGAGTACAGGGTGCAGGTGTTTGCCGGAACCGATTTCCTTGGTGAGCGTAGGATCATATGCAAGCAGGTAACCGCTAAGCCAGGAGACAAAAGCGATGAGTAATTCGAACGTGCAATGCACTCTGGAATCGGGCATTCAACCGTTGGCCATACCTCTCGGAGAGAGCCAGTGGACCTCGACATCGCAACTTGGCTTTGAGCACATCAAGGATTTGTGCAGCGAGCGGCCGCTGGCGGGTGGCCTAATATATGTCTCCATTCTTGAGTGCTCGGGCCGGCGATTCAGGCTGACAAAGCCCCTCTGCATCCAGGAGTCCTACGAGCAAGGCGTTTGGTCACGGCGATTCGATTCTCTTGCAATCCTGGCATATGGACAGTCCAGAGAGGAAGCGATGGAGACTTTCTGTGAGGAATTCGCCTGTTGCTGGGATCAGATCGCTTGTGAGCAAGACGATAACCTCACGGCGGACGCTCAGGACATGAAGCGTGAGTTGCTTGATCTCGTGAAGGGCGACGTTGAGTTGCTCGAATGAGCACCATCAAGACCAGAGATATCCGCAAATCCCTCACCGGGAAAGGCTTTCAAGTCATTGAGTGTTCCCATCATGAAATGCTGTGGCTGTTTGCCCACGGCAAGAAGACCAGCATACGTACTCGCCTTAGCCACGGCAGCGATGAATACGACGATGGCCTCCTTGGATTGATGGCCAAGCAGTTGAAACTGAAGCGGAGCGAGTTGAACAGCTTGATCGAATGTCCGATGTCAGGTGATGAGTACCTCAATAGTCTGCTCCAACAGGGGCATGTACGCCTGACAAATTGATCTTGAGGTGCGGCCCCGCCACCCAGCCGACGGCAGATCGCGTCTCACGCCGCCAAGGACGGGGGGATCTCAAACCGATTAGCGGATGCTGTCGCTACAGACTGAGGTCAGCCTTTCAAACATGCCTCGGACGCAATCTGGAATGTGCGGCTGCGGATATGCACGCAGCGTCCGCAGCGATCATCAGCATTGATCGGTGGTTCCAAATCTATAGGAAAGGTGTGCACGGCACAGCCTACCGGGTCGCGGTGAGGGTGGCGACAAAACCGCCGTAGGGTAGCAGGCGGACCTCCAGATGATCTTGCGCCGTCACGGCCTGGGTCTCATTGGCGAAGGTGCGCGGGGTCTTGCCGTCCTCGATCACCGTCATGGTGCAACGGCTGCTGCCGAGGAAAGAGAGCGCCACGTCGATGTCGCGGCCGGCGTTCTCACCGTTGAGGCCGCCGATGTACCACTGGGTGCCGTTGCGGCGGGCCAGCACCACGAATTGGCCCGGCTCGCCGGCGAGGAACCGCGTCTCGTCCCAGACGGTCGGGACGTGTTTCAAGAACTCCCTCGGGGCCTCGGGCAGTTCGAGGTATTCTTTGACCCCGCCCGCGAAGTGGAGCCAGCCTGACTCGAAGACGATGGGTAGCGCCAGTTCGTGGCTATAGGTCGTCAGGTGCGGGTAGACGTTGTCCGCGAACATCACGGGCGTGTAGTCCATCGGCCCGACTACGTTCCGTGTGAAGGGGACAATCACGTTGTGAATGGGGGCCTCGGTCGTGAACTTTTTGTCGAAGCTGTAGCACTCCTCGCCCCGGACCGCCTCCATGCTCATCAGGTGCGGATAGGTCCGCGACCAGCCGCGCGGCAGCGTGCAGCCGTGAAAGTTGACCATGATCTGGGCCTCGGCCGCATCCTGGAGGATCTCCTGATAAAGCTGGATGATGTTCTGCTTGTCGCTCTGGAAGAAATCGACTTTGACGCCTTTGACGCCCCACTTCTTCAAGAGCCCGAATTCCTCCCGCCGGATTTCCCGGTGGTCCATCAGGCCGCGAGGCTTCTCGGAGACGTAGTTGTGCGGCCCGCCGGAGTTGTACCAGAACAATAGGCCCACGCCCTTGCTCTTCGCGTAGGCGAGCAGGTCGTGAATCGTGCCGTTCTTCATCTGGCTCCAGTTGGCGTCGACGAGCGAGTACTCCCAGCCCATCGCGGCGGCCAGATCGACCCAGGCCTTGAGCTTGGTGCAATCCTGCGGACTGTCGTGATCGAACAGCCAACTCCATGAGGCCCGTCCCGGCTTGATCCAGCTCGTGTCCTTTACCACCGACGGCGGGCTGACATCGGTCACGAGGGTGGACTCGACGATGTCGCCAACCGAATCTCCGACCATGATGACCCGCCAGGGCGTGGCCCAGGGCAGCGTCCACGAAGGCTCGACGGCCCCGATGGAGTTGCCCTCGCCCTCATCGGGGAATCGGATCTGATAGACACCCTCCGAGGCCTTCGCGGTCAGCCGGCAGCCACAATAGGAGCTATCCAGGCCCGCCTCGGTCACCAGCCCCCATCGGCTTCGATCCGGCGTGCAAAAGAGCACCGGAAACGCCCAGCCCGACTCGATGGACGAGTCGGCGCCGACGGCCACGCCGTTGACGTAGTAGGTCTCGTAGGCGGGCGTGTATTTAGAGGGCTTGTCGTACGGATGCGCCCACATCTTGCCCCCCTGCGGAAGGCGAAAGCCGGTCGATTCGCTCGTTACGGTATGTTTTTCACCGCTTTGCTCGGGAAAACGGTATCGGAAAGCGATCCCGTCGTTGTAGGCCCGCACGATCAGCTCGACCTTGGCGCCGCCGGCATTCTGGAAGACCAGGGTCTGCTCGTTGGCGTGATTGCGGCACAGGCGGCGTTTTCCGGTAATCATCGTGTACGTTTCGTCGATGGTCCTCACGGACCCGGCTTCGACGAGCTCCAGACCGTCCACGAAAGCCTCATCCTTGCGGGCGATACCGAGCGGCGAGGAGCCCAGGACCGGCTCGCCGGCGTATTCGACCCCATAGGAAAGCCCGGATCTCCCGGTGGTCCCCCCAAGTCGCACTGTTATGGCGGCCCGGCCGTCCGGCGAAGCGACCTTCCAGCTCGTCTGGGCGCTGGTTTGATGACTTGCTAACATAATGGCCACGGCAATCACGGCGGCGACCTTTCCGGCATGGCGGCTCATTTTCTGGACTCCTTCCGATGCATCGCAACCTCGAAATGCGGCGTGCAACGCGACGGCACGCCTTCATACAGGCTATTTAACCCCATCCCCGCCGCATTGACCAGTAGGAAATCCTCATCGCAAGCCTTCAAGCCCCCCAAAAGACCCCGGACGAGTACAAAAAAACTTGTTAATATGGGAAGATATACCTTGACGCCACATGTTGATATGGGGTACAATTTGGGCGAGACATGGATGAATGACTGTCTTGGGCAATGTCTCGCGTGGGTGGTGAGGAGTGTCCCCTCCTCGACCTGGTAGTGGTACTTCCGAAAAACCTCGTAGGAGTAGGCTGACAGAGTGACATTCGGCTCTGTCTCCACCAATGTTGCTGCTGTTCTTGGACAGCGCGGCACGCAATCACGGAGTGGGTAGGTCAGTGCGTCAGCGACAATGAAGCATCGGCAGACAACCGATGCTTCCTGCGGCGCCGCCACGACAGCTTGACGAGCTCGACGACAGAACTCGCGGGGAAAGAATTCCGACAGGGTGTCGCGCGGCGAAGGCAACGCGGTGGAAAAGCCTTCCATTGGAGGAATGAAATGAAGAGAGTGATTTTGAGTGTGGCAGTGTCTGTCCTGATGGCGGCTGCGGTTCAGGCGGCCCCGAGTCTCGGCTCTTGGGACGAAGGCGCTGCCGGCTCGACGCATCAGTTTTTCGGTTTCAGCCCTGGTTACGTGAATCCAATCCCGGGCGGATTCGAGGCGATTCCTGAACCGCCGGTAGTAAACCCGAACCCGGGGGGCATCAAGCTGCAGCTCAGCGGCCCTGGCGTTCAGTGGGATCCGAGGGGGGTGTTCCTTGGATCTCTCATGCTCGTGGACATCAAGATCCCGAACTTTCCGGATCGTAATGCCCTGAAAGAGATCTGGGTGGATTTGGGTCTTGATGGGGGCCAGGTGCTCGCTGCTTCCGTGGTAGCGGGCGACGGCCCGTTCCACTACGAGGCCCTCAAAGGACCGGGCCCCGGTGAGCGGGCGGACTTCGGCTTCAGGATCTATCCGAATCCGGACTGGGAAGACCTGCAGATCTTGATCCAGAGCCAACCGGGCGCTCTCGCGGTCTTGGACTATGTCCATGTTGACACCATCTGCATCCCGGCGCCGGGCGCCATGCTGTTGGCAAGCCTCGGTGCAGGCGTTGTGGGTTGGCTTCGACGGCGCAAAACGCTGTAAACAGTGCCACAAGCACAATGCTCGGGCTGTGGGCGTCTGCTCGCAGCCCTTCTTATTTGCGCTCGCGTCGAGACCGAACGGGACCTTGCCATCGCGCGGCGGCTCGGTATAATCAGGGTTTACCTTGGCCCTGATGGAGACGCATAGGTATGGCAAAACTGACGAAACTCGATGATATCGTGTCCCTGTGCAAGCGGCGCGGGTTCATCTTCCAATCCAGCGAGATTTACGGCGGTCTGGCGAGCTGCTACGACTACGGCCCGCTCGGCGTCGAGCTGAAGAACAACGTCAAAAGGGCGTGGTGGAAGCACGTCGTCCAGATGCGCGACGACGTGGTCGGCCTCGACGCCAGCATCTTCATGCACCCCTTGATCTGGAAGGCCTCCGGGCACGCGGACAAGTTCGCCGACCTGGTCTCCGAGTGCAAGAAGTGCAACACGCGAACCCGCGTGGACCACCTGCAGGACAGCGACAAGGCCGCCAAGAAGGCCGAAGAACACGCCGAGCACGACCTGAGCAGCAAGGTTTGCCCGAACTGCGGGGCGGTGGGGCAGTTCACCGCCCCCATGCCTTTCAAGCTCATGTTCGAGACCCAAATGGGGGCCAACGCCGAAGATTCGATGACGATGTACCTGCGGCCGGAGACCGCCCAGGGTATCTTCGCCAACTTCCGCAACGTGCTGGACACGACCCGGGTCAAGGTCCCCTTCGGCATCGCCCAGATCGGCAAGAGCTTCCGGAACGAGGTGACCACGAAGGCCTTCATCTTCCGCACCCGCGAGTTCGAGCAGGCCGAGCTGGAGTTCTTCTGCGAGCCCGGCACGGACGAGCAGTGGTACGAGCACTGGAAAGAGCAGCGGTGCAACTGGTACCTCAACCTGGGCCTCAAGAAGGAGAACCTGCGCTTCCGCGACCACGACCCCGATGAGCTGGCCCACTACGCCAAGGCGTGCGTGGACGTCGAATACCGCTTCCCGTTCGGGAGCGGCGACTGGCAGGAGCTCGAGGGGATCGCCAATCGCACGGACTACGACCTGCGGCAGCACCAGAGAGGCATGAGGACCCTGAACAAGTGGTTCGAGAGCGGCCGGGACCTGACCAAGGTCCAGCTTGTCCAGGAAGCCGAAGACTACGAATCCGGCCCCCTGTCCTACTTCGACGAAGAGAAGAAAAAGCGATACATTCCTTACGTGATCGAGCCGAGCGCCGGCATGGATCGAAGCACGCTGGCCTTCTTAGTGGACGCCTACGACGAGGAAGAGGTCCGGGGCGAGACGCGAAACCTCCTTCGCTTCCACCCGGCCCTGGCGCCGATCAAGGCCGCGATCTTCCCGCTGGTCAAGAAAGAGGGCATGCCCGAGATCGCCCGGAGCATCTACGACGACCTCAAGAGGCGATTCAACTGCTTCTATGACGAAAAAGGCGCGGTCGGACGCCGCTACCGCCGCCAGGACGAGGCAGGCACGCCCTTCTGCATCACGGTCGACGGCCAGACGCTCGCAGACCAGACCGTCACCATCCGCGAGCGCGACTCGATGGAGCAGGTCCGCATCGCCACCGCCCAGGTCCGCAGCTACCTGTACGACAAGCTGGACCTGTAGCAGACAAGGAGCCGAGCAGCATGACTGTCGACGAAGATATCCTTGAACACATCGTTGACCAGATCGTGGAGTTGGCCCATCCCGATTGCGTGATAGTCTTTGGCTCCGCTGCCACTGGAAATATGACCGCCGACAGCGACCTGGACCTGCTGGTGGTCGAACGACAGGTCGCCAATACCCGCCAAGAAAGCGTTCGGCTTCGAGCGGCTCTGGAGGACGTGCCTTTGCCTATCGACGTGATCGTCATGAGCCGGGAGCGGTTTGAGGAGACAAAAGACGTCATTGGCGGCATCGCCTACCCGGCCCATAAGTACGGGAAAGTCCTTTATGAAGCCGCCTGAAGGAGCCAAACGACAATTGGCCGTGCAATGGCTTGAGAAAGCCGAAGACGACTGGCGTCTCAGTCACCGGCTCGCAGTGGATCCGGAGTCCTACATGGAGGCAACTGCCTTCCATGCTCAGCAAGCCGTCGAGAAGTATCTCAAGGCATTTCTGACCTGGCATCAGGTCGAATTCCCCAAGACCCATGATATCAAGCGGCTCCTCAAATTGGCGAGTGCACGCGATCCGAGCCTGACGGAAGAATTGGCTGACGCTGCAGATCTGACAGCTTACGCAGTGGAGTATCGCTATCCTGGCGAGTATCCTCCAGTAACAACGAACGATGCGGCCAGGGCGGTCGGCGTGGCAGATCGCGTTCGGGACCATATTCGCAGGCGGTTGCCGGCAGATATGCTCGATTAGCACACGGAGTCATTTCGCAAGGAGTATTTGAAGAAAACGGTGTCACGAGCGTCTCTGTTTGAGGGAGGTCAGAGTATGAAAGAGAGGTCGGAACAGGACCGCCAGACCGACGACGACGCACGCGCCAGGCGGAAACGCGTTGCGGAAGGCATCGCTCGCATTGGCATGCTCTTGGCGGCATGTTTCTGGCTGTGGGTGTTCGGCGCGGCCGTGCGGACTGGCTATCTCTCGTGGATCGGCCTCACCGTCGGGGCTATCTTCGTGACCTCTGTGACGGTTTCTCCGGTTCTGGGCTGGGCCGGGAGGAAACGCCTTGAGACGGTATCTCTCGGCCTGCACATCGGCATGATCGCCCTTTACGCGGTTGTGGTGGCTGTGACACTTCTGTGGCCGCGAGGCAATGGAACCTGGCATCCTTATCGATTTGACGACGAACTTGCCGCCATTGAGGCCAAGCGAGCCGTGCCGGATGCAGAAAACGCCGCACGGCGTTACGAGTCCGTGTTCGGCGAAATGGACATAGGTGATGAGCCTGACTTCATCTTCAGTGGAGCCTCTCTCCGTGAAGAGCTTGGGAAACACCCGTGGAAAGGAAGCGACCGTCCACAGGCAGCCGAGTGGCTGGATTCACAATCGAAGATCATCGAGAGGCTGCTGGAGATCGGTAGGATGGAGAAATGCCGATGGCCGATGCAGGCCGACATCTACGACGAGGACCCGGTCCCCTACAAGAAACTGCGTCGGAGCGCGCTGCTTCTGATGGCCGCCGGCAATCGAGACCTCGGTGAGGGTCAGGTTCCTGCAGCTTTGACAAAGTACTTCTGCACGCTCAGGATCGCCGACCATCTTCATCAGCAACCCTCAACGATAGCCCCAAGCTTCAGTTACGAAAGAGAGGGTCTGTCGATGATCCGGTATGTGCTGGTCCAGAGCAACCTGTCGGATCAGGACATCGCACAGATTGCCGGTCATCTGCTCCCGGCGGTGGACCCCTGGCCGAAGGAATGGGAGAGACTGCTGGAGTTCGAGAACCTCCACTACATGAACCTCCTGGGACGACTCTATGAGGTGAATGGCAATGGGGCCGTTCGATTTGCTGCGCACCCCGTGATTTCGTCCAAAGAGGGACAAGGGAATCGCGAACGCGGTTTCTCCCCTCTCTACTGGCTGATGAGCATGCCGCGTGACCCGCGCGGCGTACACGGTATTGTCGACCGGTACTTTGCCAGGTTCGACCACGGTGTCAGCTCCGAACGCCTCCCACAGAGTGGCAGGCACGAACCGCCCGTCCGCACCTCGCCGAACAACTTCGCCAAAGCCACGTGCAATTGGTACCGATGGTGGGCCGAGACGGGCTTTTTCAGCGAGCGAGAGTACCTGCCGCCTAGCCGGTGGCTTATTTCGGCCGTTACCTTACGTCGCGGGACATGGCTGGTCCTCGGCTTACGCCAGTACCGCGATGCGCACGGCACTTGGCCGCAGACGCTTGATGCGATATCCGAATACGTCCCGGCCGAGGCATTCCTCGATCCAACCACCGGCGAAGCATTTGTATATATCCCCGACGACAACAGCTTCAGGCTCTACAGTAAAGGTCCCAATCGCATCGCCGAAGGCGGTCGGCACCGCTATGTGAAGGCTTTAGATAAGGTTGAAGATGACATCCCAATCTGGCCGCCGCCGGTGCCGGAACCGGAACTCTCCGATGACGAGATGCACAAGCAGATGGAGCAAGTCTATGGCCCGAACTATAGGAGACTCATGCAATGATCGTTGATCGAATCGAGAACTCGCGTTTGTATGCACCTTTGCACAGGCAATTCAAGAAGGCGTTCGCCATGCTTGCGGACCCGGCGATTGCCCAAAAGCCTGACGGCCGGTACAGCGTCGATGGCGACGACGTGTATTACATGGTCCAGCACTACACGACCAAGCCGGTCGATCAGGCCCGGTTCGAATCGCACAGGAAGTACATCGACATCCAGGTCCTGCTCGCGGGCCAGGAGCTTCTGGGCTACGCGCCGACGGCCGGTCTGGAAGTCACTGTGCCATACGACGAGTCCAAGGACATCATGTTCTACCGCGTGGGCACAATGACCGCCCAGACCAGGCTGGAGCCGGGGCTGTTCTGCCTCCTCTTTCCGCACGACGCACACCTGCCCTCCTGCCAGATCACCTGCCCGTCCGAGGTCCACAAGGTCGTATTCAAAATCAGAGTCGAAAGGTGAGGGGTGCAACGTTGGAAGGACCATCGCGAGCTTATCGACCGGGTCGCGGCCGTCTGTTATCGGCAGGCAGGCGGTTCGGGGCAATTCAAGCTCGTTCGCACCCAGGGCGGACACTGGACGTTTCCCAAAGGTCATGTTGAGATAGGGGAAACGCCCTCGATGGCGGCGCAGCGGGAGGCCCTGGAGGAAGCCGGTGTGCGCGGCAGCATTGCATCCGAGCCGTTCGCGGTTTTTCTTCACGAGAAACGAGCCTCCGACGGCCGCCACCTCGAATTGACGGTCGCCGCCTACCTCCTGTGCGTGGAATCGGAATCCGGCACACCCGAGCCCGGCCGAGACCCAACCTGGTTCGGGCCGGACCAAGCCAAGCAGAGGCTCGCGGAGAAACGAAGTCCTCGCTATCAGCAGGCATACTCCAACGTGATCGACGAGGCTTGCAGGAGGCTGAGATCCCCAGCGTGGAGAGATGAACCTGAAGAACGATAGCAGAATCCGGAAGACATGAGCGAAACAAGTAAGATCAATCCCAACACGCCTGACCGGAAGCCACCCCGGCGCGGTCGTCTCATGCGCTGGGGCAAACGGATGATCGTCGCGGCCCTGCTATTCGCGATGCTCTTCTTGGCCTTCCGTCGGCTGGCTCCGACGCCGGAGAAACAACTGGCCGCCCTCGATGCCGCTCGTGCTGTCCCCGATGAGGACAACGCGGCGTTGATCTATGCTGAGTTGCTGAGGGGGGAAGAAGTGCCACCCAGCACGTTGGAAACGGCGCTGGCTCGTTTCGAGACCGCCATATTGGATCCTGTGTCTGTGCAGGAGTTCCGTGCCGGGAGCCGGAAACTCCGTGAGCTGGAATTGTCCGAGGAGATTTCGGACCCAAATGCCGCCAAAATCATCGGTTTGCGGCCCTGGAGGTCCGCCGACTGCCCCGAGCTGAGGCAATGGCTCGACAAGCGTCGAGACCGCATAGACAAGCTACAGGAGGCGGCCCGAAAGCCATTCTGCCATTTCCCGCTGAGTCCCGCCCCCGGCCACATGAGCCTGTTCGATGTGCCAATCGGGGCGCTCAGGCAGAACGCTCTTCTCCTAAGGTACGCCGCTAACAATGACTTTGGCGAGGGAGACACCAACGGAGGTCTTACGAAATGCGAGTCCCTGCTCTCCATGGCCCGACACCTCCGCGAGCAGCCAAACCCATACCATCTGTCGAGCGGCATCGCGTGCGAGGCAATGGCTCTTCATGGTCTGGCCGAGTTCGTCGTGGAGGGCCACCCCACAGATCGACACCTGCAAGACCTTGCCGCCCAATGTCAGGACTTGCGCGACGAGTGGGAGGGGCTCAAGCAAGACATCAACCACGTGCGGGGCATCTTCTCTCGCCAGATCGAAGACCGGAGACCGATCCGGTTTCGCATGAGCATGTGGTTTTACCAGATTCGGCATGGCGACAAGGGATGGCTCGAAGATAGAACCGGCGAGTTGTACCTCCGCGTGTTGTCGGAACGTCGGGGCCTTCACATACTGATCGCGCTACGCCGCTTCAAGGACCGGACTGGCCTATGGCCCGAGAGCCTCGATCCGATCGCTTTCTCCCTGCCCTCCGATGCCCTGATCGACCCGAGCAGCGACGGTCCCTACGTATACAAGCTTACCGAGCATGGCTTCTCGCTCTACAGCGCGGGACCCAATCGCATTGATGAGAAAGGCCAGAATAGATCGAGTGGCCCGGACGATTGGCCCATTTGGCCGCCGCGAGGCCGGAGCCCGGAGCCGGAACAGTAAGACGCCAACGGCGTATAGTCTTGTAGGGAGCGAGCGACCAAGAGAGGTGGAGAATGAAACGAGTGTATCGTTCCAGGACGGACAAGAAGATTTTCGGCGTCTGCGGCGGGATCAGCGAGACCTACGACATCGACCCGACCCTGATTCGGATTGTCGTGGTTTTTCTATGCCTTGCGACAGGCCTGATTCCCATGATTGTGACCTACATCGCGGCACGGCTGATCATGCCGCCGGCCAAGGGCTGATTCGCCAAAAAGAGCTATTAGGACGCTTTTTCAAGCCGTTCGGCAACCCAGACCTTGATGATGGACTGCCGGGGCACACCCAGACGCTTCGCCTCCTTGTCCAGCAGACGCACCATCCAGAGCGGAAAATCCACATTGACCCTTTTCTGCTCCTGCCCGGGTCTTCTTGCTTTTGTCGTATCGAGGTACTTGGAGATATCCTCGCCCGCCTCAAACCGTTTGTCGAATTCACGCGCCTTCATAAATGTCGATCTCCTCTGGTCTTGCCCGCCGCACCGAGATGATCCGAGTCTTGTCGCCTCTGCAGGTAATTACCGCTGACCAGTGTCTTCCAGCGATCTGCCCGATCACCACGGATCGTGGCTCATCGCTGGTCCTTGCGGGAATCTCGATCAGATCGGGATCATTCCACAGCACCTGCACTTCACGGAAGTCAATCCCGTGCTTGGCCTTATTGCTATCGCTCTTGTTCTCATCGAACTCAAATTCCATACATAATACTTATACCTTAACTATACCTTCTCGTCAAATGAGTGTGATCCTCTCTGTGAGGATGATGGAGCGGGACTCCGGAGCCCAAGCTGGAAGTAGGGGCTTTCCGGGGAGCGTTTCTATGTGTATAGTCTACGGCTGAGAAAGGGCCACGCAGGTGAGTCGTGCAAGCTCCGCCAATGCTTGCATCATCCGGCCGCGCTGTCGTGCTGAACCCAATGCCAGTAAGGAACCAGGAGTATGACCAAGGGCAACCCAGTCTACATCGACCAGTTGAAAAGCCACGTCGGACAGGAGGTAACGCTGCAAGGCTGGCTGTACAATAGCCGGGCCAGCGGCAAGATTCAGTTTCTGATCGTCCGCGACGGCACGGGCCTGTGCCAGTGCATCGTCGAAAAGGGCAAAGTGCCCGACGAGCTTTTCGAGCAGCTCAAACGGCTGGGCCAGGAGTCTTCGCTGTCGGTGACGGGGACCGTGCGAGCCGAGCCACGCAGCGTCGGCGGTTATGAAATGGCGGTGACGGACGCTCAGGTCGTCGCGTCGGCCGAGGGATACCCAATCACGCCCAAGCCGCACGGAGTCGAATTCCTGATGAGGCATCGCCACCTGCACCTGCGCTCGCAAAGGCAGTGGGCCATCGGCAAGGTCCGGCACACCGCAATCGACGCGATCCGGCGGTACTTCAACGACAACGGCTTCCTCCTGGTCGATACGCCCATCTTCACGACGATCGTCGGCGAGGACCAGACCTCGCTGTTCGAGGTGGACTACTTCGGCCGGCCGCTGCACCTGACGCAGACCGGGCAGCTCTACCTCGAATCGGCCGCGATGAGCTACGGCCGGGTCTACTGCTTCGGGCCGACCTTCCGCGCCGAAAAGAGCAAGACCCGCCGGCACCTGACCGAGTTCTGGATGGTCGAGCCGGAGGTCGCCTTCATCGACCTTGACGGCCTGCTCCTACTGGCGGAGGGCCTCGTCTCGTCGATTGCCCAGCGCGTTCTCGCGGACAATCGCAGCGAGCTCCAGGCCCTCGGGGCCGACGTCCCGGCTCTGGAAAAGATAACGCCGCCCTTCTATCGGCTAACCTACTCCGAGTCGGTCGAGATCCTCAAAGGCCCCAAGACCAAGGAATTCCTCGCCCGCGAATTGGACGACCTGCAAAAGCAGAAACAGCAAACCGAGGGCCAGATTGCCGAGCTGGAGAAGCAACAGGCTGGCCAGATCAAGCAATGGCAGCAGGATAAGATCGCCGCCGAGTTGATCGACCTGCGAGGCGAGTTGGAAGAGATCAACACGAGAATCGAGAACAATCCCAAGCACGCGCAACTGGCGGCCGAGTTCCAGTGGGGCAAGGACCTGGGCGGGTCCGACGAGACCATCATCTCCCAGATGCACGACAAGCCGGTGTTCGTCACGCACTATCCAACAGAGGCGAAGGCCTTCTACATGAAGACCGACCGCCAGAACGAGCAGGTCGTGCAGAATTTCGACCTGCTGGCCCCCGCCGGCTTCGGCGAGATCATCGGCGGCTCCGTCCGCGAGGACGATTACGACCGGCTGCTCGCCCGGATCAAAGACCAGGGCCTGAACCCGGAGACCTATGAATGGTATCTGGACCTGCGGAAATACGGCTCCGTCCCCCACGGCGGCTTCGGCCTCGGCGTCGAGCGGACCGTCGCCTGGGTCATCGGCGAGCGCCACATCCGCCAGTGCATCCCCTTCCCAAGGATGATGGACAAGGTCTACATCTGAGCAGTGGCCGGAGGCAGTAGACTGGAGGCCGGAGAGACCGCTTCCCGCAGTACTCCGGGTGGCATCGTCAAGGCCAAAGGCCTTGGGATGGCTTGTGTCGTGGGCTTCCAGCCCGCGGAAGGCGCGGAAGGCGCGGCCAAGACCTCCGGTCGTGTAGAAACCAAGTCCGTGTCCCGTTTCGGGTTACGTGAGAATCCGTTGAAATACGTGGCCGGGGGTGTAGAATGTCGGGTTGTCTATCATCAAAGCCGGTGCCCTGACAGAAGGAGACTCAAATGGCCAATGGACCGGATAGCATAAGCAAGATAGCGGTGCGCGGCTTCAAGTCCATCTCTGATGAACAGCAGATCGAACTGCGACCCTTGACACTGCTTGCCGGGGCAAACAGCTCGGGCAAATCCAGCATCATGCAACCCATCCTTTTGCTCAAACAGACCCTGGAGGCGCCAAGTGACCCCGGCGCCTTGCTTCTGAACGGCCCAAACGTCCGCTTCACATCGACAGACCAACTCCTCAGCAAGACCGCAGGAACGTCGGACAAACCCGAGTTTGCAGTGCGCTTTTGGCTATCGCGGAACATCAGTCTTGAACTTGTCTTTATACGTAAGACGGGCGTGGGCCTTGAGATAAGCGAGATGGACTACTCACGAGGTGACGTGAAGTTGCAGATCCTGCCGAACATGTCTCACGACGATATTACCGAAGCCCTATTGAGAGTCTTCCACACCGTCTACGCTGCGAACAATGAATTCGACAAGAGCAAAGAGCCTTCATTTTGGTCCGTACACCGCCAGAGATGCTTTCTTGGTTTTCGCCATCCCGAAGTAGATACGTGGCCGCCTGAGTTGCGAGCGAGAGTAGATATTTGGCTGCCCGAGCTCCCAGCAACAGCGGACGTGTCTCCCAGCAATTGGTTCGCTCCCCATCTGCAGAGTCTAATCCATCTGTCTGGCTTGCGCGGGAACCCCCAGCGCACGTACCCGAGGAGAGCTGCCGGACCATTGTTCCCTGGGACTTTCGAGGACTACGCGGCCAGCGTGATCTCACAATGGCAGTCCAAAGGTGATCCGTGCTTGGCCGAGTTGGGAGCGGCACTCGAGGACATGGGGCTGACCTGGAAGGTGGAGGCGCAGGCTGTGGATGACACGCAGGTCGAACTCCGGGTGGGACGCTTGGTACATGCTGCGTCGGGAGGCGATCGCGATCTCGTCAGCATTGCCGACGTTGGCTTTGGGGTATCGCAGTCACTCCCTGTCCTCGTTGCCCTAATCGTTGCGGAACCCGGACAAGTCGTGTACCTTGAGCAACCCGAGATGCACTTGCACCCACGTGCCCAGCGGCGGCTTGCTCACGTCTTGGCTGATGCGGCCAATCGGGGCGTTGTCGTCGTTGCGGAGACACATAGTGCTCTGCTTCTCAGAGAAGTCCAAACGCTTGTCGCAACGGGCAAGCTATCCACGGATAAGGTCAAGTTGCATTGGTTCCAGCGGCAGGAGGATGGACGCACGGTTGTCACCCCGGCGGACCTGGATGAGAACGGTGCGTATGGTGACTGGCCAGAAGACTTTGACGAGGTCGAACTGAACGCCGAAAAGGCATATCTGGATGCCGTCGAGA
>Ga0315286_10003106_pt1 | contig 15564 bp, 11 predicted proteins | sample YL17G10_0_MG_FD_205038 | JGI IMG/M metagenome (GOLD analysis project Ga0315286, IMG submission 205038) | Sediment microbial communities from Yellowstone Lake, YNP, Wyoming, USA - YL17G10_0 | ecosystem: Environmental > Aquatic > Freshwater > Lake > Sediment | place: USA: Wyoming | collected...
CGGGGAAAAAGACACTTGGTTTAAGTACGACTGTCAGGTATATAAATGTCCGAGGTCCAAGTGGCGATCCGGACAATGATCGAGAGCTTTATAATTTAATGCGTGGATTAGAGAAAAATGGTGATCCCAAGGCAGGTAGATTTACATATCCAGCAGATCCACTTACTGCTCCAACCTCCGAGCTTGATCCGCGACCAGATGATAAACGCATGATGCTAAGCACAGGTCCTTTTAATCTTTCGGTTGGGGATACACAAGTGGTAGTCCTTGCCTGTATCGGTGGAAAAGGGACTGATAAAGATGATGCAGTCAGAAACCTCAGGTTGACAGATGTGGTTGCACAGAAGGCATATGATAAAAGATTCTTATTGCCTCAACCACCACCCTCTCCGAAACAAACTGGTACCCCGTTGAATGAAAAAGTTGTTCTTCAGTGGGATAATAGCTCGGAACTTGTCGAGGATCGCTATCCTGCATTAGCTAATATAGATATTCCTGGTTATAAAGGTTACGATTTCGCAGGTTATAAAATCTATCGTAGCCCCGATGGAACGGTTGGAAGCTGGAAATTATTAGCACAGTATGATAAAAAAGATGGAATCACTGCGGTTCCTGAAACAACATGGATCAAATTTGGTGAGACATTTAAAGAAATACGCATTGTCCCTATTGGTGATGACAAAGGATTGCGATATACATATACTGATTCAAACGTAACGAACGAACAGATATATTATTATGCAGTGACGGCGTATGATGCACAAAATACGATTAGAAGCGGAACGGCGCCAATTACACTTGAAAGCTCGCAAAGTAGCAATGCTGTTAGAGCTGTACCGCGCGATGCAACGTCGGGAAATATTAACATTGCAAGTGCAGATGAAGAAGCGACGCATAAGGGTCCGAGTGGTGGCAAGGTTTTAGTAAGCGTCGTTGATCCAACAGCCGTTACTGGGCATACTTATAAAGTCTTTTTTGAAAATGTCCTTTTCGAAGATTCAATTACCGTACCGCCAACATCGGTAAATAAACTCGTGTGGAAATTATTTGATGTTGATAAAGGTGAATTTGTAAAATTTAACAAAGCAGATAATCCAAAAACAAATATAAACGATTCATATTATCAAGATCGTCAAGCATCGGAGGCAGATCCGAGTTCTCTAAATGAATTTGTTACTGTCGATGGTTTACTGATAAAGGTGTTTGGTCCATCTTTGGACTTTAAGAATTTCGAAGTTGTTAGAAATGCTGCAGGACCGCTTGATCCACCAGAAGGTGGGGCGGCTAATTTTCAAGGTTTCCCCTGTGTGGAGCCAACAGATACTCAGCAAGTAGGTGATGCGGTATGGTTAATTCATACTGCTGATAATGGTTCACGCGCAGCTTATGATCCCGACTTTGTTGATCGAACGACCCGTGATGGTTCCTTATGGTCAGAAATCGTTCCGTTTGATTTTGAGATCCGTTTCACTTCAAGAGGAAGTTATGCATTTGATGCATATGGATCAGGCACAGCAGTAATTCAGGTACCATTCGAATTGTGGAATAGTGGAATAGGAACACCGAATGACACAACCGATGACTACCAAATGATTGCTTACCTGCTTGATGATGATGCAAGTGGCACATTTAATATGGGAGACACTGGTGCTGCCAAAGGATCAGGAACCTATGATCATACTGTATCGGGTAAAGAAAACGATCCATACACAGATTGGATATACTGGCAGCGACCAACAGATATAACTCCAGGTCGAACAGGATATTTAGCTGCTGAAACTGAGATGATTGGTGGTACATATGATGGAGCCCGTGAGATAGAAGTTATGGCTCGCATGGTGCTTGTTAGCTGGAATGGTGATACCGGATCAGTTCTACCCTCGGGTCAATATAATCAGCCACTTCCTGAAGAAGGAACAATCTTCAGGATCACGACCACGAAACCTAATTTACCGGCGGATACATTTGCATTTAATACTTCTGCAAAGCCCGCTTTCAATGCATCACTGGCGAAATCTCGTTTGAATAAACATTACATTAAAGTCGTTCCGAATCCTTATTATGGTTTTTCATCTTATGATAGAAACCAATTCAATCGTCAAGTTAAAATCACCGGATTACCGGACGTTTGTACGATTCGTATCTTTAATGTGGCCGGTGATTTAGTGAGGACAATCCAACACGATAATCTAAGTAACAATAATCGAAGTATAGAGGATGAAAACAATCCTGAATTTACTTCCATTGAGACTTGGGACTTAACCTCGGATAATGGTTTGTTTGTCTCGAGCGGTGTGTATTTTATACACATCGATGCACCGGGCATTGGTAAAACGAAGGAAGTTATTCCCTTTGCGATAATTCAAGGGAATATTCAATTGACGGTTCCAACTAACTAACTGGTTAACTATGAATGCTCAAGTTTTAAAAATATCAAAGGAGTATCGACCATGAAACGATGTACGATAATTCTAATTGCACTGCTTGTGATAAGTGCAATAACCTTCGGTGACGAAGGAAGGAAGGGACAAGCTGGATTTCAATTTCTAAAAATACCAATGGGTGCAAAACAGATCTCGATGGGAAATACTGGTGCCGCATTTTCAACGGGTGCAAGTGCGCTCTATTGGAATCCGGCTGCTGTTTCAACTCAGAAAGATTATGAATTCCAATTCTCAAACGTAAGCTGGTTTGGCGGAGTTTCATATCAGCACTTTACCGGAGTGGCGGGTATCGGAGAAATTGGGACTCTTGGTTTTTCTATTCAATATCTCAGTTATCCGGATATCATTGAGACCACGGAACTATCTCCCGGCGGGACAGGTGCAACCTTTAAGCCATATGATCTTGCATTGGTGCTGAATTACTCAAAACAGATGACGGAAAAAGTATGTTTCGGGATCAATGCAAAATATGTAAGCGAGACAATTGCTCTTGTTAGTGCAGATGCTCTCGCATTCGATATTGGTTTAACTTATAACACCGGATATCAAGGAATTCAATTCGGTTTTGTCATCTCGAATTATGGCACGAAAGGGCAATTTAGCGGATCTGGACTTCGCCGTTTTTACACGCGGCCCGATGGACCCCCAAATCAAACTCCCGTGCCGGTTCTATTTGAAGCCGATAAATTTGAGCTACCATCCTCTGTGCAGGGCGGTATATCCTTTCAACCGATGAAAACAGAAAATCTGAGTACAACAATAAATGCTGATTACGTTGTAAATACATTCTCAGCTGATAAGAAAAGCCTGGGTGCTGAGATTGGTTACAACGATATGATTTTCCTTAGAGGCGGGTATATCCTAAGAACCGATTTTAATGAGACTGCTAAAGGCAATGGAACATTCGGTGTCGGTGTCAAATATGCGTTTACAAACACTATGAAATTTATATTCGATTATGCGTTTGCAGATTTAGGAATGTTGGATAATGCACAATACATAACAATTGGTTTTCAATTCTGATTGATATGGTGAAACAACCAAGCTTAGCGAAAATAAATTAGGAGAGTATAGCGAATCGTTTATCTAACGAACATAATTCTTATAATCGCTGCTGTTATGCTGTACGGCAGCAATCTAGTATGCCAGGGGATCTCTAAAGATTCATTACAATCTATCGGAGGATTCTCTGATGCTGTCGCTTTTTCCGTTGACCCGTTGGGTAATATATTTGTAATCGATAATGGCAGCAATGAGCTGGTAAAATTGGCGATTAACGAGAATAACATTTCCCGTGTAGGCGGATATGGATGGGCAGAAACCGCTTTTGATCGACCACGCGACATAATTTCACCCAATGGTTTGGATGTTTATGTCGCTGATTATGGTAATCATCGCGTTCTTCGTTTTGATCGCAACCTCAATCTTCTTTCAATCGTACCTTCCGGTGACAATGATCCGCGGAAGAGCCGCACTTTTGGTTATCCGATAAGCATAGCTCTTTCACGGTTCGGGAAATTATTTATACTTGATAGTGAGAATAAACGACTCGTAAAAATTTCTAAAGAAAATACAATTGAAAGCTTAATTGGTGGAACTGACGCTGGAAGAGGGAGACTCAGGAATCCGATCAAAGTTCGAATAAGTAATAAAGATCATATTTATATTCAGGATGACAACCAGATTCTTGCTTATGATATATTCGGTAATTATCTCCATTCAATTGGCAAAGGGATATTTCAGCACATAAGCACATTTACAATTGAAGGTGACACCATCTACGCACTTGATAGTTGTATTATTCATCAGATGGACATTGGTGGAAAATTAAAGCATCAAATACATCTTGACAAATATATAGGAAATTGTTATAATGTCGTCGATATTTATTTTAATGATCACAATATGTTCTTTTTGACAAAAAATGAGGTATTTTTTATGACAATCACTAACAATTTATAGAATACTTGTTTTATTGAATGGTTAAAACTATAACAAGTAAAATTAAAAATAATTTATGGAGCAGTTATGGCAGGCAAAAGTTTAAATAAAGTTCAACTCATCGGGCATCTCGGTAAAGATCCTGAGTTAAGTTACACTGCATCAGGAGTTGCGGTGGCAAAATATTCGATAGCAACAAATGAGCGCTGGAAAGATCAGGAAGGTAATGTGCAAGAACGGACAGAGTGGCATAATATTGTCGCATGGCGAAAACTTGCTGAAATCTGCGGTCAGTATCTCAAGAAAGGAAGCAAGGTATACCTTGAAGGAAAATTGCAAACCCGATCATGGGATGATAAGAATACAGGAGTCAAACGGTATACAACCGAGATTATCGCAGATGACCTTATTATGTTAGATTCAAAAGGCGCGGGCGATGCTGGCGTAAATAATATTCAACCCTCAGTTGAGGAACCACCCGTACCGGAAAAAGATGATTTACCATTTTAATTAACTAAATAATCAACTATATAAATAAATAAAAGGAGTAAATGTAAAATGAAGAACATATCGATATTGTTTTTCTCCGTTGTTTTGTTTGTGGGGATAACACTCCTCCTTGCATCATGTGTAACAGAGGAACCTATTTCCATCGAACAGTTCAGTATTCATTCCCCCAATTCACCGCCGGGTCTTGCTCGGAATAATTTAACTATAGCAAGGGATCGTGTTACTCTTCGGTGGACTCAAAGTACAGATCCGGAATTTGTTTGTTATAAGATCTATCGTGGCTACTCATTATCATCATTAAGTCATATCATGACGATTACAAATAGCGCAACGAATATTCACGTCGATTCAACACGCGTAGGGTATAACTACATATATCCTAATACAAGTTATTTTTACAAATTAATTACGGCTGTAGCACAGGGTGCCTCAAGTGCAGATACAATAACGATTAAAACACTACCTTAATTTAACTAATTAGATGGAGATTACTATGAAAACAAAATTATTATTTTTGCTGATATTCATTTTGGCATCAGCACTATACGCTCAATCACCTCTTCAAACGGAGGCACCTGTTTCATTCCGCAGTTTATCACTTGGCGGAATTGTTAACGATGATCTCGATCTGGTCTATGATCCTATCGAGCTTCGTTTCGTTGATAGTCTGAGATTATATACAAATCTCAGCAACCTGACAAGTGGTGAAGAATATGTTTTTTGCAATGATGCTGATAAGGAATTTTTAATAGGTGCATCACGCCCAAACCCATGGTTAGATAATCATTGGATTTCGGCTTTAGTTCGGTTTGAAAAATCCAAAAGTAATTCGGAAAACAAAGGAGAACGGACACACTATTTAGATTATCTATCTCCATATAATGGTATTTATGATTATATTCGAACTACTTCGGGAGATACTTTATATGGATATAATCCTGATAATTATTCGTTCATTCTTAACAATGGTTTTCTTTTCCAGGATATTACTCTTGGCTTGAAATTGATTTATGGCAATTGGAGTTACGAGAGTATGCAAGCGGCAAAACGGTATGGAACGGGAAATGGGTACGGAGGTATAGATGATTTATCGTTAGTGCGTCGTGGAGATCCGTCGTTTAGTCGCAATGTTGAGGACTATATTATTGATTCCAATTTTACGTCACACAAATTATCAGAACATGGAGATTTTAAGTACGACTACGATTCTCCTAGGTTCACTGTCCTTGCTTCAGGTATGAAACCGATGTGGGGCTACGAGTTTCGCGGAGACCTCATGTTTAATATTATAGATTATTCAAATAAATATAATGATATTTATTCGGGATCGTTTGAATATTTTGCCCCATCCATCACAAATTATATCGAGAAATATTCAGAAACTGCGCAATTTGATTCTGTCGCGAAACATAAAGGAAGTGAATTTGGTATTGGTGCATCTGCACGTCGCACCTTCAATCAACAAGCTTATCGGAAGAACGATGGATACGTTTCTCTCGGTGCAGGGATTAGCTTTGGGTCATTCGATTATACAAGCGAAGGGAGCAATCCTTTCACGAGTACCAACACGTACTTTGACGGTAAGGGTGGAGGATTGACAGATGAAGTACGGACAATCCAGAGGGATGAATCGTCAAAGGATAACGGTGACGGTACTTCCACGCGTTTCCTATTTAATGTGAGATTAAATGTTCCACTCGTTGACGGCGTTCATTTTGGTATTGGTGGATTCTATTCATATTATTCTGATAAAATTGAAACGCAACGCAACTACAGTTATTATAATGTTAATAACTATAGTGTGACAGATGATCTCACTGATCACTTGGATAATACTACAACAACTTCTTATGGACATTCGTCAGATCATACGATGAAGAACAAATCTGAATCGTTTACAATTCCCGTTGGTATTGAATATCGGTTTACAGAGAATCAACGTTGGGCTCTTCGTTTTGGTGTGATTTTTAATTATGATAACAACACTTATGATGATGCTGAGCAATACACTGATTCAAAACCGAGAATAGTAAAAACGGAATACGGAGATAACGATGGAAACTCGGTTAGCACTTCTTCAAACGATTATACGTCCACAAGTAATCATTATAACTATGCAAACAGCTCGAAAAATTTCACATACGGGCTAGGTTATAATGCTACAGATAACCTACAGATCGATGTCATGGGTTTCTTTGATTTGAATAACGATTATTCATACCGCGCTCAATTATGGGATATTGATTTCTTTAAGAATCTCAGATTGTCTTTTGTCATGAAGTTCTAAGTAACAATCGTTAATAATATTCATACTGCCCACTTCGATTGATTCGGGTGGGCGGTTTTATTTTCTTAAGTCTCTATGCAATCAATAATTCGATACCGTTTTATCGCTGTCTACGTGGTATGTTTTTTACTGTTTAATTTCAATACCGCAATACCACAGGTTCGTGCCAAACATGCAATGGTTGTCTCTGCCCATCGTTTAGCGTCAGAGGTGGGGGTAAATATCATGAAGAAAGGTGGCAATGCTATTGATGCAGCGGTAGCGGCTGGGTTTGCTCTATCTGTTGTTTTTCCTGAAGCGGGGAATATTGGCGGCGGCGGCTTTATGCTTATCAGAAAACAGGATGGATCGTCAATCGTTATTGATTTCAGAGAACAAGCACCAAAAGCGTCGCATCGAAATATGTATCTCGATAGTCATGGCAACGCTACTGACAAAAGTCTCGAGGGATATTTGTCCGTTGCCGTTCCCGGAACCGTTGCTGGACTGATAAAAGCTTTAGAAGAATATGGCACAATGGATTTACACTCCGTCATTCAACCATCTATCGAGTTGGCTGAGAATGGTTTTGTCGTTGATCAACATTTGGAATCTAATTTAAGAGCTTACGCTGAGAAGCTGAAAATGTATCCCGCTACTTTCAAGACATTCTTCCGTGGTGATACAACCTACATTGAGGGTGACACATTGCGTCAGCCGGAATTAGCTGCAACACTCCGGCGTATACAAAAAGGAGGTATTGACGAATTCTATCATGGTCGGACTGCAAAACTTATGATTGAGGAGATGCAACGAGGTGGAGGGCTGATTACGATGGAAGACCTTGCAGATTATACACCTATCGTTCGAAAACCATTGCGAACGAACTATCGGGGGTATGAAATCATTTCGATACCGCCCCCCAGTTCCGGTGGAATATGTCTCATTGAATTGTTGAATACTATCGAAGGATACGATCTTACTTCGATGGGGTATCATTCATCACGGTCTTTGCATGTAATGACGGAAGCCATGAAACGAGTTTATGCAGACCGCGCTGAATTTTTGGGTGATCCTGAGTTTATCAGTATTCCAACCGAGAATCTTATTTCCAAGCAATATGCAACTAACCGAAGAGCCGAGATTGATACTTTAAAAGCAACACCAGGAAATCTAATTCGCCATGGTATTGATCCCTTACAAGAAGGGAATAATACCACGCATTTCGTTGTGATCGATTCTTCCGGGAATGTTGTTTCGACTACATATACAATCAATGATCTTTTTGGAAGTAAAGTTGTTGTAACTGGTGCAGGATTTTTTTTGAATGATGAAATGGATGATTTCAGTATTAAATCCGGTGAACCGAATGCTTATGGTTTGATAGGAGGAACCGCGAATGCTATAGAGCCGGGGAAGCGGCCCTTAAGCTCGATGACACCAACGATCGTTTTAAAAGATGGCAATCCCATTATGGTGTTGGGCGCACGCGGTGGCTCAAGAATAATTACCGGCGTTTTTCAGACGATAATAAACGTTATAGATTTTGGCATGAACATGTGCGAAGCAGTTGATGCACTCCGTTTCCACCATCAATGGATGCCCGATGAGTTGATATACGAAAAATATTGCTTATCAAAAGATGTGGTAGAGAATCTGGAACGCAAAGGTCATACATTAAAGGAGACAAACTCTAAAGTCGGTGCACTGGAAACAATCTATATCGATCACATAAACGGTTGGATTTACGGAGTTCCGGATGATAGAGAGGGTGGAGTTGCAGACGGTTTTTAAAAAATATTTTAGTTTTCCCTTTCAATAATTGTAAATATATTCAGTGTGGATGCTTTATGTCTATTCCAGATAAAGTATTAAGCATCGTCTTGGTGTTTTTATGTTGTTTGTTTTGTTTCAGTGTGTTGAAACATATCTCCTACCCACTTCTATGGCAGGACGAGGCAGAGACGGCGATGTATGCAAAGCGTATCATTCAATTTGGATATCCAAAAGTTCATGACGGCAAGAACACTATTTATCAATTGATTCATCCCAATCCTGATCTTGGAGTTGATAAAAAAACAGATGCATTTATCGGTTCTGGTTGGGGTATGTATTACTTTGCGGCTATAGGAGTCGCATTAGCTGAAAATGTGAATGACATCTATCAAAAAACTGCATTGGTGAGGATGCCATTTTCTATCATCGGTATATTAGGTATATTAATCTTTGCTTTTGCCGCAGCCACTCTTTTTATTGCCAGACGAACCTCTATACTACTCTTCTTGGTTTCTTTTATTTTGCTCGAATTGTTTTCAATCTCTCTGACCTTACATCTCAGAGAAGTACGTTACTATTCACTTGTAATATTTTTATCTGCTTGTCTTTTATTTATTTATATTCATAATGGTTTCATTAAAAAATGGAATCAAACAATTTACGGATTCGCCTTAATTATCTTATTATTTTTGATTTTCAATACATTCTATCCTCTTTACATCGCTTTCTTTGTCGCGATCTTTCTTTATGAATCGATTAACATCATCCTTGAACATCTAAAAGAGAAGTCGCTATTGAACCAACAAAACACCTGCAATAAAAATAGTATGTTATCATCGGTGCTATGGAAGAAATTTAGTATTCGTTTGTTACCTCTGCTTCTTTCATTGTTTTCAACCCTGCCTCTATTCGTATTCTATAATATTTTTGATATATCCCAAGAGTTTTCAAGGTATTACCGTTTCGACATTCTGGTATATTATCAACATATCACGAGGGTGGTAGTGTTCTTTCACCGATACGAATTTTTATACATCGCTCTTACTATAAAAATCGTTCTAATTGTACTATGGAAGTTAAAGAATAATTTCTTATTCGATGATAACTCGAAAAGAATATTCAGGGTGTCTAATTTCCTCAGCTTATTATTTGTCATTTCGATCTTGGTTATTTCGAGAATACCATCTCCGATGTGGGAACGTTATGTTATAGTCTGTCAGCCAATTCTGATGATAATATTATTATTAGATGCATTTATCATTTGGGATTGTCTAGGTAAGAGAAAATTAAAAATCATTTTCGCATTCGTTTTAATAATCCTTGCTGCTATCACACCTGAGAATAAAATCAAATCAGTAGAGGGACATGCTTACGAATTATTTCATCAGTATCAAGGGCCATTGGATTACCTTATACCTTTTATAAAATCTAAATATGAGGATACTCGTAATTTGGTTATAGCTACAAATTATGAGGAATACTCATATATGTATTACTTGGATAGCAGAATTACTATAGGGTCGTGGGGATATAACCTCAAAGAGGATTTAAAAATTCTGCCGGATATTATTATCTTCCGTAAGGGACCAAACCGGAATCCTGAAATATTTAATGAGATTTTGGCAAAAGGTAAATACCGTAGAACGGTTTTTCCTGTTTATGATTATCCAGTCAATAATATTCCTGAGCTAATATTAAATCCCCATCATCTTTTTAAAACACCTTTCTCGCAAAATGATCTAGAATGCGTCGACATCTATCTGAAAGAAACGGATTAGAGATATTTGGTCCATTTATTACCGATGCTCGGTCAAGCGAATTATTTTCTTGACTTCATAATTGTTTTCGTGTATATTTGTTTTAAGTTTTGTTCTTTTAAATAACTGATGTTGGTGTTCCGTCCCGTACTATCGGGATGGGACAGGGAATTCCGTGAGTTTCGCTGGAAAGCGAGATAAATCTGAAGCTGCCCCGCAACTGTAATTCTGATCTTACGTTTTCGTATGATGTATCTCTACCACAGAAAGTCACTGTCTTGATAAATTGAGATGGGAAGACGAGTAGAGACTGGATGAGCCAGGAGACCGACCGGCATCTTTGTCTCAAAGACCTTCGAGGGAAGGTTGCGGTTGTCTCTTCTTAGATTTTGAGATAAGCCCCAACTTTTAGCAATGAAGGTTGGGGTTTTTTATTCTTATAATCACTAAATAAAAGGAGTAATAATAATGAAGCAGCTTGTTTTTCTTTATGCGGTGTTAAGTCTCATTAACACAGCGATCTGTCAAGAGAGCACAGAAGATACTACTAAGCTGTATCAATTAAGAGAAGTAGTAATAACAGCAACACGCAGCGAAAAGAATCCGCTTGACGTTGGCAGAAGTATTTCTGTTATTACAAACAATCAGATACAGAATACTATCAACCACAGTTTTTCTGACTTAATCTCGTCGAGTGAGGGCATCTACATCGTTGGCACCGGACAAAATCCCGGGGCAAATCAAAGTATTTTCATGAGAGGAACAAATAGCAATCAAACGATGCTAATGATTGATGGTGTTCGGATATCCGATCTTTCATCTCCCAATAATGCACCGGATTTATCAGAGTTATCATTATCAAATTTAGAAAAAGTTGAAATAGTCAGGGGATTGAATAGCACTCTTTACGGTTCATCGGCAATTGGTGGTGTTGTCAGTATGATAAGTCGTAAAAATCAGAAAAAAGGGTTAAATGCACAAGTAGAATTCAAAGCAGGATCATTTGGTAAAAAAACATCTATGTTCGGTGAAGATATATTTTTGAACTATACTTCTCCCTCGGGACTATATTTCAATACAGAATTCAATAATTTGAATGTTAAAGGATTAGATGCTACCATTGATACAGTTATTGATCCTTCCGTTTATAAGAATCGTGACAGGGATGGTTATAAAAACAGAGATTGGATTGGTAAGATCGGTTTCGTGAACGATGAACTTGATATATACGCTTCATTTAAAAGTACAGATCGAACGAAGGATTTGGATAAACAAGCATTCATTGATGATGATAATTATACTCTCGAATTCAAAAGAAATTTACTTACTTACGGTACAATGTATAAGCTGGACAATAATTTGAGTTTTAAATTTGTTGGTGGGCTATCAGACATAAAAAGAACAGCAGTAAATGATTCATCAGTCATTGACACGCTGGGAAACAATGACCATACATACTATGATGAAACCTGGAAAGGTCGTACTTCAACTCAAGAGTTGCAGATGAATGCAGCCCTGGGAAATGTCGATTTTGTCTTTGGTGGTGGATTGTATAAAGAGACAATGACTTCAAAATCACATTTATATTCATTCAGTCCATGGGGTGTATATGAGTCAGACTCGGACTTAGATTCATTGGACTTGAAAACTATTACCTACAGTATCTATATGCGGACTGAAATAAATGGTGGACTTCTTGAGAACACACTGCACAACCTTTCGCTTGCAATTGGTGGAAGACTGTCTAACCATAATTCATTCGGAACAAACTTCGTTTACGAAATTAATCCTTCATTGAAACTTGCACCATCGTCGTTGGTTTATACATCTTATGCAACAGGATTCAATGCACCATCTTTATTTCAGCTTTACGCCCCAAACCGCGATTATGATTTTTATGTAACGCGCGGTAATGATCAACTAAAACCAGAAAAATCAAAATCATTTGAGGTAGGATTGAAGCAATCGGTAAATGAAAAAATTAATTTTGGGTTGAGCTATTTCTATAATCAAATAAGTGACATCATCGAATATGTTTATGTATGGGATAGGAATATCGGCATTGATACATTAGGATTTTTTGATTATCGCGGTGATACTTACTTAAACTTAGGTGAACAGACAATACACGGTATTGAGTTTACTGTTGATTCAAAAATAAATGGTGAATTACAATTGTTAGGTAATATTTGTCTGGTCGATGGAGGCTTGAAATATAAACCATCTGATGTTGATACCTCTGTAACGCATGGAAATCATGTACAATTGTACAGTAACGGTGCTTTCATGAATGAGGAATCGGAATATCCCGGCTTAGTACGACGACCTAGTGTTGCCAATCTCAGTTTCATTTATTCACCTGAAGATTATATCGCGCTAAGAATGGATTTAAAATACGTCGGACGTAAAGGGGATGTTTATTATAATTCGATGCTCGGACCTATGGGGGCACTTGGAACAGTTCCGGTTGCAGATTACACGCTTATTGATGTTTCAGCACGGTTTGATATTAATGAGCATGTTTGGATGGGTTTAAGGTTAGAAAACGCGTTTAATGTCAAATATAACGAGATAAAAGGGTTTACAGCGCGTGGACGGGGGATTTATCTGAATATCAAATATTCAGGATCCTCAGGTCTATTGTAAGTTGCTTTGAAAATAAGAAATGAGTATAATTCAACTGGTTCAAAAAAACATTTTAAAAGGAAATATTATGACACGATACCTTTTTACATTCTCAATAATTTTATTGGCGGCTCTCTCGCGTTTGCTTCCTCATCCACCGAACGTAGCTCCGATTACTGCGCTTGCATTATTTGGCGGAGTATACCTGGACAAGAAACACACTTTCATTGCACCAATTGCTGCGATGCTAATTAGTGATTATTTCATTGGATTTTATTCCGGGATGGTTTGGGTATATGCAAGTTTTATTGTAATAGGTTTCTTAGGATTATGGTTACGGGATCATAAAAGTATTGCAACAACTGTTGGTGCGAGTCTAGCAGGTTCGATTTTGTTTTTTATTGTAACTAATTTTGGTGTTTGGGTATCACCACAATTTACGTATTCACATGATATCAATGGTCTGATTCAGTGTTACATAGCCGCAATTCCATTCTTTAGGAATACACTTGTTGGTGATGTGTTCTATGTTGGAGTGATGTTTGGATTGTATGAATTGGGGAAGAAATACATTCCAGCATTAAACGCTGAGGTTAGCGCTTTAAAAATTTAAAGCTGTCTGGATAAGAATAAAATAAACCTGGCAGGTCTTTGTTGCCTGTCAGGTATTTATTTTATGATTATCTCTCAGTTCATTTGCCGGTCTCACTCACTTTTATTTTCTATTAAGAATCATCATACCCCTTCTGATATCCATTAATAATAGCAAATCTTGAGTTCTTGTTTTGAATCGAATATTCAGTATATTTAGGCAATTCAAGTATCTTTATTTTTAAAATCCTGTACTTCAGTAGTATGAATTCAAAACCGAAATTAAATATTCGCATCGCACGAGTAAATCCGAACATCTCCGATATACCATTACCTGTCTATGCAACAAGTGGATCATCCGGAATGGATATACGGGCGGCAGTTGATGGGGAAATAATCGTCAGACCAAGTGATACTGCTCTTGTGCCGACTGGCTTTTACATTGAAATACCGTTCGGCTATGAAGGACAGGTTCGTCCGCGAAGCGGGCTTGCTCTTAAACATAGCATTGGAGTTCTAAATACTCCTGGAACAATCGATTCTGATTATCGCGGTGAAATAAAAGTTATCCTTACCAATTTTGGAAAAAAAGATTTTATCATCCGCAGGGGGGATCGCATTGCCCAACTTGTTATTACGCCGGTAGTTCAAGCAGAATTGGAGGAAGTTCCATCGCTTGAACATACACAGCGTGGTGCAGGCGGATTTGGGCATACCGGTAAATAGAAAAATTGTGCAAATGGTAAAATAGATGAGCGGAATATTATATCTTATTGCAACTCCAATTGGAAACTGGGATGATATCACTTTTCGAGCGCTAAGAATTTTAAAAGAAGCTGATGTAATCATCTATGAAGAACGAAGGGAAGGTGAGCGATTACTTTCACATTTCAATATTCAAAAGAAAATTATTGAGAGCTTGAACGAGCATAACGAAGCAGAGACCTGCCAGCACATCATCGGATATTTGAATGAAGGGAAGAGTGTTGCTCTAATCTCCGATGCCGGTACGCCTGTCTTTTCTGATCCCGGACAGCTTCTTGTTAAAAAAGCTATCGAGCAAAACATTACAATTATTCCAATTCCCGGTGCATCTTCGATAATTCCGGCGCTTGTAATATCTGGTTTCCCAATCGATCAGTTTTTATTCTATGGATTTTTATCTCCCAAGAACAATTTACGACTGCAGGAGCTACGCAGGTTGAAAAATGAGGAGCGAACAATTGTCTTCATGGAAACTCCGTACCGGCTTATTCCATTACTGAAAGATATATCTGAATCTTTCGGTGGAGACAAGCTGTTATGTATACCATTCAATCTTACAATGCCGGACGAGCAAATATTCCGCGGCACTGCAAACGAGTTGTGTCAGCAATTTGAGAATAATAAAATCAAGGGAGAATTTGTTGTAGTGATTGAAGGAGGGAGAAAGAAAAGAAAGGCGGATTTAAGAATTATGAGTGTGGAATGTCATGAGTAATTTATTATTTATTATTTGTTGTTTATTTTGTTTGCTCTCGGCTCTACGCCAGTTGCCTCAAAAGAAAAGGTAACCCTGAACTGAAATGCCTCAGGGTGTAGATAACACGGTTAAAAGATGTTGATAACAAGAAAACATAGTACATAATAATAGTTTCTTTCTTTTTTTGCTACT
>Ga0315286_10003107_pt1 | contig 15561 bp, 8 predicted proteins | sample YL17G10_0_MG_FD_205038 | JGI IMG/M metagenome (GOLD analysis project Ga0315286, IMG submission 205038) | Sediment microbial communities from Yellowstone Lake, YNP, Wyoming, USA - YL17G10_0 | ecosystem: Environmental > Aquatic > Freshwater > Lake > Sediment | place: USA: Wyoming | collected...
CGCGTCGATCCGCTTTTGGCGGGTCTTGGGCGGGGTCTGGCCGTCCAGGTACTGGTAGCGGATCTTCCGCTTGTCCAAGTGCTCGCGGAGCAGGGTCAGGTGACCGACGAACTGGGAGAAGACCAGGGCCTTATGCTGGTTTTCGAGCAGCTCGTCCACGAGTTCGGCGAAGGCTTCGAGCTTGGAGCCGGTCAGGCCGCAGTCGGGCATGACGAGCCGGGGGTTGCAGCAGCAGCGCCGCAGCTTCATCAGCTCCGCCAGGACCTGGATGTGGGCCTGACCGGGGGCCATGTCCCGGACGCCTTCGAGACGCTCCAATGCCCGTTGTCGCAGGGACTCGTGCAGGGCCCGCTCCTCGGGGCTGAGCTCCACTAAGCGCATCGTCTCGGTTCGCGGCGGCAGGTCTTCGAGCACCTGCGACTTGGTCCGCCGCAGAATGAACGGCTGGACCAGATTCTTGAGGATGTGGCTCGCGTGAGGATCGTGCGAGACCTCGATGGGCTTCACGAACCGCTCGTGGAAGCGTTCCTCGGAGCCGAGCAGGCCGGGATTGATGAAGCGGAACAGGTTCCAGAGCTCCGCGAGCCGGTTTTCGATGGGGGTGCCCGTGCAGATCATGCGAAAGCGGCCCATCAGGCTCATGGCGGCGGACGACCGCTTCGTGGCGGCGTTCTTGATCGCCTGGGCCTCGTCCAGGACAATCGTGGCGAACGGCACATCCTTGAGAGCGTCCACCTCCTGCTGGAGCAACGTGTACGAGCAGATCGCCAGGTCGAACGGCCCGAGGGCTTTGAGGACCTGGTCGCGCCGGCCGAGATCGCTGATGCCGAAGCGGACCGGACGCAGGGTGGGCGCGAATCGCTGGGCCTCGGAGACCCAGTTGGCGCAGACGCTGGTCGGCGCGGCCACCAGGGTCGGCCCCTGGGACGCCCGATGGAGGATCAGGGCCAGGGCCTCGATGGTCTTGCCCAGTCCCATGTCGTCGGCCAAGAGGGCCCCGACGCCCCATTCGGCCAGCCGGGCCAGCCAGACGAAGCCGTCCTGCTGGTACGGACGCAAAGTCGCCTGGAGGGTCGAGGGGATCGCAGGCTGGTATTTCTCGATCGCGCGAAGCCGCTCGATGTGCGCATCGAAAGCCTTGTCCGCCTGGAATCGGCCGACCTCGTCCTTCCATTGCTCCAGGCCGACCGCCGCCAGCAGATGCACGCGCAGGGTGTCGCTCTTGCCGGAGAATTGGGCACTGGCCGAGAGCCACTGCAGTTGCTTTCGCAGTTGCCGGGTCAGGGCGACATACTGGTCCTTGCCGAGGGCGATGAACTGGCTGTCGGTGTTCTCGATCTGGTCGAGCAGGGTCCGCATCTTGATCATGAGGTCCTGATCGACCTGTACCTCGCCCTTGACCTCGAACCAATCTTGGGCCGAGTGGATCGAGAGACGCAACTGCTGTGCCGAGATGGATCGCACGGTGATCGGATCGCCCTTGGGCCATTCCACGGTCAAGACCTCGGCGGGGATCGTCTGCAACTGCTCCAGCAGCTCCAGGGCCTCTTCGGGATCATCCAGGACCCAGGCATAATCCTCGCTCATGAAATCACCCAAGATCGTGGCGGCTTCCAGGGCCTTCTGTGCCTGCTCGGTCTCTTCTTTGAACCGGCGCTGGGTTTGAAGGGTCTTGCCCGCGATGGACTCGATCAAGTGCACGTTGCCGATGCCGGGCGAAAACGCGCGCAGCGACTGCCCACCCAATGGGACGACGACCATTTGGGCCTGCAGACCTTGGTCGAGTCGCTGCAATCGCAGGCGAGGCCGGCAGTCCGGCTCGACAGTCTCGGCCTCCGTACCGGCCAGGGCCACGTTCGACTGAATCGCAACGTGCTTGGACAGCCCCTGCAGCCGGGCCAGGGCGTCCGTCGAGCGGTTCTCCGGCACCGCCAGACCCTCAAGACCGAGGATATCGGCCATCTTCACGTGTACCGGCTCGAACACGATGACCCGCAAGCGAGTCGGCGCCTCCTTGACGATACACGTCGTGCGCAGACGATTTTCGAAATCGCCAGGAGGATACGGGTCCATGCTGATGCAGAGCTTCCCGTTCCTGGGCACGATATGCACTTCGGGCGTGCCCCGCACGATCTCGACCGGCGAATTGGGCCGATCCTCCCAGAAGACGTTGGGGTGACCCGCCAGGGCCTGCAAAGCCCGGCCGGGGTCCAGGCGGTACGCGTAATCGTAGTAATACCGCCCGTTCTTTTGGGCGCCGGCCAATGCCGCCCTGTCCTGATCGGTCAGATAGTCCAAGCCCTCGGCCTGGTGGTTCATCAGGCGCTGGAGGGGGGCTTCACGGCCCTTGGTCCAGCCTCCCGTCTTCGTTCGCTTCTGCTCGACCGGGATGACGACAACGTCGCCCGACGCCACCTCAGACAGCTTCCAAGCCAGTCGGCGGGACAGAGCCGTAGAGGGAGCTTCCGCCACATGCTCCGCCTCCTGCAAAAGCTGCTCCAAGGCCCCCACCCGGGTCTCCCAAACCTCCTTGACGGTCCAGAGCTCGGACAGGTCCCTGGCCGGCGTGTCCTTGAAAAAGGCATCGACCTGGCCGGCATTGGACGTCGGACCCATGCCGAGCTTATGCATCAGACGCGAGAGCTGCATGGCCGGCCATTGAGCACCGTTTGCCCGGCAGAGCTGGAGGAGTTCCTCCGACACCGTCTCGTCCTTAAGGCTGGCGAGGGTCTTGAAGTTCTCTACCGTGTCACGGAGACACTCCGGCACCGGAACCGTCTCATCCGTGCGCCTCTTCGATGCCAGAGGCTTCGAGGCATAGAGCTGGTACAACAACTGCGCCAGGCAGGTGCCGACGTGGGCCAGCGGAACATTCCGGGAATGCAGAGGCCACCAGGCATCTCTGTCCTCCGGTCCACGACCCTCGTGGAAGGCCAACAGCGCATCGAGGGTGTGATAGGCGTCATGATAGGTTTCAACATTCTTGTGTCTGTCAAACCAGGCGATCCAAGACCGCGCCTGTTGGCGGTCCTTCAGTTGCTCGGACTGAACCAGCAGCAGGGCGTGCAAGACCCCCGGAAAGGTCCCCAGATGCCCCATCTGGGCCGACTTGCTCTTGCCGCTGTTTCGCAAGGACAGGTCGAACGCCTGGCGGGCCTCCTGCACCCGCCCGCACAGCAGGTCCAGCATGCCCCGGACGAGCGAGGTGTCCAGATCGGCGAACGCCTCCAGCAACGCCTGTGCCCCGGCGAAATCACCGGCGAGGATGTCCCGCTCCGCGATGTGGTTGACGCACAGGGATAGGAGGGACTTGTCCAGGCAGTGACGGTCGGCCAGAATCCGGGCGCGCAGGTACGGAAAAACGGGGTGATCCAGCATTAGATAGACAGTATGGGCGTGCACGGCGGCCTGCAGCACGGTGCCCCAGTACTGGGCGGGCAAGCGCTCGATGTAGGCAGGCTGAAACGGGTCGACGCAGATGGCGAGCAGCACGTTGGTCAAAGACCCCGTCTGCACATCCTGGCCGCAGAGGCCGGCCAGACGCTTGAGCTCGTGTTGATCGTTCTTCTCCAGGGCCAGAAACACTTCCCGGCACGCGTGGGAGAAGGACACGAACCGCTGCCCACGCCACTTGTACTCCCAGGAGCTCATGGTCATCTGCGCCGGTACGGCCTGCTGCAGGGCCTCGGCAAAACGCAGGAGCCAGCCGTTGCCGCGGGCGGCGTCGATGCACGCGATGCGCGTCTCCGGTGGGCAGGATTGCGGCTTCATCCCCCCCGAAGTGAGGTGGCCTTTCCTCGTGAGGTGTTGAATGCACTCTCCTGCCTTCTGGACCGTGATCGGGGCCCCGTCCGGCATGGTCATTCCCACCTGCTTGAGGGCCCGAGCCAGGTCGGTCTTGCCCAGCGGCCCGAACGACAAGGCGCACATGAGCAAGGCCGCCTCCTCCAGACTCGACGGCAATCCGGTCGCGAACAGCCGCGACTTATCTTTCAACGTCTCCAACTGGGGCTTTCCTTCGCGAAATCGATCCGCGGCAATATCCATGCACTCGCGCGAACTCCTGGGCGGAAGGCATCCAAGAAACCACCCTCAAGCCGGTCACCTTCATCCGTACGGACCTCCATGATCCGTTGGACGGCCAATGTACCACACGGAATATCGCATCGCAAGATCATGGTTCTCCGGGGGTGCATGACCGTTCTTGCCGCCGCCGGCAAGCAAGAGGTTGTGAAACCGCTGATGAACGCAGATGAACGCTGATATTCAATAGTTGTTGGCAATCCGCCGGACTTCCAGCTTCGGTTTGCCGAAGTTCATCAGTAAACACAGGCGGAGCTTGGTCGCTCTCAGGTAGTTCAGGCATTGGGCCAGGTGGATGTCGTCAAGGTCTTTGACCGCCTTGAGTTCGACAAGAAGGACTCCTTCGACCAGCAGGTCGGCCGTGTATTCGCCCACAGCTACCCCATCGTAGTACACTGTGATCCCATGCTGCTGCTCGGCCTTTAGACCTGTCTTGCGAAGCTCATGCGTCAACGCATTCTCGTACACCTTCTCCAGGAATCCGCACCCCAGCGTGTTGCTGACAGTAAAGGCGCAGCGAATCACCTTCTCTGTCAGTTCGTTCATGTCACTTTGGCTCATATCAGCGTTCATCAGCGTTCATCTGCGGTTCCGGTTCATTTCTTCGCGGCCTCCCACCACAGGCGCGGATAGTCCTTCCCTTCGAGAATCCACCAGAGGTCCTCTGTGCCGTTGGCCGTCTCGTCTACGAAGTCCCACCCGCCACCTATAACACCCCCCCCGAAAACAGTGGTACCGGTGGCGGTCAGGAATGTTCTGGCCGTTTGCATTTGGGCCGTAGTCTTGCCCGTACCCCCGGCACTCTTGCTCTGGCCTGAGGTTTGTGTGTCCCAGAAAGAGGCGGCCGCGCATACAAACATACCAGAGTAAGTGTCCCCTATCAGCCCGCCGACACCGTCTCTGCCATGGACCGCACCCGTGCTGTAGCAGCAGGTCACCTGACCATCGTTGTCCCCCACCAGCCCGCCGACGCCCGAGTCTCCACTGACCGAAGCGGTGCTGTAGCACTGGGTCACAGTACTGTCGTTGCTCGCCACCAGCCCGCCGACAGCGTAGGCGCTGCCACTGACCGCGCCGGTGCTGTAGCATTGGGTCACAGTACCGACGTTCTCCGCCGCCAGCCCGCCGATATAACCGCCTGAGCCGGTTATGTTTACATCCACCAGCCCAAGGTCTTTGACCTCGGCCCCGGAGTCCAGTTGGCCAAACAGGCCGAGATAGCTCCCCCCTTGGATTCTCAGATGCGAGATCGTGTGTCCGCTGCCATCGAAGGTTCCAGCGAACCGGGGGATCACCGCCATGCCCCAACGGATTCCTGAAAGATCAATCGAGGCGGCCAGTCGATAGTGGGCATCGGGACTATAGTACATCATCGCCCCCAGTTCCACTGCACGGGCTATCAGGTACGGGTCGTCAGCCGTGCCCAGACCCTGCAATCGGGGCGGAGCATACCCGCTGAGGATGGCCAGGATCGGATAGCCGCCCGCTTCCGGCATCTGCCAGACCTCGTGGGTTCCATTTTCCATCTCACCGACCCAATCCCATCCTGCGGCCACATAGGCTTGAATGTCCTGCATCTGAGCCGTGGTCAGGCCTGTTCCTCCAGCGCTCTTGCCTCGGCCGGACGATTGGGTGTCCCAGAAACAGCCTGTCACATCACCCTGGTTGTTCCCCACCAGCCCGCCGACGGAGTCGCTGCTGATGACGCTGCCGGTGCTGTAGCACTGGGTCACCGTACCGTAGTCGCCGTTGTACCCCACCAAACCGCCGACAACGGAGTTGCCGGTGACCGCGCCGGTGCTGTAGCACTGGGCCACAGACCCGCCGTAGTTGTCCCCCACCAGCCCGCCGACGCCCCCGTCTCCGCTGACCGTGCCAGTGCTGTAGCACTGGGTCACAGTACCCCAGTTGTTCTCCCCCACCAGCCCGCCGACGCCCGAGTTTCCACTGACTACCCCTGTGCTATAGCAGTAGGTCACATAACCCCAGTAGCTATGCCCTGCGAGCCCGCCCACACGATCATTTCCTTTGACCAAACACGTGCTGTAGCAGTTGCGCACAATGCCGCGCCGGGTCCCAGAACCGCAGCTGTTCGACCCCACCAGCCCGCCGACAACGGAGTTGCCGGTGACCGCACCGGTGCTGTAGCAGTTGCGCACAATGCCGCCGCAGGCGTCCCACTCGCCATTGCTCCCCACCAGTGCGCCGACGTAGTCGCCTGAACCGGTTATTCTGACATCCACCACCCCGAGGTCTTTGACATCGGCCCCCGATGCCACTCGGCCAAATAGGCCCAGATAACGGCTTCCTCCCCTGATCGTCAGACACGAGATCGTATGCCCATTGCCGTCAAAGAGTCCGGTGAAAGGAACGCCCTGATAGTAGTCCTTCACTGGGTCTGTATCCGCGGCAATTACTGCCTTGTCGAAGACCTTGCGGCCGGGGAGGTTGGGGTCCAGGTCGATGTCAGCGGTCAGGACGAAGTGCTTGCCGTAGTCGGCGGGCGTCTCACCGAGGGCGATCAGATCGGCGGCCGTAGCGATCTGGTACGGGTCCTGGACCGTGCCGCTGCCCCCGCTGTATTTGGCTTGGACAGGCAAAACCAACAGACACGTGGTCAAGGTCAATAGTAGAGTTCTCATCGTTTCCAATCCTCCAATGCCGGATCAAGCCGCAATCAGTTCTGAAACCGCGGATAAACGCTGATAATCTTGCTCTCGCCAAGACGCCAAGAGCGCGAAGAAAACCAGCACAGTAATCCCTTAGAAGCTTGGCGCTCTTTGCGTCTTTGCGGGAAAACCGAATCTTCCGTCATCGGCGTTGATCCGCGTTCATCTGCGGTTCCAAGCAGCCTGCGTGTTGCGATCAGCAAAGGGATTGTCCGCAAGGTTGGGGAGCTTCTCACGCCGACCATCGTCGATCCTCCATTCCCCCAACGCCAAGCCAAAAGACCGCCGCTTGCCCAGCGGCACGTGTGGTACTGACTTTCTACCGAATTGCCACCCCATAGTATAACCGATGAGCATCGTCTGCGTCAATAATCCCTCATCAATAACAACGGGGGCGGCCGAAGAATACATGGCAATTCGTGAGTGATTCGCCTCCGGTAATCTGGAGGAAATGGCGCACATCGAGCAAGTAGGATTGTGCAAATGTCACAAAGCATGGTAGAATACAGGGTTATTGTGGAACGTAAGTCGACGACTTTGCAGGTAATGAGCATGAAGAAGAGCAGCAACAACGAGCCATATCGCATCGAACCGGCGGAGCGGATCACCCGCCTGCCGCCGTATCTGTTTGCGCGTATAAACGCCCTCAAGCACACCATGAGACAGAAAGGGGCCGATATCATCGACCTGGGGATGGGCAATCCCAGCGACAGCGCCCCCCAGATGGTAATCGACAAGCTCTGCGAGGCCGCCCGCGATCCGCGGAACCACCGCTATAGCGCCTCCAAGGGAATCAAGAACCTGCGAACGGAAGTGGCCAAGAAGTACGCCCGCAAATGGGGCGTCGAGCTCGACCCGGATAGCGAGGTACTGGCGTGCATCGGCTCGAAAGAGGGTTTCAGCCACCTGTGCCTGGCGATGCTGGGCCCGGGCGATACGGCGATCGTGCCCGACCCCGCCTACCCGATTCACAACTACGGCGTCGTCCTGGCCGGCGCGAACGTGATCACGGTCCCGCTCGGCAACGATCAGAAGTTCCTCGACACCATCGCGATGGTGTGCGAGCACCTGTTCCCCAAGCCCAAGCTGCTGATCCTGAACTACCCGCACAATCCGACCGCGATGACGGTCGATCCCGGGTTCTTCGAGCCGGTCGTCGATCTGGCCAAGCACTTCAAATTCCAGGTCATCCACGATTTCGCCTATGGCGAGACGCTCTACGACGGGTACAAGGCCCCCAGCTTCCTCTCGACCAAAGGGGCCAAGGACGTCGGCGTTGAGATGACGACGATGAGCAAGCCCTATAACATGGCCGGGTTCCGTATCGGCTTCATGGCCGGCAACAAGCAAATGATCGACTATCTGGCGACGATCAAGGGCTACTACGACTACGGTATGTTCCAGGCAATCCAAATCGCCGGCATCATCGCGATGCGCCACTGCGAGGACGACGTCGCCGCCCAGAACCTCAAATACCAGTCGCGGCGGGACGTCCTGTGCGACGGCCTCCAGCGGATCGGCTGGCAGGTGGAAAAGCCCCGCGCCAGCATGTTCGTCTGGGCCAAGGTCGCCGAGGAGCACCTCAACGGCAAAGGCACGATCGACTATGCGATGGACCTGATCGAGCACGCGGAAGTGGCCATCGCTCCCGGCCGGGCCTTCGGCGAGAACGGCGAAGGCTACATGCGCATCGCCCTGGTCGAGAACGAGCAGCGGCTCCGCCAGGCGGTCCGCAACATCAGCCGGTACGTCCAGCAAAGGCCGATCCGCAAAGCCAAAGCCACGAAATAGCACGGCAGCGGGCCCAGTCATGAGTCCGCGATCGTGAGTCCTGCAACTCGGCGTTGGGTGTACGGAAATGGTCCGGTATCCCGCGGCCCCGTCCCGGCCGGCTCGTCTATCATCGCTGCACCTCACACGCCGGCATTGACTTTGAGGCCTATCGCCGCTATCATGAAGGGGTATTCACCAGGGCATGAGAATGGCCTTGCGGAATCGACGCGGCCGGCCCGGTGACCCAGAGCTTTTGCCCTTTCGGAGGACGTGGTTGACAATGCATACCGCCGCCATCGCATTTCTGCGCATCGCATCGTTGATCCCGCTCCTTGCGGGCGCAGCCGGGGACGGGCTGCCGACCGTGGCAGATCCGAATGGGCCCGGGGGCCAGCTTGCCGGTGATCCCAATGCCCCCACGGTCAATCTGATCGTTCGGGACAGCTACCTGCCCGGTGTTCCGGTCCTGGTGCGGGTCGAGATCGCAGGCCCCAATGGCGTGGTGGACAGGGACGTTTGGGACGCCAACGCCGTGCTCTCGGTGTCCGGCAATCCGACCATCCGCCTCTCGACGAGCCGGCTGGCCCTGTACAACGGCCTGGGCAGCGCCCTCGTAACCTTCACGGGCAGCGGCGATTTCGATTTGACCGCCCGTGTGGCCCAGTCGCCCTCGGCTGGGCAATCCAACCCATCACCCCCGGGGGCGGGAGTGCCACCTGGCATGGCCAAGACGGTCACGCTGGCCGACTGGACCGGTCAGCCGGTCTACACCGTCTCCGGGATTCTGAGACAGTCGCAAACGTGGAGCGGCGTGTACCATGTCACAAGGGGCGACTTCACGATCCCGGCGGGTGTCACCCTTACGCTCAAGCCCGGCACACTCGTGCTGATCGACGGCGTCGCGTCGGGGACCGACGGCACGGATATCGACGTGCAGGGCAGCCTCCAGTCGCTCGGCACCGCCGCATCCCCGATCACGTTCACCGCCTACGCCGCCGGCCGGAATTGGGGCGAGCTGCACTTTGCCGCCGCCAAACCCTCCATGTTCCGCTACACGGAGATCATGCGGGCCGGACGTTCCCCCGGCGTCGGTCACACCGGCACCGGCCCGGCGATTCGAGCCTCGAATTCCGCCCTCACGTTCGATCATGCCTCCTTGACCGACCACGCCGGCAAGATCATGGACGCCTCCTCCGGGACCGAGCTGATTTTCACGAGTACGCTATTCACCCGCTCGGCTATGGGACCGGAGATCGCGGGCACGTCGCTGCTCTTCGAGGACGGCTGGATCATCGACATACGCAACAAGGACGACGCCGACGGCATCTACGTGCATAGCCAGCTTCCGAAGCAGACCTGCACGTTCCTCGGCAGTGTGATCGCCGGCACGGATGACGACGGCATCGACACCCTGGGCTCCGACATGGTGGTCGAAGATTCCATCATCCGGGGCTGTAAAGACAAAGCCGTCAGCGTGTTTGACGGGCAAACGACGCTCCGGCACTGTCTCCTGGCCGGCAATAACCTGGCGCCGGAGGACCCGACGATTGCGAGCATCGCCGCCAAGAGCTTTGAGGGCGGGACCGCCATCGTCAACCTCGACCACACGACGATCATCGCGTCGCAATATGCGGGCCGCATCGACGCCGGCCTCCAGTCGCACAACAAGTACGGCGTGAAAAAGGGGACGATCATCTACAATGTGACCAACTCGATTGTGGATGCCACGGAGCCGGTCAGCGTCCAGGCCCCCTACTTGAAATCCGACATCCACGTCAGCTACTGTGACCTCATCGGCACCACTTGGCCCGGGATCGGCAATCTGATCGCCGACCCGCAATTCATTGACGCCCAACACAGCGACTACCGCCTCCGCGACACCTCCCCGTGCCTCGGCAAGGCCAGCCCCGACAGTCTCCTGAGGGACATAGGCTACTATCAGTCCGCGGCCAAGCCGATCAGATAGCTCAGGGTCATCGTGACCGCTGTGCCGATGACGATCAGCCAGGTCCAGCCGAGGTGCAATCTCTCTTGTTGGATCAGCACGAGCAGCACCGTGCAAATGGCCGTGCTGGTCAGCATGGCCGGGAGGTTCGCGAGGTTGGCCTTGTGCCGCGTCAGGAGGCCCAGCAGGAAGACGCCAAGCATGGGACCGCCGGTCAGCGAGAGAATCTGGAAGGCAAACCAGAGGATGTTCTGGACGGGGGAACAGATCACCGCAATGGCGGCCAGCAGGAGGCCAAAGCCGATGACACCCACGCGAGACACCAACAGATAATGCCGCTCGGCAGCATGTTTTCGAATCAGCGGGCGGTAGATGTCGCTGACGAACGACGCGGTCAATGAGTTCAGCGGCGAGTCGATGCTCGCCATGACAATCGCGCCGAGGACAAGACCCTTGAGGCCGGCGGGCAGGACCGTTCGGACGAAATGGGGGAAGATCTCCTTCGTTTCCTGAGGCAGCGCCAATCCGGGATGCTGAGAGTAGAAGACGTACAGAAGCGTCCCAATCGCCAGATACAGCCAATAGACCGGCAGGACCGTGATAATCGTCGCGATGATGGTTTTCTGGCTGCTCCTTCGCGTCTCGACGGTCAGGAGCCGCTGCACCATCTCCTGGTCGGCGCCGAAGGAGACCAGGCCGGTGAAGAGCCCGCCGGCGGCCCCCGCCCAGAACGTGCTGGCGTCGTGGAGGTCCAGCCGGAAGTTGAACGTGCTCAGCCGGCCGGCCTCGCGGGCGGTTTGCAGGGCCGTAGCCCAGCCGCCGTCGATGTGGCCGAGCAGGTAGCCGACCACCAGCGCGCCGGCAACGACGAAGAAGACGGCCTCATACGCACCGGCCCAGACGACCGCCTTGATGCCGCCGAAGGCGATGAAGAGGATGCTGACCACGGTGAACAGGGCAATCGTCGCGGCCAGCGGCCAGTCCATGATCTTCCCGACCGCCATGCAGGTCGCGTAGAGCCGCACGCCGGAAGCTAGCAGGCGCGTGACCAGGAAATAGATCGAGCCGGTGTATTGCGTTGCCGGCCCGAATCGATGGCCCAGGAATTCGTAGATGCTCGTGCATTGGTATTTGTAGAATGCCGGGATGAAGAGAAACGCGACGATCAATCGAGCGAGGGCCAGGCCGATGATGAATTGAATCCATCGCCAGTTCCCGGTGTACGCCGTGTGGGGCATGCCGACAATGGTCAGGGCGCTGATCTCGGTAGCGACGAACGACAGACACGCGACGACCGGGGGCACGCGCCGGCCGCCCAGGAAGAAGTCCTGCGTATCCTTCTCCTCTCGCCCGAAGACATAGGAGATCACGAGAAGCAGGAGAACCGCCCCGGCAACGATGAGCCCATCGAGCCCGCTGAGCGATCCAGTCATGTGTTGCGAAATCGTGGCGTCGATTATGTCTGATCCTCTATCGCCTTGCGCAGGAACTGGTCACATTCGTCGAGTATTTGCAGGGCACCCTCGAGATCGACCCTGCGAAAGTGCATCACGATGGCGGCTTTGACCTTCCCCTCGGCCCGTTGGAGCAGGGCTTGTGCCTGGCGGCGCGACAGATGTGTCAACTCCATCACGATCCGCACGGACCGATCGCGCAGCTTGTTGTTCACCGCCCGCAGATCGACCATGAGGTTGCCATGGACCTTGCCGAGCTTGATCATGGCCGTGGTTGTCAGCATGTTGAGCACGAGCTTCGTGGCCGTGCCCGCCTTCATCCGCGTGGAGCCGGTGATGACTTCGGGACCGACGACGGGATTGATGACAATGTCCGCCGGGAGGGATTTCACCGCTTCGGGCGCACATGTTACGCAGATGGTTGCCGCCCCGATCTGCCGGGCCCGGCGAAGGGCCCCGCGCACGAAGGGCGTCATCCCACATGCGGCCAATCCCACCACCACGTCCTTGGACTTGACCCGCTTGCGGTCAACAGCCTTCGCGCCGTCGTCCGCATGGTCCTCCGCCCCTTCGACAGAGCGGACCAGGGCCCGCCGGCCCCCGGCGATGATCCCCTGAACCAAGGTGGGTCGGACACCGAACGTCGGCGGACACTCGGAGGCGTCCAGCACGCCGAGCCGGCCGCTGGTGCCAGCGCCGACATAGAAAAGCCGGCCACCCTCGCGGAAACAATCGACAATCAGATCAATCGCGGCGGCGATGCTCTGGCGCTGCGAGCCGACCGCCTGCGGCACCGTCCGATCCTCCGAGTTGATCAGATCGACGATCTCCAGGGTGGACAGCGTGTCGATATTGGCGCTGCGCGGATTGCGCCTTTCGGTGGTTGGCAGGCATTTTCGCGTTGTCATGTGCCCGGCACGATCTTTCCCATAACGACCGGTTCGCTCGCCCCCGTGGCGCCGGGGACATTGTTGGTGATCCCTTTGATCGTGGCATACGCCAAAATAGCAAACGAGACGGCCTCCTTGGCATCCACACTGATTCCAAACTCATCCGTCGAGCGGATCTTAACGTTTTCGAGCCGTTGCTGCAACATCCGCACGAGCGTCACGTTGTGCGCGCCGCCGCCGCACAGGATCATTTCGTCCGGCAGCCTCGGCAGGAACTTGTGGTACGCCTGAGCGATACTCGATGCTGTAAACGCTGTCGCCGTCGCGACCACGTCCTCGGGCAATAGTCCCTCTCGGCGGGCCTTGTCGTAGAGCCATTCGCAGTATTGTTGTCCGAACTGCTCCCGGCCGGTGGACTTCGGCGGGCGACGCCGAAAGAAAGGATGCCGCAACATCTCCTTCAGAAGCCCCTCGTGCACGGTGCCCTTCGCCGCCGTTGCACCATCGCGGTCATACTGGCGCTGCCCCTTCGTGATCAGACGCATCATGCCGTCAATGACCATATTGCCCGGCCCGGTGTCGAAGGCCAAGACATCCTTGTTTGTAGGGTGGGCTGTGCCCACCATCTGTTGCCCATTTTCATTCCATGGGAATCGGTGGGCACAGCCCACCCTACAAGCAGGCAGGAAGGTCAGATTGGCGATGCCGCCGATATTCTGCACGGTCCGGCACAGCCGCTCGTCGCGAAAGAGCACGCAATCGGCATAAGGCACCAGCGGCGCGCCCTCGCCCCCGGCGGCCATGTCGCGGGGCCGGAAGTCCGCGATGGTCGTGATTCCCGTGCGTTGAGCGATCCGGGAGGGCTCGCCGATCTGCAGCGTGGAGCCAATCGCCCGGCCGCCGTGCCGGCCGCCTTTCGGATTGTGATAGATCGTCTGCCCATGCGAGCCGATTACGTCGATGGAGCGCAGCGCAATGCCGCTCTTCTCGCAGAGCCGAATCACGGCCTCGGCAAAGACCTCGCCCAAGACATGATTGTAGTGGCAGATCCGGTCCAACCTGGCCGTCTCAGGCCGGCACAGGCGGAGAATCTCCGCTCGCAAGGCGGAGGGGTACGGAAACACGTCAAATGCCCGCACGCGGACTGGGCGACGGCCGACGTCCACGATAGCGACATCGACCCCATCGGCCGATGTGCCGGACATAAGCCCCGCCACACGCAATCTGTCCTTCGACGCAAGTTTGGCTATCAAGCTGCTCATCGGCCCCACGACCCGAAACTCCATCCCCAAGGTCACACGCGACCAGCCACCTTGGGTACGGAATTATACCGCCCACGTGGCACGCCGAGAATCGGATTTGCAGCCTGCCAGCCTGCTCATACGTCTTTTTCTGCCGCCGGCGAAAATTTCTGAGATTTTTCCGTTGACATGGAATTACGCATGTAATATCTTGTATAAAATTACATGTGTAATATCGGAGATCGTCGTGTGAAGAACTTGCCCAAAATCTCGGAGGCTGAATGGGTCGTGATGCAGGCCCTGTGGTCCCAAGGCGCCCTCACGGCCAACGAAATCATCCAGAAGCTGGCGGGCAAAGTGCAATGGAGCCCACGGACCATCCGAACCCTCATCAACCGGCTTCTCAACAAGCGAGCCATCCATTTTGACAAAGAGGGCCGGGAGTACAGGTACTCTCCGGCGGTGGGCGAGGAGCAGTGTACCCGGTACGAGAGACTATCGTTCCTCGGGCGGGTGTACCGGGGGGCCACCAAACCCATGATCGCGGCTTTCCTCGAAGATGCCAGGCTCTCGAAGAAAGACATCGCGGAACTCAAGGCCATCCTTGAGGAGAAAGGCAAGGGCGAATAATGGGGACCCTCAGCGTACAGATGCAACCGTTCTTCCAGTGGCTTCTGCGCAGCACCGTCCAGGCCGGCCTGATCGTTTGCCTGATTCTTCTCCTTCAGGCGGTATTCCGCAACAAGCTCGGCGTCCGATGGCATCATGCCCTCTGGTTGATTCTCGTGATTCGCATGGTGCTTCCGTGGACTCCGCAGAGCCGTTTGAGCGTCTTCAACGTCGTGGCCTGGTGGGACCAGCCGCACGGGAGTCATTCCAGCCCGATGGAACCGTCCGACCCGCCGCCCGCAACCGGCAGCCCCCAGTCTCTTGCGAACCAATCCGCCGGATCTGGCGCAGCGACGAATCCCGATGGGCAACCCAAGAATATAGATCGCGTGCCGCAGGGGTCGCAGAAGTCAGAGGGGGCAGCACTGCATCCTACCCGCCGGACGAGAAATGTCCTGCCCCTTGTCTGGCTGATGGGAGCGCTGGCACTGGGCGCGTATGTCGTAGTGAGCAACGCGAAGCTCTGGCGGGCGACCAGTATCGAGCATCCTTCGACGGATAAGGACGTGCTCGAGCTGCTTGAGGAATGTAGAGCAAGGATGGGGCTTCGGACCATCGTGGCTCTTGTCACATCGGAAAAGGTCAATACGCCGGTGTTGCTCGGCTTTATCCGGCCTCGGCTGTTGATACCCAGAGATATCGCCAAGCAGCTCGGTCAGGAAGAGCTGCGCTATGTCTTCCTGCATGAGCTGGCTCACGTGAAGCGGCATGACATCGCTCTGGCGTGGCTGACGGCCCTCTTGCAAGTCTTGCACTGGTTCAATCCACTGGTCTGGCTGGCCTTTCACCGCATGCGCTGCGACCGGGAACTGGCCTGTGACGCGTTGGTGCTGACCC
>Ga0315286_10003109_pt1 | contig 15559 bp, 13 predicted proteins | sample YL17G10_0_MG_FD_205038 | JGI IMG/M metagenome (GOLD analysis project Ga0315286, IMG submission 205038) | Sediment microbial communities from Yellowstone Lake, YNP, Wyoming, USA - YL17G10_0 | ecosystem: Environmental > Aquatic > Freshwater > Lake > Sediment | place: USA: Wyoming | collected...
CTCGGGATGTTCCCCTAGACTGGAACCGCAGGGGCGATCATCAGAGCCTCCAGGACGTCCACGATCACAGAGCGGCGCCGCGAGTCGGAATCGCCCGCGAAGGACGGGGTTGCGGTCATGATAACGAAGAAACTCACCGACGACATGAAGATCGCCATGAAGTCCGGGGACAAGGCAAAACTCGGTGTGATCCGGATGCTCCTTTCGGAGCTCAAGAATGCGGAGATCGCCGCCGTCCGCGACCTGACGAACGAGGAAGAGGAGAAGGTTGTTGCGGGGTACGCGAAGAAGCGTCTGGAAACCATGGACACGTACAAACAGGCCGGTCGTGCCGATCTCTTCGAGAAGGAGAAGCGCGAGTACGAGATCACCGTCTCCTACCTTCCCCCAAGGATCGAAGAAGGCGAGCTCCAGAAACTCATCGCGGAAAAGATCGAGGAAACCGGCGCTCAAGGAATGAAGGATTTTGGCCGCGTGATGAAGGCGGTCATGGCTTCGGTGGCGAGCCGGGCGGATGGCTCGGTTGTGTCCGCCATGGTGAAGAAAGTTATGAGCGATCAAAGTTGAGGTTGCCATGGATGTTGTCGTGGTCACGAATATCGTGCTCGTCGGGGTCCTTCTCATAGGGACGGCCATCGGTTTTGCAAAGGGGTTTCTTGAGCAGGCCGTCGAGTTCGTCGGGATCATCGCATCGTTCATTCTCGCCGTCCTACTTGGAGGAGTGCTGGCCAACTTCGCCGACCACCGGTTCTCTTTTCCTTACTCGACGACGCTCATCGTCGGGTCGATCGTCCTCTTCTTTGCCGGTCTCATGATGACACACCTGCTCTCAAAGGCCGTAGGGCACGTGGTAAAGATGACGCTGCTCGGCTGGGTGGACCGTATCGCAGGAGCGGCGCTCGGGCTCATCATCGCGATGATCCTCGCGAGCCTGCTCATCACGCTTACGCTCGGGCTCCCGCTGTCGAGGACTTTTCAGCGGGACGTTCAGCGGACCTCGGTGAGCCTTTTTCTGAGACCCATCGCGGGGGAGATCTTCAACTTCGTCGTCGCGCACGGCCCCAGGGGCGTTCACTTCGAAGAGATCTTCAAAGAGAAAGAGACCATCTAGACCGCGTCCTCTTCGTTTACCAGCGGAAGCATCGCTGCGCGACTTTTCGACGGGGAGCCACTGGATGAGCCGCGATTCTTTCCGACCTGATTCTCATACTGACACGTTTGCTCACGCCGGTGAGATACTGGAGTTCGCCGCGGTTCTCGAGCTCATCGCGTCGAAGTGCGTGAACTCGGGGGCCAAAGAGGAAATCCGCCGTGTCCGTCCGACCACCGACCGGGACGCGATCGGTAAGCGGCTTCGCGAGATCGGGGAGGTCCGGGAATATCATAAAACGGCCGGCCACCTTCCCATCGCCCAGACGGAGTGCGGGGGATGGATCGAGCGCGCGCTCCGCCGGCACGAGCTCATCCCGCCCGAAGGCCTCCTCGCTCTCGCATCCGTCGAGAAATCGGTCGTCGAGTTTCAGCGGTCGATGAGGGAGGAGGCCGTGTACCCGATGCTCCGCGGAATCGTGTCGAGTATGACGCTCCACCGCGAGCTGATCGACGCGGTCGACGCCGCGATCGACCGCGACGGGAGGATCAAGGACACGGCGAGCTCGAAACTCCACTCGATCCGGAGGAACATCGCTCAGACGCGGGACGATCTACGTCGTTACGCGGATCAGCTGGCGAAATCGTACGGGTCGTCGGACTACGCAACGTACACCGGAACGCGTCACGTGCTTCTCGTCCCGCGTGAGAAGTGCCGGAAGAAGGAGGGACTCGTCCACTCGGCGTCTCACACCGGGGAGTCGTTGTACTTCGAGCCCTTCTCGCTCGTCGAGAGGAACAACGCGCTCGAAACGCTCGTCCACGACGAGCGCGCCGAGGAAACGAGGATTCTGGCTGAACTCACTTCGCTCGTCACGGGAAGCGCCGGTGAGCTTCTCGAGAACATACGGCTGTGGGAGCTTCTCGACGCGCTGGAAGCCAAAGCGCGGTTCGCGTCGGAATTCCGATGCACGAATCCGACGGTGTCCCTCGACGAAGCCGTCCATCTCGTCGACGCCCGGCACCCGCTTTTAGAGCTCTCGGTTCGATCGGAAACGGGCCGCGGATCCGTCGTTCCGCTCAACCTCTCCCTCGATTTGGGGGCGCGTGTCCTCGTCATCACCGGCCCCAACGCCGGCGGAAAGACGGTGTCTCTCAAAACGCTCGGGCTCGCCGTTCTCATGTTTCAAAGCGGGCTTCCCGTCGCATGCGGCGAGGGTACGCGGCTGCCCATCTTCAGCGCGGTTCACGCCGACATCGGCGACGAGCAATCCATAGCGACATCGCTCAGCACGTTCACCTCACACCTTCGGTATCTCGACGTGATGTGCAGGACCTCCGGCGCCGGCACCCTGTGTCTCATCGACGAGATCGGTGACGGGACCGATCCCGACGAGGGATCGGCGCTTGCGATCGCCACGCTCGAACGCCTCCGGTTGATGGGGGCGGTGGTCATCGCGACCACACACTACGGGAAGGTCAAGACCTACGCGTTGAAAACGGAGGGCGTCGCGAACGCGTCGATGGCGTTCGACGATGAGAACGACAAACCTCTTTACAGGCTCCTCCAGGGGACGGCGGGACGGAGCCGCGGGATCGAAACAGCCCGCCGTCTCGGGTTCGACGCGTCGGTGGTTCGGCAGGCCGAAACGCTTCTCGGCGAGGAGCCGTACCGGCTCGAAAACGTGCTGAGCCAGCTCGAGTCGACACAGCTCGCCCTCGAGCGGGAGAGAGAGGCTCTTCGCGCGCAGTCCGACGTTCTGAACCGTCTCATCGCGAAGTACAGCGAAAAGGAGGAAGCGCTCTCGAAGTTCAAGGAAGCGCAGCAGGACCGGGTACGCAAGGACGTCGAAGACCTGCTCGTCCAGACGCGCAGGGAAATCGAGGCGCTCGTCAAACGGATCCGCGAGAGCGAGGCGGAGAAATCGGCGGTGAGCGAGGCGCACCACCGTGTGAGAGAGATGCTCGAACAGGTCAAGGAACGACCAAAGCCCAAACGGGCGAAAGGCGTCGCGAAAGGCGACCTCGTTTCTCTGAGTCCTTCAGGTCACCCGACGGGCCGTGTGATCGATGTGGCCACCGACACGGCCACCGTGGACATCAACGGAAAAAAACTGAACGTGAAAAAATCCAATCTGTACAAACCAAGTGAAGATGAGGAAGAGAAACCCGAGGTCGAGGTCCCGGTCCACGTGAGCGCGGAACCGCTCCACACGACGACGGTCGATGTGCGCGGGGAGAGCCGCGAGGAAGCTCTGCAGGCGGTGGACCAGTTTCTGGACCGCGCCGTGTTGACCGGGGTCGAGGAGGTCCGGATCATCCACGGCGTTGGAGAGGGGATCCTGCTGCGGGCGATCCGCGATCTCGTTCATGGGGACCCGCGTGTGGCGTCCTCGCGACAAGGGGGACAGGGGGAGGGCGGAGTGGGAGTCACGGTTGTGTGCCTGAAGTAGGTGTTGGTGCGCGGCAGGCGTTTGTCCTCGGCGGTTGTTTGTGTCAAACCGTTGCCCGTCTTCCGACTGAAGCGGTTGCGAGTTTGAAGCAGGAGAGTCCGGTGCAGATTCCACAGGAAACCATCAACGAGGTCCGTGAGCGGGCGGATATTGTTGAGGTCGTCTCACGCCACGTGGAGCTCAGGCGGGCCGGGGCGAACTACAAAGGGCTTTGTCCCTTTCACGAGGAAAAGACACCGAGCTTCATGGTGAGTCCCGACAAACAGATCTTCCATTGTTTTGGGTGCGGGCGGGGCGGCAACGTGTTTACGTTTCTCATCGAGATCGAAGGGATCTCGTTCCCCGAGGCGGTCCGGACCGTGGGGCGCCAGTACGGCGTCGAGATTGCCGAACGCGAGGTCCCGGAAGAGGTCCGGACACGAAACGAGAACCTGTACCGGGCGAACGAATTCGCGTGCCGTCTCTATGAACGGCTTCTCGCCGACGCCGGCCAGGGCGACCGCGCGCGGCGTTATCTCGCCTCCCGCAAGATCCCGCAGGAGGCGTGGAAAGAGTTCCGTTTGGGGTACAGCGGGCCGGGGCGCGAGCAGCTCATCAGGGCAGCCCGGAAGGAGAAGGCGTCTCTCGACATCCTCCGCGAACTGAGACTAATTGTATCTCATTCAGAGACAAATGAATACTTCGATTACTTCAGGGAACGGGTGATGTTCCCTGTCCTGTCTTTGTCGGGCCGCGTTATCGCTTTCGGAGCGCGGACCCTTGAAAAAGACGCCGAGCCGAAATACCTTAACTCCGCCGAGAGTGCGATCTACTCGAAACGCCGGACCCTCTTCGGGCTCCAAAAAGCACGTGAGGCGATCCGCGAAAGACGAACCGCGATTCTCGTCGAAGGGTACACGGACTGCATTTCTCTTCACGTCCACGGTTTCCCACACGCGGTGGCAAGCTGCGGAACCGCGATTACCGCCGAACATGCCGCCCTCTTGAGGCGGGTGACGCAGCGTGTAATCCTTGTCCCCGATGCGGATCCGGCCGGGATCGAATCGGCGCTCGCGGCGGGTGCGGTGCTCCTTGGTGCGGGTCTCGATGTGAAGGCGGCACGGCTTGAGCCGGGGATGGACCCGGACTCTGCGGTTCTTGCTCTGGGCGGGGAGAAATTCGGGAGAATCGTGGGTGGGGCATTGGATTATTTGGAGTTCCTTGACTATATTATCAAGGAACGACCTCTCACACCCCGCGGACGTGAGGCCGTTATCCACCGAGTGACCGCGGGGTTAGCCGATGTCGGCGACCGGTTGCGCTACGAGGTTGTCGTGCAGGATCTGGCGCGGATCCTCGGTGTCGATCCGGAGGTGCTCCGAGGACGGCGGCGACCGAAGCGGGCGCCTGACGAGGAGCCGGGCGAACAGCAGTCCGCATCGAACCGGGGCGCAGCGAGGCGGGTTCGGCTCGAGAAAACGCTGCTTCGTCTTCTTCTCGAGAACACGTCCGGCGCGGCGGAGGCGCGGAGCAAACTGGATTCGGACGTCTTCTCGAACGAGAAGTGCAGGGAGTACTACAAACTGCTTGACGCGGCCTGGGAAGACGACATTGATTTGGGGAACCCAACCTTTCAACAAAGGGCAGAAGGGGCAGGGCTCGAAGGGCTTGCGGCAGAAATCGCTCTCATATCTATTCCACCGGGCGATCCGGAAAGACTTGTCAAAGACACCCTAAGGCGGGTGAAGGAACTCCGGATCCGCGATGAACTCGATGTTCTGCGGGAGAGGCTTCAGGATTTGCCGGAGGATAGTGACGAGGCGGTTGCGTTTGCCGAGCATTACGCGCGGCTCAAGCGCGCGCTGTCGGAACTCTGAACGAGGTGAGCATGGACAAGTTCGATGACGTGTTGGAAAACATTCGACGCGTGGCCGAAGACAGAGGCTATATCCTCAATCACGAGATCGACAACCTGGTCGGGGAGGATTTCTCGCCCGAGGACATCGTTGTTCTGTACGACCGTCTCAGCGAAGAGAAGATCGACTATTTCGATTCGGACGAAAAGGCGCTCATGAAGATCGAGGCGAAGAAGCGGAGGGAAGAGAAGGAAGAGGTCAAGAACGAGGAGCTCCTCAAAGCCGTTATCCGCTACGATGACCCTGTTCGCATGTACCTGCGCGAGATGGGAAAGGTTCCCCTCCTTAATCGCGAAGGCGAGGTCGAGCTTGCCAAGCGGATCGAAGAGGGGCAACTCATGGTCGCCCGCGCGGTGTTTTCTTTGGATGGCCCGATACGAGAGCTCCAGCGGATGGCCGATCAAGTGGAGAAGGGTGAGCTGCGCCTCGACGACGTCGTTCAGGTGGAAACGGGGAGTCTCCATCCGCACTACACGGGAAAGAAGGAACGACAGAACCGTTTCCGGCCGATTCGACGGGTCGCCCATCTGAGGAAAGAGATCGTTCAGCTCCAGAAACAGGCGAAGCTTAGGAAGAACGCGCAGAAACGGGCGAGCCTCGATCGGTCGATAGAGCTCCGTCAGAACAAGCTTTTCGACGAGTATCTCAAGCTCCAGCTCAACCCCAAACAGCTCGAGCGAATCGTCAACATGACCCGCGAGACCAAGTACAACTTCACCGAGCTCGACGGCAAGTTCAAAGAGTACGAGGCCTTCATAGGGCTTTCCTACGACGAGCTGAGGAACACGATCCAGAAAATCAAGGGTTTCAAGCGGCGCCGCACGATCAAGGTTGAAGGCAAAGAAACATGGTCCATCGACATGCTCGAGGACTTCGAACGAAAAATGCGGCAGATCAGGGCGGACATCCAGAAGCTCGAGAAAGCGGAGAACATCACGAGCGGCGAACTCGTCAAGCTCGTCGACGATATCGACCGCGGCGAGTACCAGTCCGAGCGGGCCAAGCGTGAGATGGTCGAGGCGAACGTCCGCCTCGTGATCGCGATTGCCAAGCGGTACACCAACCGCGGGCTCGAGTTCCTCGACCTCATCCAGGAGGGGAACAGTGGTCTAATGCGCGCCGTCGACAAGTTCGACTACCGCAAGGGGTACAAATTCAGCACGTACGCGACGTGGTGGATCCGCCAGGCGATCACGCGCGCGATCGCCGACCAGGCTCGAACGATCCGCGTGCCGGTCCACATGATCGAGGCGATCAACAAGGTTTCGCGGGCGATGCGAAAGCTCGTCCAGGAGCACGGCCGTGATCCGACACCGGAAGAGGTCGCGAAGAAACTCAACTACCCGGTTGACAAGGTGAAGAGCGCGATGAAGGCGAGCATGGAGCCGATTTCGCTTGACCGTCCCATCGGGGAAGATGAGGATAGTAACCTGTCCGATTTCATCGAAGACACCGGCGCCGTCTCGCCCGCGCAGACGGCTGCGCACGCGATGCTTCGCGAGCAACTCACAAAGGTTCTGAGCACGCTCACGCGGCGCGAGGAGAAGGTGATCCGGCTTCGCTTCGGTCTCGGCGACGGGACTCCGCGCACACTCGAAGAGGTCGGGACGATATTCAGCGTGACACGCGAACGCGTGCGACAGATCGAGGCGAAGGCGTTGAAAAAGCTCCAGCACCCCAGCCGGGCGAAAAAGCTCAAGGGGTACACGGACATCATCTAAGGCCCCGGTACGAGCTCACGGCTGCGCCGGACGCCGGGGCCGTGAACGATAGCGGGGCCCATAGCTCAGGTGGTTAGAGCGGCCGGCTCATAACCGGCTGGTCCTAGGTTCGAGTCCTAGTGGGCCCACCAGGATTAAAATGTTAAGCCCCTCAATCGGTTAGGTTGAGGGGCTGTTTGTTTGCTCGAACGCAAACAGGTTCACCCCTACTCAAGTACTAATATCGACGGGCGGCGTGAGATGGGCGACATCAATCCTATTTTCGGACACTACGCCGAGAGGATCTACGGGGCGAGCGCGATCAAGCGATTTCACGCGAGGGAGTAAGCGAGGTCTATAATACCGCGGGATCCTCGCCGGCACAGCGCCTCGGTCGGCACGTTCTCAACGCCGACGCGCCATGTCCCTGGACGCTTTCTCAACGCCGGACAGAAGGGCCCCTGAGCCCCTCGGAAGCCGCCGATCAACCCCTTGACGGGGCGGCCGCGCTCGATCTATAGTGATAGACCTTAGTCGGTTTCGACCACACCTGGCGTTCCACAGTCTATACGGTACTGCGGGGAAGGTATGCGAAACGAACATCCCGGCGAGAATCGATCGAAGCGCACGACAGCGGGCCGCCGTGCGCGTGGCACTCGCGGGCTTCTCTGAAACAGAGGAGCTCGTTTTTTTTGGGGGGCGTGAAAACATGACGGACTTGAGACGAGAGATTCATCTTCTGATAACAATCGCGAAGCTGGACGCTCAACTGAGCGCTTGCCGGAACGAATCGGGACAGCTCCCCGAGAAGGTAGAGAAAATCGACAGGAACCTGACGGCGATCGATAAGGCGGTGAGCGAAGCCGCCGCGCATCTGGAAGCAATAAAGAAGGAGAGGCGTCTGCTCGAGCAAAAGCTTCAGGACAGCACGGAGAAGGTCAAGAAGCTCAAGGTCCAGTTGATGGAGATCAAAACGAACAAAGAATACCAGGCGATGCTCCACGAAATCGGCCACAGCGAGGAGACGATAGACCAAAACGAAGAGCGGCTCCTCATGTTGATGGACGAGCTGGACCAACAGGGTCTCGAGACCGGCGGCTTCACGAAGCAGAAGGATGAAGAGAAAAAACAGCTGTCCGCGGAGAAGGGCGATCTGGAGACGCGTATCTCGTATCTCGGAGAAGAGGTGAAGCGGCTGGAGGGCGAGAAACCGAAGATACTGGCGGAGCTCGACCCTCAAATAAAAAAACGCTACGACCGTATTCTCGCCAAGCTCCACGATTTCGGCGTGACCCACGTCGTCGACGATGTCTGCCAGGGGTGCCACAGCCGCATCCCGCCGCAAGCCGCGCTGGAGGTGAAGAAAAACGACCAGATCATCGCGTGCCAAGCCTGTGGACGAATTCTTGTCCACTATCCAACGTGAGTTGAAGGACCCCGTCGTCGCGCGAAAGCTCGCCCGGGCGATCGAAGCGCTCGAGCGCGGGCAGTCCCTCGACCGAGCCGCGGCCTACGCAGCCATCGACCGGCGTGTCCTCGCCCGTGTTCTCGGTTCGTTGAAAGGCTGGGCCGACAGCCTCGGCCTCGCCGAACAAAGGACCGCGCACCCGCGGAAGCCTGCCAAGAAATCGAAGGTCACGAAACTCATCGCGTTCACCGACGGGGCGTCGAGGGGAAACCCCGGAAAGGCGGCGTGCGCGGCGATCCTATTCGACGAGAAGGAGGAGGAGCTCCTCCGGCGGTCGAAGCGATTGGGGGTAGCGACGAACAATGTCGCCGAGTACGAAGGCGTTCTTCTCGCGCTCGATCTGGCCGAAACCTTGGGCGCCAGCGACGTGGAGATTCGGCTCGACAGCGAGCTCGTGGTGAGACAGCTGAACGGTCAGTACAAGGTCAAGCATCCGACGCTCAAGCCTCTTTTCGAACGGACGCGCGATATGATGGCAGCGTTCGATCGCGTCACCGTCTCGCATGTACCGCGGGAGGAAAACACCCTCGCCGACGAACTGGCCAACGACGAGCTCGACGGGAAGGCGTAGTCGGCTTGCACGCGAGCCCGATTGGGATTATTATAGGGTGGAAGATACGGGGTCGAGGAGTACAGACGATCGCGGGCGCCCCAACGGGCGTCCGAGGAAAGTCCGAGCTCCACGGGGCAGGGTGCTGGGTAACGCCCAGTGGAAGCGATTCCAAGGAAAGTGCCACAGAAAAAACACCGCCCAACCCGCGAGCAATCGCGGACGGTAAGGGTGAAAAGGTGAGGTAAGAGCTCACCAGTGCCGCCGGCGACGGCGGCAGCTTGGTAAACCCCACCCGGAGTAAGACCAAATAGAAGGGGAGAAGACGCCCCGCTTCGTTTGACCCTTGGGTTGGTCGCACGAGGTGTCCGGTAACGGACATCCCAGATAAATGACCGTCACCCCGCGAGGGGCACAGAACTCGGCTTACGGACTGCTCGGCCCCGCGCTCCGCACGCCGGGCATGATCTCTGGGTTGGCGTTGCTTTCGCGACTACCGAAAGCCCGTCTCGACCAGTGATCGTGCCCGAACGCTTCGCGGCCGATGAGCCGATCTCTTCAACGGGACATCGATACCGTGTCCAAGACACTCAACAAGTACGTCTGGGAACAAAACGGCCTTCCGGACGCCGCTCTCGTCCGCAGGCTGGCGCAGTCCTTCGACATTCCCCGCGCGGGAGCGCGGCTTCTCGCCTCGCGTTCTTTCACCGAGGAAACAGCGCGATCGTATCTCTACTCCGGCGAAACCCAGCCGCACGATCCCTTTCTCTTCGACCACATGTCGCGGGCCGTCGAGTGTGTCGCGAGTGCTGTCGCGAAGAAAAAACGCATTTTGATCCACGGGGACTACGATGTCGACGGGATCTGCGGGACGGCGGTTTTGTACCGGTATCTCCACGGTATCGTGCCTCACGTGTTTCGTTTCTTACCCGACCGCCGGAGAGACGGTTATGGTATCGCGGAGCGATCCGTCCAGTGGGCGGTGGAGAACCATGTGGGGCTTTTCATCGGCGTGGATTGCGGAACCTCGGACGGAGAGTTCGTCGCGAGAATGGAGTCGGCTGGTATCGACGTCGTGATCTGCGACCACCACGAGTTTCCGATCGATCGTGAGGCGAGGGGAATCATCCTCAACCCCATACGGGAAGGGGAGAGCTACCCCTTTCAGGGGCTCTGCGGTACGGGGGTAGCGTTCAAACTGGTTCAGGCCGCGGAATCGAGCGGCGTGACGGGATCCGTCTCGTCGGAGAGTCTTCTCGACTTCCTCGCCCTGGCAACCGTGGGCGATGTCGCCCCTCTCGTCGACGAGAACCGCTACTTCGTCCGTGAAGGTTTGATCGTGATGAACGCCGCCCCGCGCCCGTCTCTTGCCGCGCTCGCCGCGTCCGCGGGACTCGATCGGCCCGAACTCACAGCGTTTCACATCGGCTACATTCTCGCCCCTCGTCTGAACGCCCCGGGAAGAATCTCGAACGCGAAACCGGCTCTCGAACTTCTGTGTGCGGACGACCCGCGGCGGGCCGCCGAGCTCGCCGCCGTTCTCGAGGAGGAGAACAACCGGAGAAAACTCCTCGCCAAAAGCGTCAAAAACGACGTGATGAAAGCGATCGCTGCGCTCCCGGATCGCGACGAGAAAGGCGGGTTCGTCCTTGTGGGAAGCGACTGGAACGAGGGCGTCCTCGGAATCGCGGCGGCAAGGGTCGTCGACGAGTTCGGCAGACCGGCCGTCCTCATCAGTCTCGAGGGCGAGTTGGGAAAGGGATCGGGGCGAAGCGTAGCGGGTTTGCATTTGAAAGAGCAGCTCGACCAGTGCAGCGAGCACCTCGTGCGGTACGGCGGGCACGGGCAGGCGGTGGGGTTCAGTATCGAGCCGGCGAGAGTCGACGCGTTCGTGCGCGACTTCTCCGACCAGTTGGACAAGGCCGCGGCGTCGCTCCCAAAGAAGCCTCGTCTCCATGTCGACGCTCATCTCTCGCTCGACGAGTGTTCGCTCGAACTCGTCGATTTCCTCTCCAGGTGCGAGCCGTTCGGACAGGGAAACCGCGCTCCCGTGTGGCTCGTCGAAAACGTCGTCGTCTCGCCGGAGACACGGTACGTGGGGAAGGGGCATCTCAAACTCTACATGCAAGACAAAGGGGGGATCGATGCGGAGGCGATTCTTTTCAATTGGAGCGAGAGAGGCATCTCCCCGGATTCGCTGGCAGGACTCGTGGTCGATTTGGCCGTCTCGATAAAAAAGGGGTACTACCTCGAACGGTACTACCCCGAGATACAGGTGCTGGACATTCGAGCGAGCGGAGATTAGGCGATGCGTGCCGTAGTTCAGCGCGTCAAGAAAGCGTCGGTCGCCGTCGACGGCGAAGAAGTGGGGGCCATCGGCCGGGGTTTTCTCGTGCTCGCGGGGTTTGCCAAAACGGACGACGACGAAACGCTCCGCTGGATGGCAAAAAAGATCGTCTCGCTCCGTGTGTTCGATGACGCCGAAGGGAAGATGAATGTCGGTCTGGACGCTGTGGGAGGCGCCATCCTCGTCGTGTCCCAGTTCACCGTCTACGGGGACTGCCGGAAAGGGAAGCGTCCGAGCTTCGACCGGAGCGCCCCTCCGGATGCGGCGGAGGTCTTGTACGAGAAGTTCGTCGGAATCATGAGAGAAGAAGCTCCGTGCGACATACGGACCGGGGTGTTCCAGGCGCACATGGATGTGAGCCTCGTGAACGATGGGCCCGTGACGCTTGTTATCGAGAAGGAGTCCGCGTGAACCCGCTTCTCCCCGAACGGGTCCAGAGGAACCTAGTCCTCGCGTCGCGGTCCCCGCGGAGAATCGACATTCTCCGCGGGCTCGAATTCGAGTTCAAAGTGGTCCCCGCGGACGATCACGTGGAGAACGGCGCAACGTGCGACGATCCATTCGAACGGGCCGAGGTCCGGGCGCGTCTCAAAGCGGCCGACGTGGCGTCGCGTTATCCAAAGGCCACGGTGATCGGCGCCGACACCGTCGTCATCATCGACGGCCAAGTGCTCGAAAAACCGGCGGACGATTCTGAAGCGCTTCGGTTTTTGAAAAAGCTGAGCGGGAGGGAGCACATCGTCGTCACCGGTGTCGCGGTCCGTCGCGAGTCCGACGGGTTTGACATCTCGGGAAAAGAAAGAACCCGTGTGCGTTTCCGCGAGCTCTCCGACTCCGAAATGTTGAGCTACGTGTCCTCGGGTGAGGGGCGCGACAAAGCCGGGGCGTACGCCGTCCAGGGTCTTGGCGCGGGGCTGGTGCGATCGATCGATGGGTGCTTCTACAATGTTGTGGGGTTGCCCGTGTCGCTGCTGTTCGATTTGTTGAAGAAGGTTGAGCCGATGCCATGAGCGTACTGCCGACGATCGCGTTCAAAAAGGGCGCCGTCGAGATCATCGACCAGACGCTTCTCCCCGGCAAGTACAGTATCCTCCGCATCGCCAGAGTCGAAGATCTTTGCGAGGCGATCAAGGCACTTCGTATCCGCGGGGCGCCGGCGCTCGGAGTTGCAGCGGCGTATGGGCTTCTTCTTGCCGTGGAGGAGAAGTGGCGCCAGAACGGTTTATACTACTTCGACGAAGACGCGGCGAACCTCGAAGCGTTCCCGTCGGTCACGACGCTCGAGGCCGTCAGGCGTGTCCTCGATCACGTTGGTGAAACGATCCGCAGCACCCGACCCACGGCGGTCAATCTCGTTTGGGCGATCGAAAGGATGAAAACGGCATACGGCAAACCGTGGGATTCGACCGCGGAGATGCTCCGCACTCTTCACAGGGAAGCACGCGCTATACACAACGAAGATCTCGAGATGTGCCGCGCGATCGGCCGTCACGGAGCGGAGCTCCTCAAAGACGGCGACAACGTGCTCACACACTGCAACACCGGCGGGCTTGCGACGGGCGGGTACGGTACCGCGCTCGGTGTGGTTTTCGCCGCCGTCGAATCAGGGAAGGCGATCCACGTCTACGCGGATGAAACGCGGCCCCTTCTCCAGGGGTCGCGGCTGAACGCGTGGGAGTGCGTCGAGCAGGGGATTCCCGTGACCGTTCTGTGCGACGGCGCCGCGGCGTCCCTCATGGATGAAAAGACGATCGCCTGTGTCATCGTCGGCGCCGACCGGATCGCCGCCAACGGGGACACGGCGAACAAGATCGGGACGCTCGGACTCGCCATCGCCGCCCGTAGGTACGGTGTGCCCTTCTACGTTGCGGCGCCTTCGAGCACGATCGATCCGTCGATCCCCGACGGCGCCGCCGTCCCAATCGAACAGCGCTCCCCAGACGAAGTGAAACGTTTCGGCGGCGTGACCGTCACCCCGGACGGAGTGCAGGCGTACAACCCGGCGTTCGATGTCACACCGCACGATCTCATCGCCGGTTTCATTACGGAGAACGGTGTCGTCCGCCCGCCGTTTCGCCTTTAGGAAATCGATGTAATGTTCTTGGCTTCTTGATCACGCGGGGGGGGAAAGCCCATGAAATCGATTCTCGTTCTCATGCTCGTATCCAGCGTGCTCGTCGCATGTAGCTCGAACTCGAGTGAGGAGGGGACTAAGATGACGATCCAGATCAGCAGTTCCGCCTTCGCGGAGGGTCAGTCGATTCCAAAGAAACACACCTGCGAAGGGACCGACGTGTCGCCTCCGCTCAAATGGACAAACGTGCCCGAGGACGCGAAGAGTCTAGCGCTCATTTGCGATGACCCGGACGCGCCGATGGGAACGTGGGTTCATTGGGTGCTCTTCAACCTCCCCTCGGAAACGCGGGAGCTCGGTGAGAATGTTCCGAAGAAACTCGTGCTCGACAACGGCGCCAGACACGGCACCAGCGATTTCAAGCGCCCCGGTTACGGCGGTCCCTGCCCGCCTCCGGGTAAACCGCACCGGTATTTTTTCAAGCTTTATGCGCTGGACACGGCGCTCGATCTCAAAGAAGGCGCTACGAAGAAGGATGTCGAAAAGGCTATGCAGGGACACATTCTCGCCCAGGGTCAACTGATGGGAATGTACAAGCGATAGGGCGCGGAGGGCTGCGAGTGTCGTTCGCGCGGGTCCGTCACAGTTCTCCAACCCGGCCCTTATTTGCGAGCGACACGCGAGAAGAGCCAGAAAAGAAACGTGACAACGATGCTCAGCGCGATGGATGTGGCCAAAGGAAAGTAGAACTGGAAATTCCCGCGCCGGATGTGGATGTCTCCGGGGAGTTTTCCTACGAAGGGGATCCGGTCCGAGAAAAGAACGACGAGACCGACGACAACGAGAACGGCTCCCGCAAGGATGATCATTTTGCCGATCTGATCGGTCATCGGTGTCCTCCTGGTTCGATGCGGCTGTTCCATCGTACACGATTTTCGTCGGGCACGCAAAACCCGGGGTGCGGTCGGTCGGGGTTGGGGTTGAAAAAAGCTCCGTGAATGTACTAGAGTTCACGACCAAGGGCAGACCGCGTTTGGATGGAGGCCGGACGTTGGACCGTGCGGCGCGACCGGTTTTCACACCGCGGGCCCCGTGCGGGTGCGGGCCCGGCAAGCCAGCGAGAGTGAAACCCGCGGGGCGTTGCCCCAGCCAGCAACATCTGTGTAACGTGTGGTCACGCAATTGAATATAGCGTCGAGTTAAAGTGACACATTCGGCGCCCGGGTGGTGCCGCCGGCCGGTACGCATTCCTGGGAGCGCTGACTTCGTTTTCCGCGCAAAAGAAAGAAGGGTGTGACGCGTCATCATGAACTGCTGGCCTAAACCTGTCGATACACTGCTCGAGGCGCTCAAGTCGGAGAAACTCTGGCGCGGGTTCGTGGTAACCGATCCCGACACCCAAAAAGTCAGGGCAAGCCACCCCGTTCTCGAGTCCGTGGCCGAGGCGATTGGATCGGACACGCGGGACTACCGGCGCCACGAAGGGTGTTTCTTCGAGATCGGCGGCGAAAGCGATCATCTGCTTTCCGCGTGCGTCCACTGGACGAAACGGGGGCAAGCGGCGGGCGGCGTGCGTTTCTGGTCGTACGATACCGTCGAGGCATTCGTGCGGGACGGACTCCGTTTGAGCCGGGGGATGGGTCAGAAGAATGCGCTCGCGGGTCTGTGGTGGGGTGGAGGGAAAGGGGTCGTCGCGCGGAGGAAGGACAAGAACCATCTCGATCCCGCCGTTCGGCGGGCCGTCTATCACGACTACGGACGTTTCATGACGGGTCTTTGCGGGTGTTATGTGACCGCGGAAGACGCGGGAACGACGCCGGATGACATGGCCGTTCTTTTTTCCATGACTCGGCACACGACGTGTATTCCTGAAAAGCTCGGTGGGAGCGGCAATCCGAGCGTCCTCACGGCGACCGGTGTCGTCGTCGCGATGGAGGCGGCGCTCGAGCACATGGGACTGGGGACGCTCGAGGGGAAAAGTGT
>Ga0315286_10003110_pt1 | contig 15558 bp, 13 predicted proteins | sample YL17G10_0_MG_FD_205038 | JGI IMG/M metagenome (GOLD analysis project Ga0315286, IMG submission 205038) | Sediment microbial communities from Yellowstone Lake, YNP, Wyoming, USA - YL17G10_0 | ecosystem: Environmental > Aquatic > Freshwater > Lake > Sediment | place: USA: Wyoming | collected...
GGTCGGGGCCTGGATTTGGCAATCCAGGCCGAGCAAACGGACAGCCGAGGTCCGATGGTCGTCCAAATTGAGAATTGCTGGAACTTCAACCAGCAATTCTCAATTTGGTTGCGGTACGCCCCCTGTCACTCCCGCCGGATTTGGCAATCCGGCGGTCGGGGCCTCGATTTGGCAATCCAGGCCGAGCAAACGGACAGCCGAGGTCCGATGGTCATCCAAATTGAGAATTGCTGGTTGAAGTTCCACGTTCTTGATGAAAGTCGGTCCACCAGCACCCACTCTGCGTCCGCTGCATACAGCACCATGAACTTTGCAGCGGCACGAAAAAGCGTATATAATTAGGTGCTGCGAATCTGACGAGAGAGGGTGAGTTATGCCGAAGCGAACGTGGCAGCCCAAAGTGCGGCGCAGACAACGCGTCCACGGGTTTCGGGCTCGGATGAAAACTAGAGGGGGGCGGGAGGTTCTCAAGGCCCGCCGCCTTAGGGGTCGGTACCGGGTTAGCGTATAGAGCGGAACGGGCATTCTTGCCTGCCCTGGTTAGCAGGCAAGAGGGCGTGCTGCACATGAGCGACAGCGAACGTCTGGCCTGTGGCACAGTTCCCATGAGCCAGCGACGACATGCAAAAGCAAAACCGTCTGCGAGGGGACTCAAGCTTTGCCACCATCCGTCGCGAGGGACGCACCCTGCTTCACTCGTACTTGGTGATGTCGCGACTCCCCAACGGTCTGGAGCACAGTTGCTTTGGTTTCTCGATTGGCCGGCGCATTGGCAAGGCAGTGCAGCGCAACCGGATCAAGCGTTGGATGCGGGAGGCGGTGCGACACAGGATCCAGAAAGGCGAGATCGCTGCGGGGTATGACGTGGTGTTCATCGCCCGATTTTCGATACGAGAAGCGTCGTTTCATCAGGTCGATCAGGCCATCGGCCTGTTGTTATGCCGGGCGGGATTGGTGAGTGGGACATTGTGAAGTATGTGCTATTGGGTCTGATCCGTCTGTACCAGTTGACGATCTCTAGGGCTCTGCCTCCCTCTTGCCGTTATTACCCTTCTTGTTCCCATTACGGCTTTGAAGCCATCCGCCGCCACGGGGCGATAAAAGGCGGATGGCTGGCGGTGAAGCGAATCGCTCGTTGCCATCCCTTTCATCCAGGGGGATACGATCCCGTTCCGGACCTATGAGGTCAATCTTTCGAGGAGGATATGCTTTGACTCAACGGAGTCGCATCATAGGGGTAGCGTCATCACTGCTCCTGCTAACTGTCGTCCTATCTGCCTGCGGTGGAGCGCTTCCGGCGCAACAATGGCCCGGCCTGACGGTGGCCGGAGGCACCGTCTACGTGATCAGCGGCTCTCCCCAGCAGGTCTATCTACTGGATGCCGAGACCGGCGTTCAGAAAGGTGTCTACATGCCCCAGGGTCAACATAAGGGGCTCGTCTACTGGAGTCCGGTCACCGTGTCCGACGACGACCTGGCCAAGAGCACATCGGAAGGGCCTCTGGCCTTCGTCGGATTCTCCGAACCCCAAGCCAAGATCTATGGGCTGTTTGCCTTCGATGCCACGACGGGCCTGGAACAATGGAGCATTCCCGCTCAAGACCTGATCCTGGCCGCCCCCGTCTATAGCAAAGGAGTCGTCTACTATGGCTCGTCGGACGGCCAGGTATACGCCATAGATGTGAAAACCAGGATGGTCAAGACAGGTTGGCCTTTCCGAGCCAAAGAGGCCATTTGGGGCGCGCCTTTGGTCGCAGACAGCCAAGTGTACGTGGCTTCGATGGACCATCACGTGTACTGCCTGGATGCCGAGACGGGGAAGTTGGTGTGGGATTTTGAGGCCAAGGGAGCCATGGCCGTGCAACCGGTTCTGGACGCGGCCCGAGGGGTCTTGTACGTTGGGGACTTTGATGCGCGGGTGTATGCCATCGAAGCCAGTTCCGGTAAGGCAGTGAGTGGGTTCGACTTTCGAGCGGACAACTGGATTTGGTCCGAAGCGCTTTTGGCTGGCGATCGGCTCTATGTGTCATCGCTGGACGGCAACCTGTATGCCCTGGATCCGGCCAATGGGGCGGTCGTATCGCCCTATCCGTTCGACGCAGGGAATCCGCTTCGGGCGGCGCCGGCACAGTCGGGGGAAGTGATCCTCGCCGCTTCTGAGGCAGGCAAACTCACGGCGGTGAACACAACAAACGCCCAACCCAAATGGCAGTGGCCGAGTGGGGTGCCGACAGCCGCCATCTACACTACGCCGGTCGTTGTCGATGGCACCGTCTATGTCGTCCTGATGAATGGACAAGTCGTGGCACTGCAGGCCGACAACGGCGTTCAGCGTTGGACCTTTACACCGCCCCAGATAGGATAGGGGGGTGGAGGCTCTCGATTACTTTCCAGCGTCGGGCTTGTGGCATCCAGGCTGCCTGGCCAATTCCAAGACCGCTGGTTCTATTGTAGGAGGGTTCGTTGTTAGGCATTGGTGACATCTTCACCGTGGCGATCTTGCGGCCCATGCTCAATGCGCTGCTCTGGCTGTATAGCATCTTGGGCAACCAGTACTGGCTGGCGATCATCGTGTTCACCGTCGTCATCCGGCTGATCATGACGCCGCTGATGCTGCCCCAGCAACGCTCGGCGAAAAAAATGCAAGGGCTCCAGCCCCGTCTCAAGGAACTGCAACAGAAATATGGCAAAGATCGGGAACAGTTGTCCAAGGAGCAGATGAAGCTCTACAAAGAGGCGGGCGTCAGTCCGATGGGAGGTTGCCTGCCCATGCTGATCCAGTTCCCTATCTGGATCGGCCTATACCAATCGATCATCCAGGCTCTGGGCCACCAGCCTCTGCAACTCGTGGGCTTGTCTCAAAACATCTACCCCTTTCTCCAACGGCTGTGGACCGAGGTGCCTCTCAACCGCTTCTTTCTGGGCATGGACCTCAGTTTCACGCCGCAACAGATAGGGGGACTGACCTTCGCGCTGCCAATCCTTGTGGCCTTTACTTCCTGGTTGCAGAGCAAGATGATGACCCCGACGTCCACAGATGGACAGGCGGCGTCGATGACACAGAGCATGACGATGATGATGCCGCTGATGTTCGGTTTTTTCAGCCTGAGTTTTGCCACCGGGCTGTCCTTCTACTTCATTGTCTCGAACATCATCGGCATCGTCTCGCAGGGCTTTATTTCCGGCTGGGAAGGACTAAAGTTCTGGAAGGGTGTCAGCCTGTCGAGCGTGCTGGGGGGAGGAGCGAGAAGAGCCGCTTCTCAGTCTCCGAGCAGCAAGCAGGTAGAAACCCAGCCAACCGGGAGTCAGAAGGGTACACAAAGTGGAAGCAAGGACAGAAGAAAGAAGAAGCGTCGTCGCAAGCGCTAAGACCGTCGAAGATGCCATCAAGAATGGCCTGACGATGCTGGCCGTCCGCCGCGATCAGGTGGACATTGAGGTCATCAGTGAAGGCAGCCGCGGGGTATTGGGGTTTGGCGCCGAGAACGCCCGGGTGCGCCTTGTGGTGACACTGCCCCCTGCGCCGGTCCAGCCGCCAACACCGCCGCCGGCTGCCAGAGTGGAGCCCGAATCGAAGGCGATCGGCCGCGCTCCAGCTCCCAGAGAAGAGCCCAAGTCCAGGGCGATCAGTCGCAAGCCAGTTTCCAGCGAGGAACCAGCGGCCAAGTCGGTCGGTCGCGCTTTGGCTCCGAGGGAAGAGCTGAAGTCGGTCCGTCCCGCGCCGGCTCCTACACAGGAACCTGGCCCAGAGGCCCACTCGCCAGGTGCAGACGAGGCGGGGCGTGAGGTTCTGAACGATCTCCTGGGGCTGATGGGCATCCATGCGACGATAGAGACGCAGCCGGGTGACGATCTGGCGGATGAGGGTCAGCCCGCCCCGGTCGTGCTAAATCTGACCGGCGATGATCTGGGGATCCTGATTGGCCGGCGCGGGGAGACCCTGCGAGCTCTGCAGTACCTGGTCCGGCTGATGGTCAGCCACCGCCTGAAGCACTGGACTAACCTGGTGGTGGATGTGGAGAACTACCGGGTACGTCGGCGACATGCCCTGGAAAGCCTGGCTCAGCGCGTGGCTGAGGAAGTGACCCGCAGCGGCCGCTCACAGGCCCTCGAGCCCATGCCCCCGGACGAGAGGCGGGTCGTGCACATCACCCTGCGCAACCATCCGAAAGTGGCCACCCAGAGCGTGGGCGAGGGCGAGCGGCGAAAGGTGACGATCATCCTCAGGCGGTAACGAGTTCTTGTAGCACATGACGCCCAGGCAACCCCGCTCTCAGTAGCGGGGTTGTTAGTAACAGGGTATCAGACAGGAAGAATCCAATGCTACAGGGAGGACTGCGACGCCGTGAAACGCAATCGAATCGTCTTTTTGCTCTGGATCTTCGTGGCTGTGGGAGCCATCGTGGCCAAGCGCGATGTGTTCTACAACGTCTGGTACCTCCTGAGCGCCTTGCTGATTGTTTCCTACCTCTGGGCCTGGACCAGCGTCCGATGGGTGCGCGTACAACGGCAGGCCCGCACCACCCGTTCCCAAGTGGGCAAGATGGTGGAGGAACGATTGGTGATCGAGAACAAGGGGATCCTGCCCAAGTTGTGGTTGGAGGTGCGAGACCATTCGACTCTCCCGGTTCACCAAGTCAGCCGCGTGATCAGCCCCCTCGGGGCTCGGAAGGCATACACCAGGACAATCAAAACGCGCTGTTTGCATCGGGGGCGCTTCATGTTGGGGCCGATCACTCTGGCCGGCGGCGACCCTTTCGGCCTATTCAAAACCACCTGTCGCGTCGAAGAACCTGCGGCAGTTCCTTTCATTGTCTATCCGGCCACGGTGGACGTGCCGGCTTTTGCCCCGCTGGTGGGTGTTTTGCCGGGGGGGGACACGATGCGCCGCCGCACGTCGTTCGTCACGACCAACGTTGCCGGAGTGCGTGACTATGCGCCGGGAGATAGTTACAACCGCATCCATTGGCCGTCCACCGCCAGGACCGGTCGGCTCATTTCCAAGGAGTTCGACCTGGATCCCACCGCCGATATCTGGCTTCTCCTCGATTTGGAGCGCGGTGCTCAGGTGGAGCCATACTCGACCGACCTAAGCTGGACGCAGGCGCGGTTGCCGTGGGAACCCGGTCCCGCCCTGACCCTGATGCCGTCCACCGTCGAGTATGGTGTTACCATCGTCGCTTCGCTGGCCAAGCATTTCATCGCCCAGGACCGTGCCGTGGGCTTTATCGCCTATTGTCCCCAGCGGGAGATCATTCCGGCCGACCGGGGAGAGCGCCAACTCACCAAGATCCTGGAAACCCTGGCGGTGGTTCGGGCCGAAGGACAGATCCCTCTCGCCGAGATCATCGCGGCGGAGGGTGTTTCTCTGAGGCGGAACACGACGGCCATCGTTGTCACTCCAACAGACCGGAACTTTTGGATCGCTGCCGCACGTGAGGTCATCTATCGAGGGGTCAGGGTTGTGACCGTGCTCATCGAGCGCCAGAGCTTTGGTGTCTCACACAGCAACCGGGAGCTGGTCGACGAGCTTGCCATCAGCGGCATCCCAACCTATCTGGTCCGCGAGGGCGACGATCTTGCGCAGGCGCTGGCCAATCCGTACGCACAGGCAATCCTGCCCATTGGACGATGGGCTTGATCGAATGCTTAGCCTGGACGACACAATCGCCGCCATCTCTACGCCCATAGGCGAGGGGGGGATTGGCATCGTGCGCATGACCGGGCCGGATGCGGTAAGTATCCTCTGCCAGGTGTTCCGTCCCTCAAGGGCAACGCACTTGGACAGTCAACCTTCCACCTTCTCCCTCATTCCTAATCACCTACACTACGGTCACATCGTAGATCCTGTCACGGCAGACGTGGTGGACGAGGTTCTGGCCGTGCACATGCCCGCTCCTCGCACCTATACGCGGCAAGACGTCGTGGAGATCAATGGCCACGGCGGCATCTTCGCCCTGCGGCGCCTTCTGTCCGTGTGCTTGCGGCAGGGAGCCCGTTTGGCAGAACCGGGTGAGTTCACGGCGCGGGCGTTTCTCAACGGCCGCCTCGACCTGGCCCAGGCCGAGGCCGTGCTGGACGTGGTCCGGGCCAAAACAGGAAAGCAGTTGGATGCGGCTGTGGGCCAACTGGTCGGCCGCCTCTCGGAGGAGGTGCGGTCCGTGCGGGCGATGCTAGTGGGCGACCTGGCCCACCTGGAAGCCAGCATTGACTTTGCAGAGGATGAGATTCCGGAACGGGACATCGGCCCTGACCTGACACAAGCCAGCGACCGCCTATCCCGCTTGCTGGCTGACGCCGATCGAGGCATTGTCTACCGCCAGGGGGTGCGGGCGGCCATTGTAGGACGGCCCAACGTGGGCAAATCGAGCCTCCTAAACCGGCTGCTGCGGACCAGCCGGGCCATCGTCACCGATATTCCGGGCACCACCCGCGACACGCTGGAAGAGACGCTTAACCTGCAAGGCGTACCGGTGGTGCTGGTAGATACGGCGGGCATCGCGGACGCGATACGGGACCCCATCGAGCAGATGGGCATTGAGCGAAGCCGGGAGGCGCTGGCCCAGGCCGACCTGGCCCTGCTGGTGTTGGATGCCAGCCAGCCGTTGAACGAGGCCGATCGCTCCATAGCGGCACTCATCGGAGACAAACCCACCCTCGTCGTCATGAACAAGGTGGATCTGCGAGAAATGTCGCCCTATGACCCGTCTGAGATCCTGAGCGCCCGTTCCATCTCTATTTCCGCCCTGACCGGCGCGGGATTGGAAAAGCTGGAAGAGGCGATTTTAGAAACCGTCTTTTCCGGGCAGGTGGTGGCTTCTGAAGCGCCGATGGTGACCAGCCCCCGGCACAAAGAAGCGCTCACCCGGGCGCTAGAGCACGTGCAGGCAGCGCACGCGTCCCATCAAGCGGATTTGGTCGCTGACCTGGTAGCCATAGACCTGATGGCCGCAATCAATGCCCTGGGGGAGATCACCGGGCAGACCGCCAGCGACGATCTGTTGGAGACGATCTTTGGCACTTTCTGTATAGGAAAATGACACGTATGCGCAATGGGAAGAACGTCCTTGCTCTTTTCTTGCTGGTGATTGGCCTAAACCTTTTGTCTACCTGTGGCACTGCGCCAACTACGGTTGTTGCCATCCCGACGAACAGCCCCACGCCGACGCTAACGGCCCTGCCGACGGTCCCCGCAGCTCTGCCCTCGGCCACAGCCGGCGCCACACAAACCTCCACGCCGACGGCCACGCCACTCCCCCCACACACCGCAACATCTACGCCGTCCCCATCCCCAACGTTGCCCCCATCGACCACGGCGACACCGAGACCACCAGCCGCGACGCAAGGAGCGACCATCACGCCGACACAAACGGTCACGCCCACCGTGACGCCCAGCCTGACCCCCACCCCCCAGGTCTCGCCTACTCCCCTGCCCACGGCGATTGGCTCCGGCGACTGGCTGAACATCCTGCTCATCGGCCTGGACTCGACGACGAACTTGAAGTCACAGAATACGGACGTGATCCTCGTCGTCAGCATCAACAGGGACACAAAGCAGGTGTCCCTGCTGTCCATCCCCCGGGACCTGTGGGTCTACATTCCCACTCATGGATGGAGCCGCATCAACACAGCTCACAGGAGTGGATTTCTCAGCGAGTATCCTGGGGAGGGACCGGGCCTTCTTATGCGCACCATCGAAATGAACCTGGGCATCCCCATCGATCACTGGGCACGGATCGATTTCCAGGGATTTACCCGTGTCGTGGACGACTTGGGCGGGGTGGACATGACCGTAGCCTGTCCCGTGGATCTGCAATACCGGCCAGACGATACAAACAGCGGAGATCAGGTGGAGCAGATCCTCCAACCCGGCGTCTACCACATGGATGGGGCCACCGCTCTGCGCTACGTCCGCACCCGCCGGGGTGGGTCTGACTTTGATCGGGCCCGTCGCCAGCATCAGTTTCTGAAAGCGATGTGGGACCAGAGGAAAAACCTTGACCTAGCCAGGATTCGGAGCCTCTTTTCAGCCTTGAGCAAGAGCGTCAAGACCGACCTGGGTCTGGGAGACCTCCCATCGCTGGCATCGCTGGCGTTGAACCTCAAGCCGCAGCGCATTCGCAGCCGCTACGTCGGTCCCGCTCAGACGACCGATTGGACCAATGCCGACGGCTGGCAGGTATTGCTGCCCAGGTACGACAGAATCCAGGAGGCGGTAGCCGGCCTATATGCCCCGCCGTCGGCCAACGAAGACCGGGCAGCTTCGGAGGCAGCCCGCATCCAGGTGCGGAATGGGACGTCTCGAACGGAGTTGGGCCAGATCGTTGCCGATCAGCTACACTGGGCGGGGCTGAACGTCGTAGATACCGGCCTGGCCGACAATCCCAACTACCCGCACACCCGGATCCTCGTGTTCAACGACAACCCCGCTGCCGTGTCGTTGTTGCGTGAGATGCTGCAACTCAAGCCGGAGGACATCATCCGGCAGCCGGATCCCAATCAGCCAGTCGATATCCAGGTGATCTTGGGTGCCGATTACGACCCTTGCCAGTGAAAGTGGGAGCACTGCCCGCCTGTGCGGTGCTGGGGAGGGGCACGGCGACGCCGTGCCTGCACTAGTTCGGCAAGGCGATCATGTAGAGCTTGTTGGCGCTTAGGAAAAAGGCGTGTTTGCTGGCCTCGTCTACGAACAGGCTAGTTACGCCAGATAGGGCATTAGAGCCTGTGGCAGGGTCTGCCAGGCGGAACTGCCACTGGAACCGGCCCTCTGGACTGCATTGCACAATCCGGCTGTTCCCTCGGTCGGCTACGTACAGCGACTTGAGCTCATCCGGGGGACGGGTAAAGATGGCACCCGCGTTACGGGGAGGGGCATCCCAGTCTGAGATGTCGAATGTATCCGGCTGGCCGGCGGTGAACCTGCGTATCGTGCCATCGGTCAAGAGGACATAGATGTTATCGCCGATCGCCATATCCAGCGCGCCTGCCAGATCGACTGCCTTCTTGAGCCAGTCATCTGGGGCAGTGGAATAGCCACCGGGTGTGGGCATGTAGCGCCAGATCCGGCTGGCCGTGGAATCAAGCACGTAGTAGCGACCGAAATAACTGCCGACCAGCTTGGGGAACTGCCAGGTGTCGTAGGCTGCCATGCGCGTAGCGGTCACTTTATCCGAGACCGGATCGTATTCCAGCAACGCTCCGCCGCTTTCGAGAATTCCCAGCCCCCCCCTCTGGCGTCCGTCGCCCGGAGAGATCCAGACCATGTCCACCAGATCGTTCACCAGCACGTCTCCTACCTGGGCGCCTTTGCTGACCAGCACCCTGTCGGAAGTAGTAGGATCCAGGGTCTGTTGATCAGGTGCCAATTGGTGGTGGTACAGCTTGCCAGCGTTCCGATCCAGGACAAAAATGTGCACGTCCTCAACTACAATGCGGGTCAGCTTGGCAGCATCTGGGTAGGTCTTTAGGGGTGCTATCTGGGTGATGCGTCGCACGCGGTTGATCTCATCCAACCGGGCGTTGACCCGGCTGCGCAGGGCTACGGCGTCCGTGCGTTCGGGCCGGCGTGCGAGCAACTGCTCCAGGGTTCCCTGCGCTTCCCCGAGGCGGCTTCGAGAGATGGCTTTATCGCTCGTCCCATTGGCTTGCTGCCAGCTCTGGTTGGCCTTTTGCCACAGAGCGTCGATCTCGGCTCGTTGAGCCTGGCCCCGCTGGATAACCACAAAGAGAACCACGGCAGCAATGATGAGCGGGATGGCAATGGCCAGTCCACGCACCCACTTTTGCCCGTTCTCTTGGCGGTGCTTTGCTTGCGCCTGCTCACCGTGACGCTTGCTCGCCCCTGCGCCAGCCCTTCCCGCGGGCATGGTTCGCTTGCCCGGAGTTGGCTGGCTACTGACTTGTCCAGGCAGCATCCGCTTCAAGAAGGTGAGCAATACCGCCCCCAGTCTGGCGAAAAACCCATACAGGGAGCGTCCAGCGGTCTGGATAGCCTCGCGCAAACGGAACTGCGCGCTCCAGGATGAGAGTCTCTGTGATAAGGGCTGAGACGCCAGGTCTGACTCTTCTTGTCGGAGGGTTGTGACAGCAGGCTGACCGGGCACCGCCATGGTCTCTTCTTCCCCTACCTGCACAACCAGCGCCGATAGATTGCTGCCACCGCTCGCCTCCAGCAAGGCGTTCAGGATATCATCGGTCGTGGCCAAGGCCAGGAGATCATGCAATTCCTGCGAAGATAGCCGGCGAGCCAGTGAGCTTTCTGCGAGAAGGAGGACATCGCCCGGATCCACTTGGTTATGAAACAGTCCCGCGTTCACCTCAATGCGGGCCCCCAGCGGCGCAGCATCCAGTTCCTCCAAGGGCACATCGTCTAGCCAGGGAGAGAGATCGGGGAAGCGCGTCACCTGCTGCTCATGTGCCAGGTAGACGGCCGCCGGTCCTGCCTGTGCGAGAAACGTGTCGTTCTCCCGCAACACAGCGCAAGAGATTCCTGCCGTTCGTTGCTCTCCGGGCAAGGAGTTGTGGTTTTCGCGAAAGAGCAGGCTGTTTGCCTGGCGGATGGCTTGTTGAAGTCCAGCCGTCACGCTACCCTGCCAAGCAAAGTACGTGGTGCGCACTATCTCGAGCAGTTGCCTGGCCAGCACATCGCGACCAGCAATGGGACCGGAAACCTCTAGCAAAACGTACAGGTTTCCTCGCCTCCGCCACCTGGCAGAGCGCGAGGCTCGTTCGTCCACCAGGATTCCACCGGGCCGGTCGCTGTGGTCGCCGCCAACCATCGCTATCTGACCTGAGGTGGTTCTGTAGCTCATGGTCGTCTTCTAGAGCCGGAACGTCTTGTGCCTTGCAACGTGTGTAGCTGCTTAGCGCAGCGGATCGGCGCTGCTTTCTGTCTGTTTTGGTTTTGCCACCAGCTCGATAGTCAGCTTGGAGAAGAAGCTGTTCGGTGACAAGTCTCCCTGGCCATATTCCAATTCGGTTGCATTCGCCGTGACCTGGAGGCCGCGGGTTTCCAGGGTGAACGGTGTGCCAAGTTGGGCCAGCATCGCTTCTCCTTTGGACGCGAGCTTGGCCCGTGAAGCAGCGTCCTGGAAGGCGTATTCACTCATCAACACCTTGGTCACGGTACGGATGTCGTTCTTGTCGAACAGCCACACCTCGAAGGCTGTGACCTGGTCGGGTTTGCCCGTGCCGATGATGTCCAAGATTCCCATGCCGCACTCGCCCAGGTAGTCGCCGGTGCGCGTCTCAATGCGAAATGATTCGTCGTAGGCATCCTCGCCCAGCTTGTAGGTTGCGATCCAGGGTCCCAAGGGTGACCCGGCAGGCTCTTTCCACTCCTCGGCTTGGGGCGTACCCTGTGCCAACCCTCTGGAGTGGGTTGCTGTCATCTCTTCGAGCCCCTCAGAGGACCCGGCCTCTGCTGCGGCGGCTCGCCGTCGTGACACCATACGGAATGCGATCATCGCCAATACCAGGGTCAACAAGACAATCACAAACACCAGACATGGAACCCGCAGCCGCTCAAGGAGCCCTCGTGGCTGGACCGGTGGAGGAGCCGGTTGCTCGGGCACTGCCAGCACCCTGGCTAGATCCTGCAGCGCCTGTACGTGGTTGTTTTGGCCACTGGCCTCAGCGACCAGGATCGCATCGGAGAAAGCTCGCTGCTTCTCGTCATCACGCCAAAGCTCCAGCATCCCGACCGCACGCTCACGGTTCTTGTCCGCTTTGTAGACATCGGCCAACAAAGTCACATACTCCGCCCTGGCCTCCGGGGCCAGATCGTAAGACTGGCCGTTGGTCCATTTGACCGGAAATGCTTGCCAGAAGAACAGCATTCCCAGCAACAGGCCCAACAGCAGGCCCACGACCCCACCGATAAGCAGAGTTCTGCGGTCGATTGATTTCATTGAGCGCCTCCCTTTCCGGACTTTCGTCGGCGTCCTGATGGGCAGGAAACCCTAGCCTACACGCTTGATTTTATCACAACTGCCCATTCTATGCAAATCCAGACACTTCTGCATTGACCCTTCAGGCTATCACCGGTATTTTGGGTGTACCAGTCAGGTTCTCTATGCCTTTATCACGAACAATGACCGCATCTTCGATGCGCACCCCGAACTCTCCCGGAAGATAGATACCAGGTTCGATGGTCAGCGACATGCCAGTTGCGAGCGTATCTTTCGAGAGGCGTGAAGCCCGGGGACTTTCGTGGACGGCCAATCCGACGCCATGACCCAGCCCATGGCCGAATTGTGCGCCATAGCCGGCCTGGGCGATCACGTCGCGGGCCAGGGCGTCCGCGTCCACGCCACTCACTCCGGCATGGATGCCGGCCTCGGCTGCCTGCTGGGCTCTCAAGACAAGCGCATAGATCTCCAGGTATTTGGGGTCTGGCTGGCCCAAGCAAAAAGTCCGCGTCATGTCGGAGCAGTACCCGTCGACCACGCAGCCAATGTCAACCACGATTGGATCCCCGGCTTGAATGACGCGGTCCCCAGGGTGGGCGTGGGGCAAGGCACCGTTCGGCCCGGCTGCGACGATGAGGTCAAAGGCAACCTTGCTCGCACCATGGGTACGCATCGCTATCTCTATCTGCCAGGCGACCTCCCGTTCTGTCATTCCCGGCCGGATGCCCCTCAGCGCATGAGCAAAGGCTGCGTCAGTAAGCGCCGCTGACCTGCGCAGGGCTTGGATCTCGGAGTCATCCTTCACTACTCGAATCGTTTCTACTGTGTCTTTGAGCGGCACCCATTCCACACCCTGGGTCGCCTCGGTCCAGGTATAGAGTTGGTCGACCGTGACATGCTGGCTCTCAAAGCCCAGTCGCCGTACTCCCAGGTCGGTCAGCAACCCGGGCAGCAGTTTCGTCAGCTCCATCTCGATCTTGGCCAGTTGGAAATCCGGCGCTTCCTGGCCAACTTGCTCGTAATAGCGAAAATCGGTGGCCAGGAGGGCGCGATCAGCCGAGATGATCAGCCAGCCCGCCGAGCCGGTGAATCCAGACAGGTAGCGCCGATTTTCCGGCTGGCCGATAAGGACGGCGTCGAGGGAGTTTTCAGCTAATGCAGTGCGCAGTCTAGTCAACCTCATGGTTGTCTTTTTTCCTCACAGGGCCTGAGCGGTCTGATGGATCTGGAGGGATCTCTTCAGGCCCTTTAGACCCTTTTGGCAGCTTCGATGCACTCCACTTGCAGCCTGTCCCGTCCGGCCGGTAGTTGGCGCAACTGTAGAACTTGCGGCCACGGCGTGTCCTCTTTTCGACGATGGGACCTCCGCACTGAGGGCAGGTCACGCCGGGCAACGCGATGGGCACGCTGTAGCGACACTGGGGCCAGCCACTGCAGCCGATGAACTTGCCAAAGCGGCCGCGCCGGAACAGCAAGGGCTTGCCGCACTGAGGGCAGAGCTCGCCGGTGAGTTCGGGTTTTATCTCGGCATGGGGCATCTTTTCCTTGGCCACATCCAGCGCTTCTGCAAAGGGACCGTAGAACTCTTCGAGCATTGGCACCCACGCCTGTTCGCCCACGGCAATGCGGTCCAGCTTCTCCTCCATTTGAGCGGTGAACGCTACGTTCACGACGTTGGGAAAGAACTGGACGAGGCGATCGTTGACGAGGAAACCCATCTCGGTGGGGATGAGTTGCTTGTTCACGCGGTCCACGTACTGTCGCTCCTGGAGGGTTGCCAGGATCGGGGCGTAGGTGCTGGGCCGGCCGATGCCGTACTCCTCCAGGGCGCGGATCAGCGAGGCGTCGGTGTAGCGGGGAGGCGGCTGGGTGAAATGCTGCCTGGGCAGCAACTGGATCAGGTCCAGGGGTTCGTCCTTTTCCAGCGGGGGCAGCCGCACGCCGGCCCCTTCCTCTTCTTGTTCGCCTTCCTGCCGGCTCTCTTCGTACACTTTGAGAAACCCGGGGAACTTGACCACCGTCCCCGTGGCGCGGAACAGATACGGCTTCTCCTCGCCTTCTCGCCCCGCCACGATATCCACGGTCGTTTGATCCAGGATCGCCGGCGCCATCTGGCTGGCGACGAAGCGTTGCCAGATGAGGGTGTACAGCCTGAGTTCGTCTCGCTCCAGATGGTCTTTGAGTGAGGCCGGGTCACGCCGGACGCTGGTGGGACGGATGGCCTCGTGGGCTTCCTGGGCCGCTTTGGCCCGCGTCTTGTACTGAGGGGTATGGGGCGGCACGTACTCCTTGCCAAAGCGTTCCTGGACAAACTGGCGTGCCTCGGCCTGCGCTGCCTGGGCCACATTCAGCGAGTCGGTGCGCATATAGGTGATGAGTCCCACGCGCTCCCCGCCACCGACATCTTTGCCCTCGTACAGTGCCTGGGCCACGGCCATGGTGCGTTTAGCAGTAAATCCCAGCTTGTGGCTGGCCTCCTGCTGCAGTGTGCTAGTCATGAACGGCGGAGCCGGGTTGCGGCGGCGATCCTGGCGGGTGACTTTCTGCACGACATAATTCGCCCGCTCTAGATGGGCCACAATGGTTTGCGCTTCCGCCTGGTTCTTCAGGTTCGCATCTTCCCCCCGGATCTTGACGAGTCGCGCGATAAAACTCTGCGTATTGCGACCGGGGGGTGCGATTTCCTTTGCTCCCCTGCTCCTGTGCTTGCTCAGCTCTGCCTCGATGGTCCAGTACTCTACCGGTACAAACGCCTGGATCTCCCTCTCGCGCTCGCAGATCAGGCGGAGGGCCACCGATTGCACCCGTCCGGCCGACAGGCCCTTGCGCCCTATCTTGTCGCGGAGCAGGGGGCTCAGGGTATAGCCCACCACCCGGTCGAGGATGCGCCGCGCCTGTTGGGCATCCACTCGGAGCAGGTCGATGTCGCGGGGGTGGGCAAAGGCGTGGCCGATCGCCTCTTGGGTGATCTCGTGGAACTCGACGCGGTGGACAGGGATGCCACGCATCTGCCGCTCCAGCGCGGCTGCCAGGTGCCAGGCGATGGCCTCGCCCTCGCGGTCGGGGTCGGTGGCCAGATAGACTTCCGATGCCTTCCCGGCCCTGGCCCGTAGCTTCTCCACCACCTCTTTCTTGCGCGCAGGGATGACGTAACGCGGCACAAATCCACCCTCGATGTCCACGCCCATGCGGTTGGAAGGCAGGTCACGAATGTGGCCGACGGACGCCTCGACGGTGTACCCCTTTCCCAGAAACTGGCCCACGGTTCGCGCCTTGGCCGGCGACTCGACGATGACCATCTTTGGGCCGGTGGCTAGTCGCTGCCGGGCTGCCTCTGAGGGGGTCGTGTGTGCTGTCGCCTCCAGCCCTTCGTGGGATGAGGTTCTCCCAAAGCGCGTGATGGCGGTGCCGCACTCCGGGCAGATGCCCCGGGTCGCCGGGCGGCCATGCTCCCCTAGAAAGACCGCCTGGGCCGAGGTGATCTCCTGCTTCTGCCTGCACTTGACGCAATAACCCAGGAGTTCCTGGTTAGCCATCTGCAACTCTCACAGATACTGGCCCAAGCCGTCCGCCTTGAGCCTCGCAACCACCTCGCGTACGGATTGGGCCTGGTCCTTAGGACAGATGAGTAGGGCATCGGGCGTATCCA
>Ga0315286_10003111_pt1 | contig 15552 bp, 12 predicted proteins | sample YL17G10_0_MG_FD_205038 | JGI IMG/M metagenome (GOLD analysis project Ga0315286, IMG submission 205038) | Sediment microbial communities from Yellowstone Lake, YNP, Wyoming, USA - YL17G10_0 | ecosystem: Environmental > Aquatic > Freshwater > Lake > Sediment | place: USA: Wyoming | collected...
GCAGGGAATTCCACAGGCAAGGCATAGGGCGAGCACTTCTCGCCCGGGTGGCAGCTTGGGCATCTGAACTCGGCATCGGTGAGATCGCAACCTGCACGCTTGGCGATGGCGTGGACTACGCGCCGTATGAACAGACTCGCCGATTCTACTTCAGGAATGGATTTGAGGTCTACCAGCGCAGTCAGACGGACAACCCCGGCTGCCCGGAGGAAATCAGAATCAGAAAGAAGGTCCCGGCCTGAGCCGTGCCCGTCTGCTCAAGTCGGGGCCAAGTGCGAGCAGCGCGACCCGTGTTGGAGCTTAAGCGAGTGCTTCCCTAGCCTATTCTCGACAGTGTAACTTGACAATAGTCAACAACCTATCGACAGTGATGCCAGGCGGTTTTCGCCCGGGCACCTACAGTGAACATCAACAACCGAGCCAAAGAGCATCCCACTAATGCCGGACTATATGGCTGGGTCACAGAACGGCCGCGCTATGATACCTGCCGCGCCCGGCGCAACCAGACGTTGATCGGCTAGGAATCATCAGCCACGGCATTCAGCTTGGGTAACTTGCGGGCCACAAACAGCGAGACCACCGACGACCAGGACGCGATTCGACATCCAATGGCACACGAGGCCCCCCCCTCACGCCCCCGCTATCGCGGACAGATCTCCCGTGCGATGTGTCAGCCCATAATGGTCAGGAAGCAGATTGCGTTTGCATAAATGGACTCCTGAACATGGTAGAAAAGCCAGTAGACGCCCTTTGGCTCGATTGTTCAAGTACAAAAGAGCAGCTCGTTTGATCTATGTCGAAAACAGGCTTAAAGGCACTCTCCAAAGCTCCACCAGAAGCCCTGAGCTTATCCTGGTGAACCCGCCTGTGGGCCAGCTCGCTTGGTTGGTGGGTTTCTCACCTCTCCGAGCACAGGCAAACTTGTCTTTTCAGAGGCTCAGTGGTATGATGGGCACCAGGGCAGGCTCTTCTCAAGCCTAGTGCTTGGGTCCCCAGGATCAGAGATGCCCGATTGTCTGCTCGGTATCCGTTCTTCGATTCTCGATGGTTGAGAGCTAGAGTCGCTCGGCAAACCGCTGGTGGTGGCTGACCTTGACATGAACGACCTATAGGCAACCGGCCGTGAAAGCAGACCTGACTACTCAGGACGCGATTGATCGCTGGCAGGAGTTCCTGAGCGCCGTTCGTGCGCGGGACCGCATCTTGCATGCGGTGCTGCTAAGCGCACAGCCTGTGTTCGTGCACGACAACACTGTCTGCATTCGGCTTACGGGCAAGTCGGATGCGAACCTGGTTTCGAGGGATTCCAATCTGCACTTCCTGCAGGAGACACTGAGCCTACTGCTCGGGCGGCCCATCGAGTTGCGTTGCATCTTGCCTGGTGAGCCAGTGTCACTCGAGGCAGCAGGGATCATGCTCGCCCCCCCCTCCACGGCGGACAGCGAGCAGAAGAAGAGCCTCAGCGCTGGGATCGATGCGCGACAGGGACGCTTGTTCCGTGCATTGGGCCGAGGCGAGCGCACAGCTGCCGGTATCGGGGTCGAGCCCGAGCAGCCTCGCACCGGCGGAGGCCTGGGATCCAAGCAACTTCAGGAAGCCGAAGAAGCGCATCGTCGGCTTGTGGCGGAATCCCAGACGCTCAGCCAGGAGCTTGAGCAAGCGCGTACCGACCTTCAGAAGACCCGGGACCGCTGGTCCACTGTGCTGCAGCAGCTCGGGTTTCTGGAAGGGGAGAGGCAAGGCGAACAAGAGAAGCTGAATGGCCTACAGGCCAAGACACAGGAGCAGCAACAGGGGCTGACGTGCGTACAAGCCGAGAGGGATCGGTTACCCAACCGGATCATCTCGTCTTTCAATTCTGGTTGGTGTGTTCTCCTGGAGGCAATGGCTCTGGCCGGACCAGAGTCTCACACAAAACACACGTCTGACTGGTACAACTTTTGGGGTACGCCCCTGACCCATGTTCAGGAGGCTGATGATGGAAGCCTGGAAAGCTAAGGACTTGGTGTCGGCTGGCCTGTACGAAGATGAGAAGGCCGTGGTCCAGGATGCCATGCGGGCCTTGCTGTCCGAAAGGCCCCAACTACGGCTGGAGCTGACCATCCACCGCTATCGCGCCGAGGAGATTTCTTTGGCCAAGGCGGCGGCGCTGGCAGGCGTTTCCTGGGAGCGCATGCGGGAAATCCTTTTGGGCCGGGGTGTTGAGCTACGTCTAGGCCCACAGACTGAGGCGGAGGCGCTCGACGAGATCCAGTCCATGGGAAAGATCACCCGTGAACACTCTGGCTAACACCACTGTACTCTCCAACTTCGCTGCCGTCTCTCAGTTGGATCTGCTGAGGGCACTGCTTGGGCGTCTCTACATTCTAACGAGGTGTACGAGGAAGTCCTGAACGGCCTCGAAGCCGAGATCTATCCATTAGCTGAGACTGGATGGATCGAGGTGGTATCGATGGTGGATGACGAGGAGCTGCGCCTCTTTCACTCGCTGCCGCGCCGGCTTCATCATGGCGAGGCGGCCTGCCTTGCGATAGCCCGGCACAGAAACTGGGCCTTCCTGACCGACGACAAGCTGGCTCGCACGACAGGTCTGGCGCTGGGCATCACCGTGTCGGGAACGCTGGGTGTGTTGGTACAAGGGGTCAAGCGCGCCCTCGTGACTGTTGAGGCGGGGGACGAGCTCCTCAGTGAGATGATCGACCGCGGGTATCGGTCTCCGCATGCAGGTCTGCAGCGCTTCCTGGAGAGCGCCTGACAGGCGAGGGGCGCGCAGCCGTCAAACCCCGCCCGCCGGCGACCCTTCGATTGTGCGGTGCTTCATACAGGAACTCCCCAGGGCCGCGTGCGCTTGACAGGCGCTTGTCGGGCTTGTACTCAGCAGTGGTGCGTATGTGGGCATGGCCGGTCGCTCTCTTGAGCAGCTCAAGCAGAATCAGCACAGCCGCCCGCTTGTCCAGCGGCTGGTTGTTATTGCCGCACTTGGGAGATTGGACCCGGCTGCTAAAGCGAGCACTGTTAAGGAGCCCCGTGTTGGAGCTTAGGCGAGTGCTTCCTTGGCGCGCCTGGTCCGCCGGCCGCGCTCGTGCTTGTCGAAAATGCGCTTGCGGATGCGCAGGCTCGCCGGGGTTACTTCCAACAGCTCGTCATCGTTCAGATATTCGATGCACATGTCCAGGCTCATCTCCTGGGGTGTCGTCAGCCGGATCTCGATGTCCTGGATCGATTGGCGCATGTTGGTGAGATGCTTGGTCTTGCACACGTTTACGTCCAGGTCGCCCGGCCGCTGGTGCTCGCCCACCACCATCCCCTCGTAGACCCCTACCCCTGGACCGATGAACAGGGTACCCCGCTCCTCTGCGTTTTTCAACCCAAAGGTACTGGCAACGCCGGCTTCCCAGGCGACCAACGAGCCACGCGACCGGGGGCTAATCGGCCCGGCCAAGGGGCCATACTCGTAGAAGAGGCTGTTCATCGTCCCCAGGCCGCGGGTGGCAGACAGGAATTGGTAGTGGAAACCCAACAAGCCTCGGGTGGGCACGCGATAGGTGATCAGGACGTTACCGGCGGACGCATCCGTCATCGAGATCATCTCACCACGTCGCTTGCCCAGCATTTCCACCACCGCACCCACCGTGTCGGGGGGTGTCTGAATATAGAGCTCCTCGTAGGGTTCCAGGGTCTCGCCATCGGCATCTTGCTTCAAGATCACTTTGGGGCCGGAAACCTGGAACTCATAGCCCTCGCGGCGCATGGTCTCAATCAGAATGGCAAGGTGCAGCTCACCTCGGCCGGAAAGAACAAACGTATCCGTCTGGTTCGTTTCTTCCACTCGTAGGGAGACGTTGTGCCGCAGCTCCTCAAGAAGGTACTCGCGCAGCTTGCGCGAGGTGCCCCAGCGGCCTTCCCGCCCGGCCAGGGGCGACGTATTCACCCCCAGGCTCATCCGCACGGTAGGTTCGTCCACCTTGATGACCGGCAACGCAACCGGGTGTTCCGGATCGGCCAGCGTTTCCCCTATGGCGATGTTCTCTAATCCGGCAATTGCCACGATCTCGCCTGCCTCGGCGGCCGGGACCTCAACCCGTTTCAGCCCTTCGTGCACATACAGGTAACGGGCGCTTTCAGGGAGCTGCTGGCCATCCAGCGTGAGGCGGGTAATGGGCTGCCCGGCCACCACGCGGCCGGCAAAGACCCGGCCGATGGCCGTGAGGCCCCGATAACTATCATAGTCCAGCGCGGTCACCAAGATCTGCAAGGGGGCATCGATTTCCACTTTCGGGCAGGGAATTTTGCGCAAGATGGTGTCAAAAAGCGGCTTCAGGTCTGGCTCGACTTCGGAGGTCAGCCCAGCCTGGCCGGTGGTAGCCACCGCGTAGACCACGCTAAAGTCGGCCTGTGCCTCGGTGGCCCCCAACTCGATAAACAGGTCAAACGTATCGTTGAGCGCCCGATCTAGATCGGCGTTCTTGCGGTCCACCTTGTTGATGACCACCACGGCGCGATGGCCCATTTCCAGCGCCTTCCTCAGAACAAAGCGGGTTTGGGCCATGGGGCCTTCGGCTGCATCCACCAACAACAGCACGCCGTCCACCATGTTGAGGACCCGCTCCACCTCACCGCCAAAGTCCGCATGCCCTGGGGTGTCCACGATGTTGATCTTGACCTGCTGGTCCGTCTGTGCATCGTAGATGCTGATGGCCGTGTTCTTGGCCAGGATGGTGATGCCACGCTCCCTTTCCAGGTCGTTAGAGTCCATTACACGCTCGGCTACTTGCTGGTTGCTGCGGAAGACGTGTGCCTGCTTGAGCAGACCATCCACCAGCGTCGTTTTGCCATGATCTACGTGCGCAACAATAGCCACATTGCGCAGATCGGTTCGTTCAACAAGCATTTGTACTGCGATCCCCTCTCAGACTCGGAAAATGCATTCCTTACGGACTGAATCCTTGCAGTCCGATTACTGTGAACTGGGTGGCCCCATTCCTTGGACCCTCGATCGGTCAAAAGAATGGGGCCACCTGTCGACCTGCCTGTCCTGCCTGCACCTGCGGCGCACGCTCAAGTGGCCCGACATCCCTGTGCCTGCCCTGTGCCGATCAGGCACAGGGCAGGCTGCAGGCCAGGAGGCAAGCACAGCTCACGTACGATGCACCCAGGCACATGATAACACCGACCTCGCTATATGTCAATTGCGCCCACGTCACAGCCTGCGCAGCGGACAGCGGATCCCTCACGTCATCCCCCCAAGCATCACACCAGGCCGCGCAACCAACAGTGGGAAGCCACCCGCTCCTGGACCAAAGATGTCTCCGCTGCTGGTCAGCGGCTGGAGCATCACTCCTGTCGTGCCTTTCGCGGTTCTTCGTGGCTTTCGTGGTCCAAACCCCTCCCCAGAGAAACACGCCTTGTCCGTAGCGGGCTTTTCGTGTACAATAGCGAGTGACTGAAGTTGTGCCTACGAACGCATCGCGTGTGCTGCATACCCGTTCCCCGCTCCATGGGCGGTGCAGGTGTCCATAGCCGAGCACACACTGCTGCGTTCACAGGGAGGAGGGCGCATGTTCGAGTTCTCGCTGGAAGGAAAGGTGGTCGTCGTCACGGGAGCGTCGCGGGGCATCGGGCGGGCCATCGCCCTGCGGCTGGCCGCTGCCGGGGCGCGAGTGGTGGTCAGCAGCCGCAAGCTGGAGGGCGTGCAGGCAGTGGCGCAGGAGATCCGTGCCGCTGGAGGAGAGGCGTGGGCGGTGCAGGCCCACGCCGGCCGGGCCGAGGAGGTCGAAGCCATGGTCGCCTGGACCCTGGAGGCGTACGGCCGCGTGGACGTGGCGGTCAGCAACGCCGGCGCCAATCCCCACTTTGGCCCGCTGCTCACCGCCGGCGAGGGCCAGTGGGACAAGATCCTGGATACGAACGTCCTGGGGGCCTTCCGGCTGTGCAAGGCGGTGGTGCCGCACATGCAATCCCAGGGTGGGGGCAAGATCATCACCATGGCTTCCGTGTCCGGGCTGCGGCCGTCGCCGGGCATGGGGCTGTACGGCGTCTCCAAGGCGGCCTTGATCCTGCTCACCCAGCAGTTGGCCATGGAGCTGGGGCCGGCCAACATCCAGGTGAACGCCATCGCCCCAGGGGTGATCAAGACGCAGTTCAGCCAGGTGTTATGGCGAACCCCAGAGATCGCCGCGCCGATGCTGGCACACATGCCCGCCGGCCGCTTTGGAGAGCCGGAGGACGTCGCCGGGTTGGCGCTGTTCCTGGCCTCGCCGGCTTCGGACTATGTCACCGGCGCGGTGTTTGTGGTGGATGGCGGGATAAACGTGGCGTCCGCGATGGTCTAGAAGGTTCCGGACCATCGCCTGCCGGCCCGTGCCGGCTGGGGGCCAGGGCAAGCGCCCCTGACCCCCAGCTTTGCCTTTGTTACCTCGGGCGTTTCCACCGGGCCGTTGCGCCCGCCGGTTCCGCCCCTCGAATCTGCGCCGGCAGGGTGGGTTCAGACGCCCACCCTGCCTTTGCGTTTCGCTGCCCTAGGGCAGATGCTCAATCGTCCACTTGGCGTCCAGCACCAGCAGCCTGGCCGCGCGGCTATTGATGAAAACTCCTTGCTTGGCTCGCACCAGCGTGGCAAAGTTCCACAAACTGGCTTTCGCGTTGGCCATTTGCCCCCGGTCGAACGCGATCTGGGCGGCATCCAGCTTTCTGAGCAGGCGGTTGTAGAAAAACTCGCTGTAGATCTTGCCCTCGTCCCAGAAGCGTTGCACGCCGTCCTTCATGCTCTGGATCGTGGCTTCCACCGTGAACGTCACCGACGCGCTGGCCTGGTTATAGACGTTGTCCATGGCATGCACCGTCAGCGTGTGGTCGCCCAGGGCCAGGGTGTACAGGTCGATGACCTGTCCGCTCGTAACCGGGGTCCCGTCCAGGTCTGCCCACACGGCCTTGAGCCCAGCGGTTCCCACATCCACGGCGCTAAAGTCGAGCGGCAAGAAATCGGGATGCGGGTACGTGCTTGGCTGCGGCGCGTTGATCGTGATCTCTGGGGCATCAAAGTCGTCGGTGAACTGGAGCCGCCCCTCGATCGCGGGCGAGATCGTCCCCTGCGCCGTGGTGTAGTAGATCACCGCATCGCGCACGTAGAACTGCGTGTCGGCTACGATCTGGTCCAGCGGCCACAGGGTCACGCCGTTGTCGTTAAAGTTGCACGAGCCCGCTGCCAGGTAGTTGACCGTCGACACCCGGTAGGTTGTGCTGGCATCCTCAAAGTCGATCGGCTGGCCGTTGATCACCAACGACACGACATACTCCTGGTTGGGATCGTAGGGTGCGCCGGGGATGTCGTAATAGAAGATCTGGTTCCCCGCATCCGTGTCGATCATGCACGTGGTGTAGTACGAGTACCCGCCGTAGCCCGGCACGTACTTGTAGTAGTAGTAGTTGCGGTAGGCCCGCTCCAGCACCCTCTTGAGCTGCGGCCCGTTCATCTCCATCACCACCAGCGAGTTCTCGTAGGGCATGAGGGTGAACATGTCGCTCACCTTCAAGGTGACGGGGTTGGCAGGGGTCGCGCCGTCGGCGATCTTCTTGTTGGTCATGGCCCCCGAAAGGTGAAAGTCGACCGGGATCCCATGGTGCTGCTCCAGCTCCCACACGGCGGCGTCCGCCTGGAGGTTCGCGCCGTTGGTCTCCTGGGTGAAGGCCTGCAAGGTGTCGATGGGCGCTGTCGTCTGGCCGAGGACTGTGTTGTTGTAGGCACTTAGCAGCGTGACGTACGGCGCAGCAATCGCCTGGATGGTTGGGTCTTCTGGATCGCCGATCACGATTGAAATGTACCGCCCAGCGCGGCTCACCACTTCATAGCCGCCGCCGGCCTTCGGCCGCACGCCGATCACAACTTCGCCCAGGGTGTTGTTGTAGCGATAGGCCTGGTTGATCAGGACGGGCGTGTTGCCGGGACCGCCGACGATGGTGGGCAGGAACTTGTAGGCGCCAAAGCCATAAGCTGGGTTGGTGTGGCTGTGGGCGCCGACGATGGCATCGAGGCCACTGACCTTCGCTGCCATGTAGGTGTCGACGTTGTTGTCGATCTCGACGCTGCCCGGGTTCACGGTGAAGCCGATGTGCGTCAGGCCCACCACGACGTCGTTGGTCGAGCGCAACTGATCCGAGAGCTCCTGGGCCTTGCTGATCGGGTTGGTGAAGGTCAACCCGGGGATATTGCTCGGCAGCTCATAGTTGGGCACGCGGTGGTTGCCGATGCCCAGGATGGCGATCTTGATGCCCTCGGCGCCGACCGTCTTTTCGACGAACGGCACGACGGGCACCTGGTCGATCCCGTATTGGCCGTCGTCGGTGAGGTTGGCCTGCATGACCGGGAAGTTGGCCTGGCTGAGCGAGCTGGTAAAGATCTGGCTGCCAAAGTTGAACTCGTGGTTGCCCAGCGTCATGGCGTCATAGTTCATGGCGTTAAAGGCGGCCATGAGCGGGTTGATCTGGAGCGGCGGATCCAGGGGCGTGCCGTCTGCGGCATAGCCCAGCGCGGCGGACTTGAAGTAGTACATCATCGAGTCGCCCTGGAAGCTGTCGCCGGCATTGAACAGAAGCGTGCGGCTCGGATTGTGGGCGCGCTCCTGGGTGATCTTGGCGGCCAACTGGGTATAGCCCACGTAGGTCCCCTTGACCAGGTTGCCGTGCGAGTCGTTGTGGTGCAGGATGGTAACGGGCGTAATGCTGCCGCCGGCGTTCGTGCCGTCGCGGGTGACGCGCCCGTCGAGCTGGCCGTCGCCGTTCGGGCCGCGGTACGGATCCTCGAAGGTGTAGTTGGCCACCCAGGAGTTAACGGAGTTCAGCATGTCGCCCCAGTAGCTAATGTTGGTCATGTACTTGAAGGGGACATAGCCGTCCTGTCCGGCCGGCGCCAGGAACTCGTTGGTGCCAACCCGGTAGGTGCGCTCCATCTCCAGGGGCTCGCAGATGCCCGTGCCGCGGTCGATGACGCACGGGTCGAACGCGCCCCAGGCATACGGTTGTGGCCCAGGCAGCGCATCCGAGTAGCGGTAGAACTGGAAGCGGGTGCCGCTGGGCTGGATCGATCCCTTGAACAGGGTGGCGCTCTGGTTCAGCAGCTCCAGGATCTGCGCGCCCGTCATGTCGCCGACGACTGTGGCGTTTCCGAATGGCAGGATGGTGAACATCATGCCGTAGGTTAGCAACATCGGGTCATGGGCCCACACCCCTGGCTGGCAGTCGGCTGAGGTGCTGCTCCAGATCCATTGCCCCGGGTTGTTGGGGTCGGGCGCGTCGCACCAATCGGTGCGGATGCCCCCAGCGTTGTTGAAGAACATGTCCACGTCGTTCAGTGGCTCGGCGTCGTTGTTGAGCGCATTGTACAGGGCATCGTCCACAAAGTCGCCCATCATCGCGTCGCCGTCGTAGTTGCGCAGCAAGTCGGTCTGGGCGTATCCGATCGGTTCATTGATCAGCGCCTGGTAGTCGGGGTCATTCACGTACTCAGTGATGAGTGCGTTGATGATCGGATCCTGGGGATCGCCGGTGCCGATCACCAGACGCTGCCAGGCCACGCTGACTGCCCCGTCAGGCTGCACCGTGATGTCGGCGCGGCCGACTTTGCGCCCGCTGTAGTGCGCCTGGACGATCTTGGTGTTGCCCACCACGTACGGCGTGGTGACGTCGGTGTGGCTGTGTCCGCCGATGATCAGGGGCACTGCCTTGCCGGCGTCGATCAGCCTCTGCGCCAGGGTCTTGTCGCCATAGACCGGGAAGCCATAGCCGTAGCCGCCGTCTTCCACACCCAGGTGGCTGAGCACGATGACCACGTCTGCCTGCGCCTTCAGCTCGTCGTAGTAATGGACAATCGAGTCTTTCGGGTCCTTGAAGCACAGCCCCTCCGTCGCCCAGGCGACGGTGATGTACGGCGTTTCCGTGGTGGTCACCCCGACGAAACCGACGGTGACCTGGTTGGGCGCGGTGCCCACCGTCTGGACCGTGTACGGGGTGGCAAAGCTCGGCGAGGTCCAACCGGCGGTGTTGCAGTCGCCGGTGTCGTTCACCACGATGTTGGCCGAGAGGTAGGGATAGGTGGCTTCGCCCGTCCGGGCGCCGAGGACGTCCTGGCCCCAGTCAAACTCGTGGTTGCCAAACGTGGCGGCGTTGTAGCCCATGGCATTGTACACGGCGATGGTGGGCGCGCCCTGCTGGAGGTTTGAGAGCAGGCTGCCCTGCATCTCGTCGCCGGCATCCACGAGCAGGACATTTTCGGCGCCCACCGCGGTGCGCACGTTGTTGACCGTATTGGCCACGCGCGCCATGCCGGGATTGCTGCCGGAGGGCTCGAGTTGGCCGTGAAAATCGTTGGTGTGAAGAATGGTAAAGGTTACGGGGTTCGAGGGTAGGGCCTGTGCGCGGATGCCGGTTCCGCCAAACAGCAGGGCCAGCACCACGACGACGTACAAGATTCGCGATCGCATAGATAGTCTCCTTCCTTGGTTACTGTCTATTGGCTTGCTTTCACAACGAGGACGACAACTGGGAACGGTTGCCTTGCTGCGGACTCGAGAACGTCAGGCTCTTGTCGCTCTGGCTCCCCTCCTTTCCTCAGTCTGGCCGGGGCCGGTCGCTCGCCTGCTCACGCACCCACGACCCGGCTTGCAGGCCAGCTTTCCCGGCAAGGCTGGCGCACGGCGGCACACGATAGGCCACCTCGGATGACCCCATCATAGCACGATCTTGAACGGATGTCAAGAACCAGAATGCCACAGCCAGGGCCGTGTCAAAGCCGCCTGGGGCCCCGTGAGCCGATGATGAGGGCAGCGGGTCAGCGACCCGGCGCGAGCGAGGGGCAGGCGCGCGACTGTGACAGGGCCCCGCGCCCAAGCTCCTAGTCCTCAAACGCAGCCGGAGCCGCCCGCGGCTCGCTCCGTACTCCCACGGCCTTGCGACAGTAGACTGCGAAAGGGCGGCACAGCTCCTGGCTCCTTCATGCTCAGCCGGCAACACCCGCAATGCGCAATCTACGTCCATTGTCTCACGATAGCACATAGTAGGACAGTGGGACAGTGGGACAGTAACGCCTCGCAGTAGCGACGCTAGTCGGGCGCCTGAACCATCTCGTTGTAGCGACTTTGGTCTCTTTTCCTTCACGCCAAACGACATCTCGTTACTACAGCGGGCGTCCGCGAGTGCGGCCTCGCCGGCCTACCCGCCACCGTCGTTGAGTCCCAACCGCAGGTCCGGACCGTCGTTCTGTCCGGCCTGCGGAGTACCGCTTCTGCGGTATACCGTGCCGCCTGTGCCTGCGCCATACCTATCCGTGCCGGATAGGCACGGGCAGGTGCAGGCGGACACCCAAGGAAGCGGTACTCCGCAGGCACAGGGAGCGCAGCGACGGAGGGCAGGCAGTCGCTCGTCTGCACCGTCACGGCACGACGATCTCCTCGCTCGTCTCCACGTTCTGCGCCGGATCGACCACGTACCTCGCATGCTCCACGTTCAAAACCGTGAGCGTGTAGAGCCCCGCCTGGGCCGACGCTACCCGGAATCGGGCCAGGCAGTTGGGAGCCGTCGCCGCCGTCTGCAAACGCGTCTGCCCATCGGGCAAGTCCCACTCGGCGGCACCGTCGCTCCCGCCACCGGCCGCACGGGCTTGGTCCAAGATCGGCACCCGCCCCTGAACCTTGTACACCCCCCCAACGCCGGTCTGGTACTTCAGCCGGATGTTGCCGAGTTGGCCAGCTCGATGCGCGCACGGTCGTTGCCCAGCAGCGGCGCCAGGCGGCGGCGGATGCCCAGATGGAGCCTCATGCGTGGCTCAGGGGCGTATACCTGCCACAGGAACTGCCGCTCCTCTTCGCCAACCATCTCCAACGTCAGCTCGTCGTGGCAGCGCAGAAAGATGGCCCATTCCCATGCCTCTGGGATGCGCGGCGTGCGGGCCAGGATTTCCAGGATGGGCGCCCGGTCGGCGCGGGCCAGAGCCAGGAAGATGCGTGGCATGAGCGGGAAGTGAAAGTTCATGTGGAACTCGTCGCCATCCCCCAGGTAGGGGCGCACTTCCTCGGGCCACTGATTGGCTTCTGACAGGAGCAGCGTGCCGGGGGCGAGCTCGTCCACGGTGGCACGCAGGCGCTTCAGGTAAGCGGGCGTCTCTGGCAGGTTTTCGCAGTTGGTCCCCTCGCGCTCGTAGAGATAGGGCACGGCACGCACGCGAAAGCCGTCGATGCCCAGCTCCAGCCAGATGCGCACCACGTCCAGCATAGCCTGCTGCACCTCCGGGTTGTCATAATTCAGGTCCGGCTGGTGCGCAAAGAAGCGGTGCCAGTAGTAGGCGCCGCACAGCGCGTCCCACGTCCAGTTCAAGCGCTCGGCGTCGAGAAAGATGATGCGCGTCTCACCATAGCGCCGGTCGGTGGGGCTCCACTCGTACCAGTCGCGGTACTTGTCGTGGTCCGGATGCAACGGGTCGCGGGAAGCCTGGAACCAGGGGTTCTGGTCGGAGGTGTGGTTGGGGACCAGGTCGGCGATGACGCGCAGCCCACGCCGGTGGGCCTCGTGCGCCATCATCCGAAGGTCGTCTACCGTCCCAAGGTCGGAATGACTGCCGTAAAAGCCGCCACGTCGTAGCCGTCGTCACGCAGCGGTGAGGGGTAGATAGGCAGCAGCCACCCGCAATCTATCCCGAGGCTTGGACGTAGTCGAGGCGGGCGGTGAGTCCCCTCAGGTCGCCAATGCCGTCTCCGTTGCCGTCGGCAAGGGCGCGCACGTAGACTTTGTAGAAAACGGCATCCCTATGCCACATCACGCCACCTCCAGCCACACAAAGCCGTAGGACTCCAGCACCAAGTCCTCGTCGGCCGAGACCACCTTTCGGTCACGTGGTCGGCGAGGGCGTAGCTCAGGCTGTGCAGCCGCAGCTCGTTCGCCGGGATGCACTGCTCCCCCGAGGTCAGCCTGGCCAGGATCACGATGCGCTGGTCCTCGCAGCGGCAGACGTAGCCAACACGTGGGCATTGCCCAGGTCCAGGATCTCAGTGGTTCCCCGACCAAACGCCGGGCTCTCCTCTTGAACTCCTCTGGATCTTGGTCTTGCGTCATGGTCGCGATGTGGCGACCTGGGATCTGCGTTGGGCTGCCCATGCCGGCAGCAAGGCTGGTGCTCTGGCCATGCTCCCTTAGCTCACCTCCCTACCTCGTCGTGGGCAACTGGGCCTTCTGCTTGGGGCGTCTCTGCCCCGCAGGATGCCCGCACGATCAGCTCCGTCTTCAATACCACGGAGGATACCTCGTTTTCGCCCTCGATCAGGGCGATCAACAACTCGGCTGCGCTCCATCCTATCCCGAAAGCGGGTACCCGCATGGTGGTCAGGGGCGGACTGGCGTAGGCGGCCACGAAGATGTCGTCAAAGCCCACCACTGCCACGTCCTGCGGGACGCGCAGGCCGGCCGTCCTGATAGCGCTCATCGCGCCCAGGGCCATTACGTCGCTGGCGGCAAAAACTGCCGTCGGCCGTTGCGTCAGGCCCAGCAACGCTTCCATCTCGGCATAGCCCGCGCCGGGCAAGAAGGCAGCCGTCCGCACCAGGTTGCGGTCGACTGCCAGGCCGTGATCGGACAGCGCCCGCCCGTACCCGGCCAGTCGCTCCGATGCACCGGCATACGCCAGGGGAGCGTTGGAGATGAAGCCGATGCGGCGGTGGCCCAGCCCGATCAGATGGCCGACGGCCTGAGCGGCCCCCGCCTCATTGTCTACGTCTACGGACGGGAAAACACAGCCGCCGATCTGGCCGTGCAGGATCAACGGGAACTTTTCTTCGACCAGGCGGGATAGCAGGCGGTCATCTGAGCGGGGTCCAGACAGGATCAGGCCGTCCACTTGCTGTCCACGGATGAGCTGGGTGTAGGCCTGGTAGCTGGGGACGTCTTCTTCCATCTGGAGCACCAGCAGATACTCCCGCCGGCGGACCGAGGCGGTCACGCCTTGCAGAAAGCGGGGCAGGAAGGCGTCGGCGCCCAGGCGTTTCTGCCCCTCGCCCAGCACCAGGCCAATGCGGTGGGTCTTGCCGCTGGCCAGGGTGCGGGCTGCGGAGGCCGGATAGTAGTCGAGCTGTCGCGAGGCCTGGATCACACGCTGGCGTGTCTCCTCGGTGATCTTGATGCCGGGCACGTCGTTCAGCACGAACGATACAGTAGTGCGAGACACCCCGGCCAGCCGAGCCACGTCGCGGCTGGTCGCCTTTCTACGGGCCAACCCCGCCTCCTGGCTAACGCGCGTTACTAACTCGTATTACTAACACGTGTCAATCATACACTGGGTCGTTCGGTTTGTCAAGAGGCAGTTCGGATTAGTTTCTGGGGAAAAGGCGAACCGTTCGTGGCCGTCGTCCAGACCCACAGAAAACTAAGGAGCAGAATTCAGGAAACCCGGGCACCCCTACTTGCCGTCTGCTGGGTCCTGAAGTACAATGTCAGGCACTGTGACCCGTGAGCTGCCGCGGGTGGCGCGCCCTACCCTGGTCTTCCAGTCGAGGGACGACCACGTGGTAGTGCCGGCCAACGCGCCGCATATCCTGGAGCATCTAGGCGCGGCCGACAAGCGGTTGGTCTGGCTGGAAAACTCGTGCCACGTGTCCACGCTGGACTGGCACAAAGAGCGGATCGCCGCGGAGACGCAGCGCTTCATCCGCGAACAGGTTGGCCTTAAGGAGGAATCATGGAACAGAAACTGAACGAACTCAAGGCACGCCTAATAGAGGCGTATGATCTCAAATCGGCGGCAGGGGTGCTGGCATGGGACCAGGGGACCTACATGCCACCGGGTGGGGCCGAGGCGCGCGGCAGGCAGATGGCCACCCTCGAACGGCTGGCCCACGTCAAGCTCACCGATCCGGCGATTGAGCGGCTGCTGGACGCGCTCCAGCCTTGGGCCGAGGGGCTTGGCTACGACTCGGACGAGGCGAGCCTGGTCCGGATCACTCGCCGGCAGTACGAGCGCGATACCCGCGTGCCGCCCTCCTTCGTCGCCCGGCTGACCGAACACCAGGCGCGCTCCTTTTCGGCCTGGGCAACGGCCCGGCCCAGGAACGACTTTCCAGCCGTGCAGCCCTTCTTGGAAAAGACGCTGGGGCTGAGCCAGGAATACGCCAACTACTTCCCGGGCTATGAACATATCGCCGATCCCCTGATCGACCGCAACGACTATGCGATGAAGGCTTCGACCTTGCGCGACCTGTTCTGCCGGCTCCGCGAGCGACTGGTTCCCATGGTGCAGGCCATCACCGCCCAGCCCCCGGCCGGCGATGCGTGCCTGCACCGCACCTTCCCCCGTCCGGCGCAAGAGGCCTTCCTGACGGAAATCACCCGAGATCTTGGCTACGACTGGATCCGGGGGCGAATGGACGTCAGCCCGCATCCAATGACCATCTCTCTGTCCGTCACGGACGTGCGCATCACGGTGCGTTACCGGGAAAACGACCTGGGCGAGGCGCTGTTCAGCGCCATCCACGAGGGCGGCCACGCCATGTACGAGCAGGGCGTCAACCCGGCCTACGA
>Ga0315286_10003112_pt1 | contig 15551 bp, 11 predicted proteins | sample YL17G10_0_MG_FD_205038 | JGI IMG/M metagenome (GOLD analysis project Ga0315286, IMG submission 205038) | Sediment microbial communities from Yellowstone Lake, YNP, Wyoming, USA - YL17G10_0 | ecosystem: Environmental > Aquatic > Freshwater > Lake > Sediment | place: USA: Wyoming | collected...
TCCTCAACGCCGAGTTCCCCAAGGCGCAGGCCGACACGCTGGCCTGCTTCCTTGGGGATCAGGCGGTGGTCATCGGCACCATAACCGAAGCTGACTATCAGGCCCGGCTTGCCTCGGTCACCAGCCTGACCGAACACAGCCAGGTGCTCAGGGTGAGCGAGCCGGACGAACAAACCGCGGTCGAGATCCTGCGCGTGCACAAACCGCGGCTGGAGGCCGACTACGGACTCACTCTGGCCGACGACACGCTGCCGATGGCGGCGACCCTGTCCAAACGCTATGTCGCCGATGCAGTGCTGCCCGCCAGCGCACTCCAGCTCCTCCATCGCGCTTGTGCCCTGCTTCGCATGGCTGCCCAGCCTCACCTGGCCTGGCTCCACGGCCCGGCCACCGCCTCCGACACCCACCTGGACGCCGACGACGTGACGCTGGCCGCCAGCCTGATGACCGGAATCCCGGTAGCCAAGCTGGGCGCCGACGAACGAAGCCGCTACGCCCACATGGTCGAATACCTACACCAGCGCATCATCGGCCAGGACGAAGCGGTGATGGCCGTCAGCCGCGCGGTCAAGACGGCCCGCGTGGGGCTCAAGGATCCGCGGCGGCCCGTGGGTTCTTTCCTGTTCCTGGGGCCGACTGGCGTGGGCAAGACCGAGCTGGCCAAGGCGCTCGCCGAGTTTCTATTTGGGGACGAGGAAGCCAGCGTGACTCTGGACATGAGCGAGTACCAGCAGGAGCACACAGTCAACCGCCTCATCGGCGCACCGCCCGGCTACATCGGCTACGAGAGCGGCGGACAGCTCACCGACGCGGTGCGGCAAAAGCCGTACACCGTGGTTCTCCTGGACGAGATCGAAAAGGCCCACCCACGCGTGCTGGATATTCTCCTGCAAGTGATGGAGGAAGGCCGCCTGACCGACGGCCAAGGGCGCACGGCCAGCTTTCGTGACGCGGTGATCATCATGACCAGCAACCTGGGCTCCGAGCACCTAGGCGAGCCGGTGATCACCGACGAGGTGCGGGCACTCGTCATGCGCTTGGTACGAGCCACCTTCCGTCCCGAGTTCCTCAACCGGCTGGACGAGATCGTTCTCTTCCATCCGCTCACGCCGGAACAACTGGGACAGATTCTGGGGCTATTGCTCAAGAAGGAGGTCAAACTGCTGGCGGCGCGCGGCCTGACGCTGGAGGTCACTCCTGCTGCATGCGAGTGGATGCTGGCCCAGAACGACCACCTGGAGTGGGGCGCCCGCCCACTGCGCCGCATCATCGGGCGCAGCTTGCGCGAACCCCTTGCTGAAACCTTGCTGGCTGCCGATCCGAAACCCGGCGCGGCGATCCGGGTCGATGCCGGGGAGCAGGGGTTGGTGTTTCAGGCTTTGTAGACCACAGTGAACCGGGTGGATTTCGACGTGATCATCGCCGGGGCTGGGGCGGCAGGCTCCGTGGCCGCCTATACCCTGACCCAGGGTGGCCTGAGGACGCTGGTGGTCGACAAGTCCCGACTGCCGCGCTACAAGCCGTGCGGTGGGGCCATTCCCCGGCTTACCCTAGACCGTCTCCCCTTCGCTGTGGAGGGCGTGATCCGGGCCACTCCGGCCGAGGTTCGCATCACCTTTCCCGGCTGTCCGCATACGGATGTGCCCCTGCCTGGCGGCCCGGTGGTCATGGTGATACGCAGCGAGTTTGACGCCTTGCTGCTGGCGCGATCGGGCGCAGAGGTGCTGGATGGAACAGCCATCACCAGTGTGACCGAAACGGGTGACGGAGTGCAGGTAAGGCTCGGGAACCGCCATCTTTCGGCGCGAACCCTGGTGGGTGCCGACGGGGCATTTTCCCAGGTGGCACGCAGCCTGGGACTACGGCCGCGGCGACAATTGTGCGGCGCACTGGAAGCCGAGGTCCCTTTGGACGACGGCCTGAGAACAGAGTATGGCAATCGAGCCCTGTTTGCTCTCGGCGTAATCCCAGGGGGATATGCCTGGGTCTTTCCAAAAGGCGACTGTCTGTCGGTCGGGATTGGGCGCTTTCGCCCCGGGCGCGGTGACCTACGCGCGGCGTTGACCGGCGAGATGGCGCGGCTGGGGATTCGCCTGGATGGAGTACGCGTGCAGGGGCATCCGATTCCCTGCTACCAGTCCCCGCCCTGGCCTTTGTGGAATCGCCGTACGCAGGAAAAGCTCTCCACGCGGCGCTGTCTGTTGGTGGGGGACGCCGCCGGGCTGGTAGACCCCTTGATCGGGGAGGGAATCCGCTATGCCATCACGAGTGGCCGCCTGGCAGCAGAGGCCATACTCCAGGAGGATCTTGCCGTCTACGAATCGCGCATCTGGCGCGAGATCGGCCATAGCCTGGCCACAGCGGGCATGGCCGCCAGGCTGTTCTACCGCTGGCCCCGGCGGTGCTATGAGCTAGGCGTTCGAAATCCAGCCATTGTCCGCCTGTTCTTGGACCTGCTCGCGGACAGGGCCAGCTACCAGGGCATCGGACGGCGGCTGATTGCCTCCACGGTCCGCTGGTTGGTGCAGTCTACCCCAAGGACACTGGGGCAGTCAGATTTGGAAAGGACGGGAAAAGATGATCCAGGTTCGGGACTTTCGCGACGTTGAGGCCCAGCCGGCCATGGAAGGGGTGACGATGCGCGTCGTCATCGGTCCGGCGGAGGGAGCCCCGGTGTTTACCATGCGCGTCTTTGAGGTGCAGCCCGGGCATACGACCCCGCTGCACAGCCACTGGTGGGAGCATGAGGTCTTTGTGCTCTCCGGCCAGGGAGCAGCCCATACGGATCGGGGCGACATGCCCCTCGGCCATGGCAGCACGGTCTTTGTGCCGGGGGGTGAAGTGCACCAGTTCCGAAACGTCGGCGATGACCCGCTACGCTTCATCTGCGTAGTGCCCCAAGAGTGGCTACAGCAGGTGGACAGGCCCGAATCGTGACCTCCGCACGGGTCGGACTGTTGACGGGGCCCATTGGAGTGGGCAAGACGACCGCTGCCGAGCGAGTGATCGGTAGTGCGCGCCACCTGGGTCTCACCTGCGGCGGCCTGTTGGCCCCGGCCGTGCTGAACAGTCACGGCAAAAAGGTGGGCATCTGGGGGGTGGACGTCTGCAGGGACGAACGTCGCATCCTGGCCCGCACCGACCGGGACCTGGGTGGCCCCAGCACGGGCCCTTACTCCTTCGACGCGGCAGCACTCGACTGGGCACTCGCAACCGTCGAGCGAGCCATGCGCCCGCCCGACCCTGTGCCTGTACCGGAGCACGGCGGTGCGCCCCTGCAGGCTTGTGACTTGGTCCTCGTTGACGAAATCGGCAAGCTGGAGCTGTGGCAAGGGATCGGGCTGGCCCCCATCTTGCCCCGGCTGGCCGCTGGCCAGGCAAGACGAGTGCTGGTGCTGGTGCGAGACTCGCTGCTGCGCGAGCTGCAAGGCCGGCTGGGAACTGCAATCGAGCAGATCGTGTTCGAGATGAACGAACTCAACCGGGAGACCCTGCCCCAGCAGGTTCTGGAGCGTCTGTACGGAGGACACCGGTCTGGGGAGTATCGCTTCCTTTGAGACGGCGAGGCGAACTGGGGTATTCGGAGGCGAGGAGGGTAACCCGTAATCTGCGCTGTAAAGTCGCTGTGACAAGGTAGGACAATGGGCATGGTTCACGGATCTGCTCAAAGCCCGTTCGAGTTGGTCGGCGTTCATGGATTCGAGCAGAAGATCGCTGCACATAACACTACATCGCACGACATCGTAGCTCATCGCTCTGCGCTGAAACACCTGGACCGAAAAAGGCAGAACACCGTACGTCATCACACTCCAGCGTTCTACGTCGTAGCACATGAATGCACATCATAGAACACCGTGAACCATGCTCTTCGTTCAAGGTGCCCGTCACTCTCCAGGTGACGGGCACCTCTTTTGCCGTGGAATGGACAGCACCGCCTTTTTGCGCTATAATCGGGACACGTCACCCTGGGAGGGGATCATGAGGAGATTTCAACACGCCTTCGAGCGAATCTGGCAAGAGTTCTCAGGTGAAGCAGCGTGGCAAACCGTTTCCGATCTGAGTCGCTTTCACCGCATCCAGGCCAGCCCCGGCTACCGCCAGGCAGCCCAGTTCGTCTACCAGCGGCTGGCTGCCGCTGGGCTGCAGGCAGAGATCCTGTCTTACCCTGCCGACCGGCACAGCCACTTCTGGGCCATGTCCAGCTTCCGGGAATGGGATTGCACCGAGGCCACGCTGCACTTGATCGAACCCTCGGCAGAGGCCCGGCTGTTGGCCGATTTCCGGGCCTGTCCCATCTCCCTCATCCAGCGCAGCGCCCCCTTTGAGGGAGAGGTCAAAATAGTGCTCCTGGAGGATGGCGAGGAAGCAGGCGACTATGCGGGGTTGGACGTTGCCGGCAAGGTGGTTCTGAGTCGCGGCGATGTAGGCCGCGTGCGCGAGTTGGCGGTGGTGGAGCGCGGAGCGGTTGGCATTCTCTTTGACGGCATGCGGACGGTGGCACCCGTCCGGCCCGAAGGGGATCTGGCCGAAGTCCGGCAGTACACCTCATTCTGGGAGTCGGACGAGGTCACTTGCTTTGGCTTTGTGCTCACGCCCAGGCAGGGCCAAGCACTCCGCCGCTTGTGCAGGACCAACCGTGAGGCAGACATTCCCGTCTGCCGTGTCCGGGTAGTCAGCCGCTTCATAGAGGGCGCACTAGAGGTGGTCTCGGCGGTCATCCCAGGTGAAACCAACAAGGAGGCGCTCGTCGTGGCCCACCTGTGCCATCCACAGCCTTCGGCCAACGACAACGCCTCGGGGGCTGCGGCCGCCCTGGAAGCAGCCTTGACCCTGCAAGCGCTCATCACCCGGGGGGAGCTGCCGAAACCGCGGCGCAGCATCCGCTTCCTGTGGATGCCGGAGATGACCGGCACTGCCGCGTACCTGGCGGGTCGCGAGGCCGAAATAGATCGGTTGATCGCTGGCGTCAACCTGGATATGGTGGGCGAAGACCAGGGCCAAACGGGCAGCTCCTGGCTCATTGAACACCCACCCGACGCCGCCGCCTCCTTTGCGCCGGAGCTTCTGGCCCGGCTGCGCGAGGCAATGCTGGAGATCCGAGGTATGGCCGACGTCTCGCCCAGCCATACTGGGCTGGGCGAGTACCCGCTCTACCGTCTGGCCGAGACCGCCTTTTCTGGGGGCAGCGACCACTATATTCTGTCCGACCCCAGTGTGGGCGTGCCCACCCCCACGCTCATCCAGTGGCCCGACCGCTTCTATCACACCGCCGCCGACACGCCGGATCGCACCGATCCACGCAGCCTGGCCCGCAGCGGTGCCCTGGCAGCGGCTTATGCCTACTGGATAGCTGCGGCCGGGATCGACGACACGATGGCGCTGGGTTACGAAATGGTGGCCCGCTTCAAGGCCCAACTGGTTCAGACGGCTCAGGCCGCCGTGGCCGAAGCCCATGCTCAGCACAAACGGAGAACACTGACCGACGTCTTTATCGATCTCGATCGCCGCCTGGCCTACCGCTTGGACCGCCAAAAGGCCGCGCTGCACACGTTGCAGCGGCTGTCGCCTGTCGACTGCCTGCTGAGCGACCTGCATGCAGAGGTCGAGCGAGCAGCCGCTAGTGAACTGGCTTGGGCCCGGAGCGCGCTCGACCTGCGCGCCGCCAGCCTGGGGTTGGACTCCCTGCCCGAGCCCTCGCCCAGGGAGCTTTCTGCGCAGGAACAAGAGGCAGCAGCCTGGGTACCGGTGCGGCAAGTGCGGGGGCCGATTCCACTGCCAGACCATCTGCACCGTCTTCACGACAACGAGCGTGAGGCGTGGAGGCAACAGATCAAAGCACGCCCAGACCGCAGCCATTCCACCCTGACTACCCTTGCCCTGTACTGGGCCGACGGCGCTCGCTCGGTGCTGGATATTGCCGACCTGGTGGAACTGGAAACGGGCAAACGCGATTTGGACCTGGTGGTAGCGTATTTTCGGTTGCTTGAGAAGCTGGGGTTTGTGAGAGGGTAAGGGAGGAAGCATGCACATCCTCGTTACCGGCGGCGCCGGCTACATTGGGAGCGTAGTGGTCGAGGAACTGATCCGCCAGGGTGAGCACGTCGCCGTTTATGACAACCTTTGCCAGGGGCACCGGTCTGCGGTGCATCCCCAGGCCCAGTTCATCCAGGGAGATCTATCGGACCGAGAGGCGCTGAACCGACTCTTTGCCCAGGGCAGATTCGACGCGGTGATGCACTTTGCCTCGCACCTACGGGTGGGCGAATCGATGGAGTTGCCCTTCAAGTACCTGGGCGACAACGTGACCAACGGGTTGAGCCTGCTTCAGGCAACAGTGGACCATGGCGTCCGCCGCTTTATCCTCTCGTCCACGGCCGCCCTGTTTGGCCTGCCTGAGCGGATCCCCATCGGAGAGACGGAGCGCATCGCGCCGGGCAGCCCGTACGGCGAGTCCAAGTTCATCCTGGAGCGCGTGCTCTATTGGCTGGACCAGATCTATGGCCTTCGCTACGCCGCGCTGCGCTACTTCAACGCCGCCGGAGCCTCGGCTGAACGGGGTGAAGACCACGAACCGGAAACCCACCTCATCCCACTGGTGCTTCGGGTGGCGCTGGGCAAGCAGGACCATGTCCAAGTCTACGGCTACGACTATCCCACCCGCGACGGCACCTGCGTGCGCGACTATATCCACGTGCTTGACCTGGCCCAGGCTCATATTCTGGCTCTACGAGCTGTGGAAAGCGGGAGCCGGGCCTACAACCTGGGCAACGGGCAGGGATATAGCGTGCGCGAGGTGATTGAGACAGCGCGCCAGGTGACCGGCCATCCCATCCCAGCGGTAGACGTTCCACGCCGGCCGGGTGACCCGTCGGCGCTGGTAGCCAGTTCGGACAGACTGCGGCGAGAGTTGGGCTGGCAGCCTCGCTACCCGGACCTGCGCGACATCGTTCAGAGCGCGTGGGAATGGCACAAGTCGCACCCCTTTGGGTACGAAGGCTAGAAGGCCAGCCCAAGCCACCAAGGCACGAAGACACAGACAGTGGGAAGAGCCCTTTGTGCCTTGGTGGTGAGTAGAAGCTCAGGTAAGAATGCGGATTGCCCTGAACGCCTGGTTCCTGGACCAGCCTGGCACGGGTAGCGGGCAGTATTTGCGCGGCCTGTTGCGGGCCTTTGCCGCCACAGCACCAGAGCACCAATTTCTTCTGGCCGTTCCCTCTGAGCCCGTCGAATGGCAGACGTGCGGCCTGAGGGTCGAGGCTTGGGCGCCCCCGGCCCGGTTCTGGCGCAGCAACCCGGGCAAGGTACTTTTTGAGCAGGTCGCGTTCCCGTGGGTGTGCCGGCGCTGGGGAGCCGACGTTGCCCACGTGCCCTACTGGGGTTCACCCCTGTGGGCCACTGTACCCGTCGTCGTGACCGTCCATGACCTGATCCCGTTGTTGTTGCCGGCATACCGGGGTGGGCCCCTGGTCCGGTTGTACACCCGATTGGTGGCAGCCTCCGCGCGGCAAGCAGCGGCAGTTGTGACCGATTCGTTAGCCTCTCAGCAGGACATCGGAACGCACCTGCACCTGCCCGGCGGTCGGGTGCATTGTGTTTACCTGGCAGCGGGCGAGCACTTTTCTCCCGACCCAACCCCGGACGATGTCACGATCCGGCGGCAACATGGGCTTTCAGGCCGCTACGTGCTCTACCTGGCAGGCCACGACGTGCGCAAGAACGTAGCCGGCCTGCTCGAAGCCTTTGCCATCGTCGCGCAGGCTGACGACGACGCAACGCTGGTCATCGCCGGACAACTGCCCGAGCGGGCAAGACGAGGCTCGCCGTTGTTCGATCCTCGACCCCTGGCGAATGCGTTGGGCATTGCCAATCGCGTGCGCTTTGTAGGGTGGGTGCAGGAAGGGCATAAACCCGCCCTCTACCGGGGAGCTGCCTGTGCCGTCTTCCCTTCACGGTACGAGGGCTTTGGCCTGCCGGTGCTCGAGGCCCTGGCATGTGGCACACCCCTGGTCACGTCGAGTACGAGTTCCCTGCCAGAGCTGCTGGGCGATGCCGGCTTCGCCGTGGACCCTGACGACGTCAATGGTCTGGCCGGGGCCATCCTTTCCTGCCTGGTAGACGACGTCTTGACCGCCGAACTCCGCAAGCGAGGGCCTTCTCAGGCTGCTCGGTTCTCGTGGTTTCGAACAGCACAGGCAACGTTGGCCGTCTACCAGAAGGTCTGCAACCACCCGTGAGAATCTTACAGGATCCTGGGAGTCCCGGTTATCGTGTGACTCGTGTCGATTGCTCCGAGGAGGTGACCGCGTGCGGGTCTTGATGGTGTCCAAGGCATGTGTGGTCGGCGCCTACCAAAGAAAGCTGGAGGAGCTGGCCCGTCTGCCGGAGATGGAACTGACCGTCATCGTGCCACCCTACTGGCGCGACGCGGCAGGCGAACTCTGGCTGGAACGACAACACACGGCCGGCTACGATCTAGTCGTCGAGCCGATGCGCCTGAACGGCAACTATCACTTTCATTACTACCCAGGCCTGGGCCGGCAGATGCAGCGCCTACGGCCGGACCTGATCCACATAGATGAAGAGCCGTACAACCTGGCGACTGCCCACACCCTGTGGCTCGCCCGCGGGTCTGGCGTCAGAAGCCTTTTCTTTTCGTGGCAGAACATCTTCCGTCGCTACCCGCTGCCATTTCGGTGGCTCGAAGCCTACGTGCTCAGCCACGCGGACTATGGCATCGCCGGCAACCAGGAATCGGCAGCCGTATGGCGGGCCAAAGGCTACCAGGGGCCAATGGCCGTCATTCCCCAATTCGGCGTGGACCCCGAGATCTTTTGCCCGGCGACCCACGGCCCTGAGGGCAGTCGCGTTTTCACCTTCGGCTATGTAGGGCGCTTGGTGGAGGAAAAGGGGATCGATCTGTTGCTGGAGGCATTGGCCGGCCTGGATGGAGCCTGGCGGGCAACACTTATAGGCAGCGGTCCATCCCTCGCAGCGCTGCAAGACCAGGCTGAGCGATTGGGCCTGGTGGACCGGGTGGGCTTTGTCGGCCAGGTGTCATCGGGCCGGATGCCAGAAGTCTATTGCCATTTGGACACGCTGGTGTTGCCCTCACGGACGCGGCCCAACTGGAAAGAGCAGTTCGGCCGGGCGCTGGTAGAAGCGATGGCATGCGGGGTGCCGGTCGTTGGATCCGATTCGGGGGAGATCCCCCACGTCATCGGCGATGCGGGTTTGATCTTTGCCGAGGGCAGCGCATCCTCTCTGCGGAGCTGCCTGGCCAGGCTGATGCAGGAACCCGAGCTGCATGCCGAGATGGCTCAGCGTGGGAGAGAACGGGTCATTGCTCACTACACCCAGGCGCAGATCGCAGCGAGAACATACGAGGTCTACCGGGCAATGCTCGGACTCAAGGAGTAGGGGATTGAGCCGGAGAATGGACAAACCGGCCAAAGCCTTCCTTCCAGGAGATCGCCTCGTCGTGCTCGAATCAGCATTTGCGCCAAAATGCCTCCCGTGATATAATGACACGCTGTGAGATCGGGCGCGCGGAGGTTCCCGCGCCCGTCTGCAACAACCTGTGGTGAGATGTGACATTCGTAGCATCGGCGTCCGCCAGCGTTCTGACAGATGCCAGAGCCATGCTAGGAAGAGTCGCTAGAAAGGGTACAGACGTGTCTCTGACAAAAACTGAAAAGACGGAAATCATCGAGCAGTACAGCGTTCATCCGGGCGATACTGGATCGCCTGAAGTGCAGATCGCCATCCTGACCACCCGGATAAGCCAGTTGACCGACCACCTAAAGATGTACAGGAACGACGCTCACTCGCGCCGAGGTCTTTACAAGTTGGTGGGTCAGCGCCGCAGGCACCTGACGTATCTGAAAAACAAGGACGCCGAACGCTATCGCCAGATCATCGAACGGCTGGGGTTGCGCAAGTAGCCGTCTCAACTCTCGAGCAGGACCCATAGTGGCCTATGGTCCAAGGCAAAGTCGGTCGATGCCGGTGCCATAGGCCGTCTGTATTTCGAGAGGTCGAATCATCCAATCAGGGGATGGCAGGAGTCAGGAATTGGGGAGTGCGCCCTGGCTAAACTGAGGGCCGGGGCTCAGTCCCCAGTCCCTGGACCCTGTCTTGCCCCTAGACATATCGGAGGACAAAAGTGAATAACAACAGAACGTACGTCGCCCAGGTCGGCGACAAAACCTTTACCTTGGAGACCGGCCGGCTGGCGATGCAGGCAGGCGGGGCAGTGACGGTGCGCTTGGGCGATTCGGTCGTACTCTGTACGGCGACCGCGTCAAAACAACCCCGTGAAGGCACCGATTTCTTTCCCTTGACAGTAGATTTTGAGGAGCGGCTGTATGCCGCAGGCCGCATTCCGGGCAGCTTTTTCCGCCGGGAGGGCAGACCGAGCGAATCAGCCATCCTCACCTCGCGCCTGATCGATCGTCCCCTGCGCCCCTTGTTCCCCAAGGGCTATCGCAATGATGTGCAGATCGTCGCCACCGCGCTCTCGTCCGATTCTCAGAACTACCTGGATATCCCGGCCATCGTCGGCGCCTCTGCGGCACTGATGATCTCCGACATCCCCTTCGAGGGACCGATCGGGGCTTGCCGGGTAGGGCTGATCGAGGATGAATTCGTGATCAACCCCACCGCCGAACAGATGGAGCAGAGCTCGCTAGACCTGCGCATGGCCGGCACCGAGGATGCCATTCTGATGGTGGAAGCCGGCGCGGAGGAGATCCACGAGGAGGTCATGCTCCAGGCACTGAAGCTGGGCCACGAGGCGATGCAGGCGCTGATCGCGGTCCAAAAGCAGATGCGCGAAGAAATCGGCAAGCCAAAGAATGTGGACTACGCGGTCGCGACCATCGACGAACAGGTCCGGGAGAGCATCTTGCAGCGTATCGGCCCTCGGGTGTCCGAATTCGTCGCCCAGCCCAGGAACAAGGCCGAATGGGGCCAGGCCACAGAGGCACTGGAGACAGAAATAGCCAAGTCGTTTGCCGGCGACGAGTCGATCGACCCAGCGGTGGTGAGAGCCGTCTATGAAGACGTGCTCAAGGCGGAGATGCGCAAGCTGATCCTGGAGCAAGGCCAGCGGGCCGATGGGCGCAAGACCGACCAGATCCGTCCCATCAGGACTGAGGTAGGCCTGCTCCCACGCGCTCACGGATCGGGGCTGTTTACCAGGGGTGAAACCCAAGTGCTGAGCATTGCCACCCTGGGCACCCCAGGCGAGCAGCAGAAACTAGATACCCTGCGGCCCGAGGATGTCAAACGCTACATGCACCACTACAACTTTCCCCCATTTAGCACGGGCGAAACGTGGCCGAATCGCGGCCCGCGGCGGAGGGAGATTGGCCATGGTGCCCTGGCCGAGGCGGCCTTGCGCCCTATGATCCCGGCCGAAGAAACGTTCCCTTACACCCTGCGCGTGGTGTCGGAGGCCCTCTCGTCCAACGGTTCCACGTCGATGGCCTCGGTCTGCGGCAGCACGCTGGCATTGATGGATGCAGGCGTGCCGATCAAGAGCCCCGTAGCCGGCATCGCCATGGGGCTGATCTCGGAAAGCGGCCAATACGCCATTCTGAGTGACATCCAGGGCCTGGAGGATCATCTGGGCGACATGGATTTCAAGGTGGCGGGCACCCGAGAGGGCATCACTGCCCTGCAGATGGACATCAAGACCAAGGGTATGAGCTACGACATCCTGTCCAAGGCCATGTCCCAGGCGCGGAGCGGGCGCCTGTTCATCCTGGACGCAATGGCCCAGACGCTGGCCGAACCACGGTCAGAGATGTCGCCCTACGCGCCGCGCATCACGACCATGCACATTGACCCCGATAAGATCGGCAAGATCATTGGCCCTGGGGGCAAGATGATCCGGAAAATCCAGGAAGAGTGCGGTGTAGACATCGACATCGAGGACGATGGTTCAGTGTACATCTCGGCGGCAGAGGGTGCAGCAGCCCAGAAGGCCATGGCGATGATCGAGGGCCTGACCCAGGAAGCGACCATCGGCAAGATCTACGTCGGCCGGGTAGTCCGAACTGAAAGCTACGGCGCGTTTGTGGAGATCCTGCCCGGTGTGGATGGCATGGTTCACATCTCGCAATTGGCCGATTACCGGGCGCCATCCGTGGAAGACGTGGTCCACGTCGGCGACGAGGTCATGGTCATGGTGATCGACATCGATCAGGAAACGGGCAAGATCCGTCTATCGCGACAGGCGGTGCTTGAGGGTTGGACAGCTGAAGAAGCCCGGGAGCGAGACCGAAAAGGCGCGCCCCCAAGCCGGGGCGGTTCGCGGGAGGATTCGCGGGGTGGGGGACGGCCACAGGGGCGAGGTCCTCGCGATTCGACGTCAAGCGACCAGCGGTCGCCACGCGAGAGACGCTAGGTTATAGAACTGCGGATTTCACCACTGAGGGCGCTGAGAGCGCAGGGGTCCTTGAGATCCTTCTGCGCCCTCAGCGCCTTTAGCACTGCTACGAACAGCGCACTATGGACGAACCTATCTCCGAGAATCGCAGCGACGGACTCAGGTCAGCACCCCAGCGACCTCGCCTGGGTCGGCAAGTGCTGCACCTGCTGCGTGAAGTGCTGGAAACCATTCTGCCAGCCGTCCTTATCGCGCTGTTGATCAACGTATTCGTCGGCCAGGCAACTCGGGTGGACGGTCAGAGCATGGAACCCAATCTGCACACCGACGAGCGCCTGGTCGTGGAAAAACTAACGTATCGTTTCCACGGCCCGCAGCGCTTCGACATCGTCGTCATCCGTGTGCCGAGTCAGGGGGATGAGCTGTTGATCAAGCGGATCATCGGCCTGCCCGGTGAGACGGTGGAGATCCACGACGGGCATGTCTACATCAACGGCCAGAAGCTGAACGAACCGTTCACGACCGAGGCGACATACCCAGGCCCGAGGCGCCCTGGCAAAGTCACCGTGCCGCCCCTCCACATCTTTGTTCTGGGCGACAACCGCACTCACTCCAACGACTCGCGCGCTTTCGGCGCGGTGCCCATCGAGCACATTGTCGGCCGAGCCTGGGTGTCTTACTGGCCGCCGGAAAACGCTGGCATCCTTCAATAGCTCAGCAGGGCTCCCCATTCCCTACTACTTGATGGGGATGGGGGATGAGGGTTGGCCCCTTGAATTTGACCAGATGGAGCCCTATCACCAAGCGTGTGGTCATCGTCGGCCTGGTCGTTGTCGCGTTGGTCGGCGTCTGGCTATTCCGTTCCCTCCTCCCCCCCATCCTCCTGGCCGTCGTCCTGGCCTACCTTCTCAAGCCGTTGGTCGACTTTCTGGAACGCCGGACCCGGCTATCCCGCCTGATGGCGGTACTGCTGGTATTCCTCGCCCTGTTCGGTGTCATTGCCACCATCCCGTTCACCGTCGTTCCATACCTGGTTGGCCAGGTCAGCCGTCTGACCGATCAGCTCCAGGGGATTATCCGCGAGTTTGCATCCTTTCTCTCGCGGCCCATCGTCATCTTGAATTTCCGCATCCGCCCACAAGATCTGGTTGGCGATGTCCCGGCGACACTTCAGGGACTGTTTCAGCCTTTCGCCACCCAGACCGTTTCCCTCCTCTTGGGCATCGCCTCTAGCCTGCTGTGGGTATTGGCGATCTCTATTATCGCCTTCTATCTGGTGAAAGATGCCGCCCGGCTACGGACGTTCCTCGACCGCATTACCCCACCCGGCTACCGCGAGGAGCTTGCCTGCCTGCGTGAGGAAATCAACCGGGTGTGGACCCACTTCTTCCGCGGCCAGGTGGTACTGTGCGTCATCATCGGACTGGCAGTGTTTGTCGCCATGGCGGTGGTGGGTTTTCCCAATGCCGGGTTGATGGGCCTGATCGCCGGTTTGCTGGAAGTAATCCCGAATTTTGGGCCGGTCCTGGCCACCATCCCAGCGCTGCTCATTGCTTTTTTCCAGGGCTCGACCTACCTGCCGCTGAGTCCTTTCTGGTTTGCGTTCCTCGTGCTGGGCATCTATACCCTCATCCAACAGGCCGAGAATGCCTATCTGGTCCCTCGCGTCATGGGCCGTCGCATGCGCCTCCATCCGGTGATCGTGTTTGTCGGCGTGCTGGGCGGCGGGTACCTGGCTGGGGCCCTGGGGGTCTTTTTGGCCGCACCGATCCTCGGGACGCTGCGTGTGCTGGTTCGGTACGTCTATGCCAAGCTGCTCGATGAGGATCCATTTCCCCTCCAGCCGGAGCCAGTGCGAAAGGCTCCTCACCCCAACGACATCGACGCCATCTTTCTCGACCTCGATGGTACGCTGATTGAGACAGACGACGAAGCCGTGGCTTCGCTGGCACACCGGTTGCAGCCACTGCGGCGGATCCTGCCGGGGCACGCACCAGAACGGGCCGCCCGCCGCCTGTTGATGGCCCTGGAGGGCCCGGCCGCCGGTCTCTTGGGCATGCTCGACCGAGTCGGGTTGGACAACCATCTTCTGGGGATGGGGGATGGGTTGCGGCGGCTGAGGGGACTCCCCGATGTGCACCGCTTTCGCGCCCTGGATGGCGTGGCGGAGACGTTGCTGGAGCTGAGCAAGCACTACCCATTGGCCATCGTCACCACCCGCAGCCAGCACGAAGCGGGGGCATTCCTGGCTCAGCATGGGCTGGCAAACGTCATAACATCGGTCACCGGCCGAGAGAATACATGGCGCATCAAACCCCATCCCAGCCCTGTCCGTTACACAGCTCAGCTCTTGGGCATACCCGTGGAGCGCTGCCTGATGGTTGGCGACACTGTCGCCGACATCCGAGCCGCCCGGGCCGCAGGCACCTACTCGGTAGGCGTGTTGTGTGGCTTTGGCAGCCAGGAGGAGCTGGAGCACGCGGGGGCAGACTTGATCCTGGAGACAACCAACGGACTGGTGGATTGGATGCGGGGCGCATAGCGGGAAGGGAAGAGCGCTCGCAGAACCGTGCATCTTGCTGTATAGCACTACCCAGGTTTTCAGGAGAGTGAAGCTATGCCAGACAAACCTGCGATTCAGATCGAACCACCGACTACCGATCGAGTCGAGCAACTGGCTGCGATCTTTGAGATCGCCAAGATCCTGGTCACAGGGCGTGACCTTGAAACCATGCTTTCCAGGCTGTTGCCAACTCTGATAGGGACATTGGAGGCAGCGGATGCAGGCAGCCTGTGGTTCTATGATCCAGATGGCGCATGTTTGAAGGTCAAAGCTGCACAGGGTTACGAGCTGACCCACCTGAGACAGATCCGCCTGGCCCCGGGCGAGGCAGATGCAGGCAAGGTCTTCCAATCGGGCCGGCCGGAGCTGTACCCAACCGCTGAGGTGGCCGCAGCCGCGATGGCGGATATGACGCCGGGGAATCAGGAGCTCTTCCGAAGAGCAACCGTCGGTCTGAGGCAACCACTGAGCGCCATCTGCGTTCCGCTGAGCACGGAAGACACCCGAATTGGCGCGTTGGCGCTGTTGAACCTCCGCCGTACCGGCAGCTTCACCGAGTCCGACCTGGCGTTCTTCAGCAATGAAGAATACTCCATT
>Ga0315286_10003113_pt1 | contig 15550 bp, 11 predicted proteins | sample YL17G10_0_MG_FD_205038 | JGI IMG/M metagenome (GOLD analysis project Ga0315286, IMG submission 205038) | Sediment microbial communities from Yellowstone Lake, YNP, Wyoming, USA - YL17G10_0 | ecosystem: Environmental > Aquatic > Freshwater > Lake > Sediment | place: USA: Wyoming | collected...
CCTCAAGGTTTCGAATACAATCGGCTCGCTGAGGGAGGAGATAATGAAGACGAAGGACAAACTCCCGAGCGGCGTGTCGAAGCAGGACATCATCGAATATCAGGTCAGGATGGCCCTTCAGGAGGGCGACGCCTTCGACCTTCTTACCATGGGCCGCCAGGAAGGTCCGGGGTGCTACTGTTTCATCAACAGCGTGCTGCGCACATTCGTAGATGCGCTCGCCTCCAAGTACGATTACATTGTGATCGACAACGAAGCCGGGCTGGAGCACCTGAGCCGCAGGACTACGGTCAAGAGCGACATCTTGTTCGTGATCTGCGACCAGAGCAAAGTATCCATCGAGGCGGCCGGAAGGATCGGACGCCTGGCGGACGAGATGGGAATCAAAGTGGGAAGAAAGGTTCTGATCGTGAACCGGACGGAGTCAGAAACAACTCCGCAGATGCTCTCGCTGGCAGGATACAACTTCGATTCGGTCCACAAGGTCAGGTCCGACAGCGCGCTAAAGGCGGTCTCCGACAGGGGCGACTCCCTTGCCGCGATCGCCAACATCACGCCGGCCGTGGAGGATGTCGGGGACATCCTCGCCAAAGAGCTGGTTGCCTTACTTCGGTAGGTTCTTCAGGAACTTCGGAAGCCCTTCTGATTCCCTCGGCCCTACGATTACCTTCATTCCGGTCAGCTCTTCGAGCTTGCCGCTCATCCTGCTCACCATGCCGGGGATGATTATCGAGGTCGAGTTGTTCTTCTGCTTCACCTGCAGCTTCTCGATGAGCTTCGCTACACCTTCCGGCGTGAACTTGCCGGCCGCGAAGGCGGTCATGACGGACAGCCCCTCTGTGTTCGCGACGAGCAGCCACGAAGGCACTCCGCTCTTCTCGATGTCGCCTGCCACGGTGAAATACGTGAGCGAGAAGTTCGTCGTAAGCAGCAGCGGCGATCCCTCCTTCGGGGTTCCGACCGGGTAGACCTTCTCCTCCACCTGCAGCGGGACCTGCGGATCCGTGAAGATGTTCTGCCTGAGTGCGAGCAGCGGGTAGATCAGCGAGACATCCCCGTCGTCGAGCACGACTATCGAGCCGTACTTCGGGATTGCCAGCGATGCGGTCAGCAGGTCATGGCCCTGTGACTGGACGAGCGTCGGGTATCCCAGCGCCCTGTGCGAGGCCTTGATCGCCATTCTCCTGATTATCGTCAGGTCGACCAGCTGGTGTCCGAGGTTCGTCCTCGTGGATTCGAGCACTATGTCCTGGACGCCCTTCTCCTTCACTGTAGCTGCGAGCTTGGACAGCTCCTCGACGTTCTCGGCGTGGATGACAAGCGGTGAGCCGGTCTCCTTCGCCAATGCGACCATCGCATCAAGGTTGTGCTTGTTCGCAATGCCGATGAGCGGCTTGCGGTCCTTGCAGATCTTCGCGGCCGGGCCGATGTGCTCGGCCTTGTCGCCTAGGATTATCACTGGCAGATTGCATCCAGCCATCGCATGCTTTGCGAGAGCTTCGAGCGGTGCGCTCTGGCCTGATGCATTGTGTAGCACAACTGCATCGAGCTTCATCTTCTGCCCCACCCTCTCGAACGAGAGGGATGCGGCGTGCTCGACCGCTTTCTTCTGGTCCGCCTCGGATGCTGTGTCCTTTACGCGGAGCGAGAGTATGGTCTGGTGGAAGAACTTCTTGTCGTGCCTGAACATCTCGGTCTCGTCTCCGACGGCCAGCTCTCCCGCGTTTCCACCGAACTTAACGAGCCTGATCGGCGGCGCGCTGCTGTCGGCGAGCGTAGCCTTCACAGCTTCGTCGACGTACGGGCAGTCAGCGAGTGCGACCTTCTTGTTGGCCAGCTGCATCGCGAAGGCGAGGCAGGTGGGGAACTTGCACTCCCCGCAGTTCTTCTTGGGGAGCATCTTGTAGATCTCCATCGCGGTCGGCATCTCAAGCACCTCCCTGAAGCGAGTGGATCGATTTCCTCAGAAGATTCAACGACTCCGGGTGTCTTACGACCACCAGGTCCGCTCCCGCTAGTATCGAGGTGTTAGCCGTTATGAACTCCCAGTTCACCGCGCGCTTGGAGATGTCTCCTAGCTTCGGGTTCGGGTCAAGCGCCTCCCTGGCATTGAGCCCGACGGTGCAGTCGCATATGATCGAGACTTGGAGCGCGTTGTCGCCCCTGAGCGCCCCCTGCCTCAGCCTCTCTATGACCGAGTAGGTGTACTCGAGCCCGACTCCCAGCGCAGCCTGCAGTGGGTCGACAAGGATGTCCTCCTTCCTGACGCCGAAGTCCATGAGCAGGATGGAGATCTGCTTCGCCAGGTTGATGTCGAGGTTGGAGAAGCCGACGACGCCGTTGCCGTTCGCCATCGCGGCGGCGGCCAGCGACTTGTAGTTGTCCTCCTCTGCGAGCCCGATGAAGATCCTCTCGCCCTTTCCGGCGGTGGAGACCTCCTCCATCAGCTTGGCATCCGTCTCGAAGTTGCCAGACCCGTAGACTATGAGCGGCAGCTTGGTCGCCTTCAGGACCTCCTTGACGAGCGAGGCGCACTCCTGCGGCGACCTGTTCTCCTCTTCCGGGTTCGCGCTGAGCAGCTTGAGTGTAATGAAGTCGGCCTTCCACTCGTGCTCTATGGCCTTCGCCCAGGCAACCGGGTCGTTCACTACGCTGCCCATCATCTTCTTCACTTGGTCGTCCATCCCTCGCAGGGTGTCGAGCACGTCCATGCCGATGTACGGCGGGACTGATGCGGCAGCCTCGAAAGTGTGGAACGGCAGGCCCGCGACGTTGCCGATGCTGAGGGACTTGCTCCTCGTCCCCTTCATCTCCGGCGTCGCCCCGAGCTTGGTCTGTGCGGTCTTTCCTGTGAACTTCTCCTTCGGAACTTCCAAACTCATCTGAATCTCCTCCATTAGATCGTCATCACATCATCGGCGGCATCTTCAGGCACGGGTGGTCGACTTTCGCGAGCCACTCCGCCAGCTTCTCCGGGTCGGTCGCCACTGTCTCGTCTGCGATCTTGTCCAGCAGGTCCGGGACGCCCTCTTCTGCCGCGCGCGCCTTGAGCTCTTCCGCCATGGCGTTCTTGAGGTCCTTCGGCATCCATTGGATCCTCGCCAAGCCTCCATCGGCCTTGATGAACTTCTTGCTGACCAGATATCTCCTTCCGATCCCGATGAAGCCAGGCACCTGTATGCCTCCGCCGATCGTCCCTGCCAGCGTCGAGAACTTCATCCCTATGGGAGTTACGCCCTCGTGCTCGCGGTTGACCAGAATTACTCCCTGCAGATCAGCTGATACGCCGACGATGACCTCGAAACATCCGCAGGATGTCATCGGGTCCTCCATCATGGTGTACGCGCTGAATCTCTGGAGCTTCTGTTGCGTATTGGCGGCCACAGCCTCGTTCACTCCTGTCCATTGTCCCTTCTTGTCGTCTATCACGGTGCCCTTCGGGACAGGCTGGTTCGGTCCGGAGGGTGCGATCTGGTTGGACGCCTTGGCGTCGAGCCAGTTTATCGCTCCGCAGAGTCCGAGCCTCTCTGGGGTGACGATGCACAGGTGGCCTGGAGCGAAGCTCTGGCACAGCGTGCAGGTGTAGAATGTCTCGACGCTCTCGTCGGTCAGCTTCGCCATGCGGTCGTCGCGCACCTTGTATATGGCGAAAGCTTCCGGCAAGCGCTTCTTGACCTCTGCCTCGTCGGTTATTATCGTAACCTGTATCCTGGAGACGATCGCGCTGAACTCCTGCTTGAGCTTCGTCGCGAGTATCTTTCCGATGTGCTCCAGTCTGAGGCCCTTTGCGACGGAGTCCTTGCTGAGCCGGACCCAGTTGAGGTTCCTCTGGCCGGTGTGCCAGAGACCTTCTCCCATGTTGGTGAACTGGTGTATCCTTCTCTCCATGACTGACTCGAAGTCGGACTGCATGTTCTTGCCGTAGACATCGATCAATATGGCCAGCGGTACGGCTGAACCCTCCTTGATCTGGTCGACGTCCTTGCCGATGAAAGTGACCTTTCCGTCTGCGACCTCTTCGGCAGGCCGCATGCGCAGCAGCTCGAAGGTCGGCGTGCGTGAAGACCCTCCAGCCTCGACGTACATCTGCGCCCTGCGGATCGTCTCCCCCTCGAACGCGGGGCCGTACGCAACCGGCAAGTCCATCGCGGCTAATTTTACCTTGATCTCCCTGACGTCGATCGCCGTCGCGATCATCTGGTCGTAGTCCTTCTGCATGACGTACTTGCCAGGTATCTCCTCGACATCCTGGTCGGTTATCGTCGGCGAGCCGTTGAACATCACCGCGAACTCTGCCGCGACCTTTATGTCGTCCAGTGGACCGAGCTGCAGCACGAAGACCTTCGGCCTCTTCGAGAGGTAATTGTACAGCCTCTCCCTGTCGCCGCGCTGTATGCCGCCGAACGATAGTGCGGCGCGTATGGCGAAGTTCAGGCCATGAATGACCTGCGTGAACTCTCCGACCGGGTAGAGCATGATGTCGAGGCCAGTCGCGATCTTCAAGTCCTCAAGCTGCTTGATGATGTCGAAGCTGGCGATTATCAGCATGCCTTTGTTCTGGCAGTCGCGTATCATCTTGCCGAGCTTCTCCGGGTTGTTGGCCTTGCCGATGAAGACCGCGCATCCGGGTATGGTGTCGTCGACGAACGCTATGCCGAGCTTCCTGAGTATCCTGTCAGGCACGAAGCCGCAGTACTTTGTTCCTGCATATGGCTCTGGGTTGTCGATGTACTTCAGCGCCTCGACGATCTCGGCGGAGATCATGGTGACCTCTCCCGCCGCTAGCGCCGCCTCCATCGTATGCTCCTCGACTATCTTGGCCCTGACCTCTCCTAGGATCGTTATCAGGTCCTCCAGCTTCTTCGCCTCGCGCCCGTCCCATGCGAACAGGCTCGGCAGTTCGTAGCCGGTGCCGGGGAACTCCAGAGGCTTGGACAGGCCATGCTTCTCAATAGCATTGGCGAGCAGGACCTCGGCGTATCCGGATGCGATTATCGCCCCGTCGACGGCCATCCCGAACAGCTTGTCCTTGGTAATCTTGTGGGCTGGCGCGATGTACTCCGCGGCCATCTGCGTCTTCGCATCGGTTATTCCGAGCTTCCATCTCCTGTACTCGATGACCGAACGCAACCTCTTCGCCGCAGTATCCGCGGCGCGCTCGAATATGAAGAATCCGCCGTAGACATCCCTGGCAGTGTTCTCAAGGACCTCAACAACCAGCGGGCTGCCCCAGATGTACTCCATTGTTCCGACGTGGGTCGGGAAACCCATCGCGACAAGCCAAGCGCCGATCGAGATCGCCTTCTCGTGCATCGCCTCTGGGGCGGTCGCAACGAATGGAAGGTCGCGGACCTCTACGCCCATCTTCTTCGCGACATCAGTAGCGAACTCAGCGTATCTCGAGTTGTCAACGCATGAGCCTATGTGCCAGACGCATGGCAGTCCGTCCTTTATGCCGTTGGCGGCCGCGAGTTCCGATAGGAACGACTTCAGGCCTGGTCCCGCAACGGTCTTCGCTTTCTCAGGATCCATGAACCCCTTGGTCGCGAATTCTACTGCGTTGCATCCAGTGGCGAGGATCAGTACATCGTGCTTCAGCAGCTCCTTCGCGATGACCGTGATGTCCTTCCTGTCCAACGTCCTCATGTTCTTGCAGCCTGCGAAAAGCGCGACGCCCTTTATCTTGCCGCTGCGCAGGGCGTCAGCGAAGTAGCCGATCGGGTCGTCAGCCTTCATCTTCGAGAACAGCTCCTTTATCTGCTCAAGGCTGAATCCTGCGACGACCTGGGAGACCTTCGGGCGGCCGGTCTTCTCGACTTCGCCCCTGTGCTTGTACGCCTCAACAGACAGTTCCAGTATCGTCTTCGCAGTGTGCTTTGCAGTCTCTGGTGTAAGCTCGATGTGGGTGGCGCCGATAAGATGCCCCACCGGCTCGGTGGTTATGAGCCTCGTGTGGTAACACTTCCTCAAAGTCGCCATGGACGGCATGACGCACTGATAGTCGACGACCAAAGCATCAAGCATCCCGGACATTATGACTAGTTCCTGCGACGAGAAGCCCGAAGCCAGCGGCACGCCGTGCCTCATCAACGCCTCGTTGCCGGTGCAGCATATGCCGATGATGTTGAACCCCTTCGCCCCGGCTTCCTTGGCCATAGATCCTAATTCCATCGTTGCGGCGACGACCGCCTCCGCGAGGAACGGGCTGTGGCCGTGGATCGCGATGTTGATCATCCCCTCGTCGAGCACGCCCAGGTTGGCCTTGCTCCTGATGAGCTTAGGGGTGCCGAAGAGCGCATCCGTCAGGCTGGTTGAAATCTGCATGCCGCCGAGGTCCGCTATCGCAGTGTTGATCCCGCCGAACAGCATCGGCACTGGATCAGAATCGACGCCCATCGCGGATCTGTGGACGGTCTCCTGGATGGATTCGAAGATGTTGTATGGGAGCACCGAGTGGGAATCCCAGTGTTTCAGAAGCTTGTCCGTCACTATCGTCCTGACGGACTCCAACGGGCGGTGCGTGTCGAGGCTCGTCAAGTCCTTTGAGTAAAGTTCAAACGCGCTCTTGACGAGCTGATCGTCCGATACCTTCACACCGCTCTTGGCAAGAAGAGCTCGCAGCTTGCCTATGTCCTTGATCTTGAGGTCAGTCTTCCCAGAAGCAATGGCATTGTAGCCGAGGAGTATCTCTTTGGCATGTCCGGCGTGAGAGGATGTGCCGCCGCTTATCAGCCTGTCGAGGTGTCTCGAAACCATGGTGTAGTCATGGGCGCCGCACAGTCCGACCTTCATCCCCTTGCCGTAAATGCTTATCCTGCAAGGTCCCTGGAGGCATTGCCTGCAGCACAGTCCCTGTATGCCGTAAGTGCACTGCTTCGCCCTTGTAAAGATGCGCCTGTTCTCGACTTCGAGTATCCCTCGATTGTGGGCGTTATGGAGAATCGATTCGCACTCGGAGATATCGTCGCATCCGTCGCACAGTTCAACCTTCTCGCACTTAGCATTCAACTTGACATCGGTCACTTGTATCACCGAACCATAGCCTTAATTCAATACCGTCAATCACCGGACCGTACTGAATCCTTCGTACGATGCGCGCTCGGAACGGACAATCGCTTATTCTTTCGGAATCAGCTTTTCCGTGCGTTATTTTCGGGTCTTCCAGACTCCCCGAGCAAAGAGGTTGAGTCACTACTATTAATTGGCGTTTTCGGTCATGCATTACGGCAAAAGCCGATGATGGCCATTTTTTATGGTTCTCGACTGCTGGCACTAATGGATTTCTTGAAAGTCAATTAAAAGAATATATCGAGTTTCTAATAATATGCTTCTCATTTGAAAAACATCCTGGAAAACAATGCAATTATTGAAAGCGCTCCAATGCTGTTGTTATGCCCTTGATGGCGGCTATCGCTGGAGAATCGGCAGAAAGCGAATATGCCGGGACCCCTTTCAGGTCGGCCGCTATCAGGCCCGGGTCGTGCGGAATCGATGCCATGAGGGTTAACCCTGAGGCCTTCAGTTGCCTCTCGACCTCTTCCACCTGGCCAGCATCGGTCACCTTGTTGAGTATTACCTCCGTGCGCCGTATGCCCAGCTCCTTGGCGAGATCCCTTATGCGGACCGCCGTGTCAATGGACCTCTGGCCAGGCTCTACCACGAGCAGCAGAACATCCAGCCCTTTCGAGGACCCGCGACCGAGATGTTCCAGCCCCGCCTCCATGTCGACGACCAGGAAATCGTCCCTGAGCAGCATGATGTGATCAAGCAACGTCCTCAGCAACGCGTTCTCCGGGCAGAAGCACCCGCTGCTCGCTCGCTCTATCGTGCCCAAGACGAGGAGCCTGACCCCGTCTGGGCTCAGAGCAGCATACTTGTCCGGAATGTCATCGACCTTCGGGTTGAGCTTGAAGAGCTTTCCGAAAGAGTCTCCCACCGGCACACCGGTCCTCTCCTCGATCAGCTCGCTCATCTTCGAGAGCGGCACAGGCATCTTCTCAGGAGGTATGCCAAGCGTTGTGCTCAGGTGGTTCACCGGATCGGCATCGACCGCAAGAACGCGCTTGCCTTGCATGGCCCAAGCCCTGGCGAGCGCTCCTGCTATCGTCGTCTTGCCGACGCCGCCTTTGCCGGAGACTGCGACCTTGATGCCCAAGGCCTAACGACCCCTCTGCAGCACTATCTCATGCTTCATGAGATTCATCTCTCGCACCTGCACTCCTTTGACCAGGACCTCTTCCCCGGTTATGTCGATGCAGGTCGCATCGCCGCCAGATATCAGGACTTTAGCCGCCGCCTCCATGACGACGCTTCTCTTCCCGCCCTCGATTAAGACGATTTTGCTTTCGCACATCAGTACTCGATAGAGCGATTCCATTCTTTAATCTTCCATCGCCCGGAGCTATTGCCCATTCGCCCCATCTAGCATTTCTGCCAGGGCGATCACGAGGTCCTTGGTCTTTATGTCAACCTTCTCTTTGTCGAAAGGCAGCTTCTCAGAGACGGCGCAAGACATGTGTATCTGGCACTTCGGGCAGAAGGTCAGCAGGTAATCCGCGCCCGTGCTCTTCGCCTCCTGCATCCGCTCTAGCTGGAGTCTCATCGCCGTAGAATTGCAGCTCATCCAAGCGCTCACGCCGCAGCAGCCTGCCTTGTCTCTCGTGTTCTGCATCTCAGTGAGGTTCATTCCGGCGGCCTTTATCAGCTCCCTCGGCGAATCGTAGACGCCCATGTGCCTGCCCAGCCTGCAAGAGTCATGGTAGGTCGCGGTAGGCTTCTTCGCCGACTCAGGGAATTTCAACTTTCCCTCTTTTATGAGGTTCACAAGGTAATCCGAGAGATGGGTCATTTTGAAATCCAAGTCTCCTGAGAACTCCTGGTAGTCCACATCGAATGTCCGAAGGCACTCGGGGCAGCTGAACACGACCGTCTTGGCCCCGCTCTTCTTGATCAGAGCGATGTTCTTGTCCATCAGTTTCAGGAAATTGTCCTCGTCACCTGTCCAGATCAGGTCATGGCCGCAGCAGACCTCTTTACCACTCACAACCGGGGTGATTCCAGCCGCATTGAACAGCTTTACGGCAGCAGCGGGTATCTCGTTCAACCTAAGATTCTCCCTGTCCGCGAATATCGCGTCGAAATGAGGCAGGCAGCCGACGAAATAGAAGACATCTCCCTTTTCAGCGATCTTCAGCGAGTCATTGACCCACCCTAGGCGCTGCTGCTCGAGGTCAGAGTTCGCCATGACCCTCATCATGCTCTGGATGAGCCCGCCCTGGGAGCATACCGGGAAGTTGCCAAGGCTCCTGGCCTGCGCCCTTATCCCCTGTATGAATCCTGAATAGTCCACCTTGTACGGACACATGGAGTTGCACATCTGGCAAGTCGAGCAGGACCAGATGTCCCGGTCAGTCGCCAGGTTCTCTACTATCCCCTCCATCGAACGTAGGACGATGTTCCTCGGAGCGAACGAGGGATCGTGCTTTGCTACAGGGCAGACGGTGGTGCACTTGCCGCACTCGACACAGTCGAACGCGCCCGTATCTGATATGAGGGCCTTGATCTCCTTCTGGACGCCCTCTTTGTTCATCTCCTCTTTCTTCTCCCGGGCTATCTTCGGCACCGGACCTAGCTTCCTGACCTCCTCCACGAAGTCAGTTACAGATTTTGCGAACCTGACCCTCTCCGAGGCGTTGATCCACTCGCCCCTGACCCGGCCAGAACCAAGCCCCATTATGTCAAGCAGCTTCTTCAGCCGGTCTATCCTCTCCTGGGCCCTCTTGTTTCCAGAGACGTAATGGCAGTTGTCGATCAAGCATCCGATGACCATGACTCCGTCGATCCCGCTCTCGAGCGCCTGCATCATCACAGCAGCATCGACCGTGCCGCTGCACATCACCCGGACGATCTTCACGTTCGAAGGGTAGGGTATCTTGTTGACCCCTGCCAGGTTGGCGGACGGGTAGCCGCACCAAGTGCAAGTGAAGGCTATCACCTTCGGTTCGAAAGTCTGGCCGCTCACTTGCCCATCTCCTCGGATAATCCGAAAACGGATTCCAGCAATTGCGGGATGGAGTAGCTGTTGAGCGCCATAGCCTTGTTGCAGCAGCTCGCTGCGCATGCACCGCATCCCTCGCAGATTATCTCATCGACCCTGGCAATCTGCCCGCCCTTGCCGTCCGGCACAAGAGTGATTGCGCCGAACTCGCAACTCTCCATGCACCTCCCACAGCCTCTGCATTTGAACTCGTCGGATTTCGCAGTGATGCGAGGCATCTTCACCTTTCCATCCTTCATTATCCTGACAATCTCCGCGGCGGCGGTCTTCGCGTCATCGATGGAATATCGTATCCCTCTCGGCCCCTGCGCCGTGCCAGCGACGTAAATGCCCCTCCTGAACTCCGGCGGGAACATCGGGTTTATGTCTTTCATGAAACGATCAATGTCCGTCTGGATGTGGAGCATCTTGACTATCGCCGCGCTCTCGTCCGAAGGCTCTTGGCCGACTGCCAGTACGACCATGTCGCTCTCGATGTCCAGAAGGTTGCCGGAATCGGTGTCCTCCGCCCTAACATGCAGCTTTCCGCCTGAAGGCTTTACGTCTGAGACCCTGCCCCTGACGAATAATATGCCCTCCTGCTTCGCAGCGTCGTAGAACTCCTCGAATCCTCTGTATGGTCCTCTAAGGTCGATGTAATGTATGTATATCGTGGCATCTGGGAGCAGCTTCTTGAGCTCCCTCGCCTGGCCGATCGCATATGTGCAGCATACCAGCGAGCAGTACGCGTTGCCCCTCGCCTTGTCTCTCGAACCCACGCACTGTACGAAGTTGATGTTCTTCGGGGTCTTCCCATCCGAAGGCCGCTTGACCTCCCCGCCCATCTCCCTCTGCTTGACGATCATCTGCTCGAATTCGACCGTGGTCAGTACGTCAGGGTGGCCATAGCTCAGTTCCGTGATTTTCTTGGGATCGAAGGTCTTGGATCCGGTGGCAATGACTATGGTGCCTACGTCGAACTCCTTCATTCCTTTCTTGGTGCGCACCTTCACATGCCGGTTGCCGAAGCCCCCCTCGATGCTCTCTATCTCGGAACTCAGGAGCAGATCTATGTTCTTGTTCTGTAGCACATCTTCGATCTTCGGGGTGAAGACGCATTCCCTGCAGTACTGCATGCAGCATATGCCGCAGTTGTGGGTCGGGAATGTCATGCTGAGCTTGTACGCCCTGCCCCCTAGCTCCTCAGTGCGCTCGACAAGATGCACCTTGAAGCCAGCTTTAGCTATGTCAAGCGCGGCCTGCATACCGGCGACTCCGCCTCCTATGACGAGCGCGGATGGCAGTATGGGTATCTCGAGGTCCTCGAGCGGTGATAGCGAGGAGACCCTGTGGATGCCCATGTTTATCAACGAAAGTGCCTTTGCCGTCGCCTCGGCCCTGTCCGGATGAACCCAGGCGCATTGCTCCCGGACGTTGATCTGCTCGAAAAGGTACTTGTTGAGCCCTGCCCCCTCCAAAGCTTTGGCGATTATTATCCCCTGGATATTGGGGGAGCAGGCTGCAACAACCACCCTCTTGAAACCATGTTGTTTCCTCTCCTCCCTTAGGAATTCCTGCCCTTCAGCAGAGCAAAGCGCCTCGTGGATTGCGACCGCGCTAACCTGAGGTAGCCCTTTGATTATGTCGCGGATCGATTCGAGGTCGACATGCTTCGATACCTCCCCCCTGCATCCGCATAGGTATACGCCGATCCCCTCCTCACGATCTGCGCTCGAAACCTTCTCGGACAACTCCATGCCCTCCTGCCATCAAATGCCACTTAATGGTCGAGTCGACAATATTCAATCAGCACGCAATGCATTTCGTTCATATCACGCACTCCCCAGTACTCATCATTCACACACTTTCCAACACTACGTCGAGCCGGATTATTAACCTTGTTATAGCTGGCACTTCAATGGTAGGCAATTTCAAATACGATAAACACGATAAACTGTGCTACATAATGACAAGGTCGAAGGATATCTTATGTTAGCTCTTGTTCGTATTCACGTTCCTTCATCAATACATGATTCAAAGCACCATGAACGCATCAGGGTAAATCCCGATCATATATGGGATTACGTCATGAAACACCACGAGAGCTGGGATAACGATGGTCCGAAGATTTTTTACATGACTCAAAGATATATGCAAGATGACACCAGTCTCATTATGGAGGCAAAGGATTTGGACTCAATTGCCGATTTCCTCCTAAAGCATTTTGCTGCGAATAAGTATGTGAGAGGCATTTGGGTATTGAATCTCGCAAAGATGACGTTCTTCGAGATCCCTCCGGATCATCTCGAAGGTTTGGACAGATTCACGGTCACAATAGACGCGACCCCGCAACATCTCGAAAAGATATTCGACAGCATATCCTCCTTCGGGTCATCAAACGAATTGATGATCAACTACATTACTTACACCTTCCAGTCCTTCAATTCATCAATCATGCTCTCTATGCTGGCGAGGAACAAGAATCACATGGAGAGTTTTGTAAACGAATACATAAAGCCGCTCGAAGGCGTTTTGTCGACAGATATCACATACATACACCGCACAATCCGACTCGTTTCCTCAGACGAATGGAAGAAATCGTTCGGCCACATGTATAGACTTCATGGCGGGGAGCGGATAAAGGACATAGACGCCGATGAAGACACCTCGCGGTTCTCTTGCTGCTGAAGCGAATTCTTCAATCACCTGGCATCTTTTTCTCCGTTTTCGTCTTTATCGTCAGCATATACAAAGTCACGAAAAACGCCACTGACAACATCAGAATTCTTATCAAAGTATCGGTCACTAAGAAGATGGTCACAAATCCAATAGATGCCCATAGAACGCATATGCCTATGATCTTGATTCTCATGGGCACGCCTCTCTTCTCTCTGTAATCATCGAGATAACGCCCGAAGAGCTTGTTCCGCAAAAGCCACCGGTACATCCTCTCCGAACCCCTAAGGAAGCAGGCTGCTGCAAGAAGTAGGAACGGGGTCGTCGGGAGAAGCGGGACCGCGATTCCAATCAAACCAAGAGCCACGAATATTATGCCGGCTACTGTCCAAAGGAATCGAGCGCCTGCGCTGGTCGCAATCCTGCCAATAGTCTCGGCCCCTGTAGCATCTCCCATGCCCCCTCTCCCTGCCCAATAACTCCTATTATTATGATAATGGTTGGTGGACCCTATCCTGACCCCAAATTCTGAATGCATGATGGCATCATAGGAAACAACTCAATCCGATAAGAAGTGGACCGGGCGGGATTCGAACCCGCGGCCTCTCGCATGCCAAGCGAGCGATCTACCGCTGATCTACCGGCCCTTGTGTATAATGCCAACGGCGGAAAGACTGGGGAGTGTATTTAAACTGTTTCAGAAGCTGTCTATCTTCTTCTGGAACCTGACGCATTCGCCCTCAATGGACATCGGATATTCTCCCGTCAGGCATCCGAGGCAGAGGTTCCTGTCGCCCAAGCCGATGCATTCTACCAAACCACCTAGGCTCAGGTATCCCACGCTGTCGGCAGTTATGATATCGGCTATCTCCTTGTTCGTGCGGTCGGTAGCGACGAACTGGTGTCTGGTCTTCATGTCTATGCCGAGGTAGCAGGGCGCTACGACCGGAGGAGAGCCGATCCTGACATGCACCTCCTTGGCGCCCGCCTTCCTTAGGATATGGACTATCTGTTTCATCGTGGTACCGCGGATGATGCTGTCGTCGCAAAGGATGACGCGCTTCCCCTCGATTTCCTTCTTGATCGGGTTCAGCTTGAGCATTACGCCCATGACCCTCTCGCTGGGATCCGGCATTATGAATGTCCTCTCGACGTACCTGTTCTTCATCAGCCCTTCCGCATACGGGATGCGCGACTCCTCGGAGAAGCCGATCGCATGGGCCCTGCCTGAGTCCGGTATCGGTATCACGACGTCGGCTTGGGTCGGGTGCTCCTTGGAGAGCTTCTTGCCTATGTTCTTCCTCACCTCGAATACCAACCTTCCGTCGATGACTGAGTCCGGCCTGGCGAAGTAGACCCACTCGAACATGCAGTGCGCCTTCTCCTTCGGGGAGGGGACCTTCCAGGACTTCACCCCGTCGCAGGTGACCTCGACGATCTCTCCACCTTCGACATCCCTGACTAACTCGCCGTCGAGATTGTCGAATACCACGCTCTCGGACGCGACCGCCCAACCCCCGTTCATCTTCCCGACGCACAGCGGGCGGATGGCGTAAGGGTCGCGTACTCCGAATACCCTGTCTCCAATCATTATCGTAAGCGAGTACGAACCCTGGATCAGCCCCATCAGGTTCTTGATCGACTTGACCGGGTCGGCGTGTATGCTGAGCTCATTGGCCAGCAGGCGTATTATGATTTCAGAATCCGATGATGTGATGAAAGCCCAACCCTTCCTCTTGAGGTCGTTCCTCATCGCCTCCGCGTTGATGATCTCCCCGTTGTGCCCGAGGGAGACCTCTCCATTGGTCGTCTGCACTACGAAGGGCTGTACGTTCTGCAGCGCCGAGACTCCGAATGTTGAGTATCTGACATGCCCTATCCCCCTGTTGCCCTTGAGATTTGACAGCTGGTCCTTGTTCATTATCTGGTGTACCAGCCCCATGCCCTTCAGGATGGCGTGATGGGTTTCCTCGAATACTGATATGCCTGCAGACTCCTGCCCCCTATGCTGGATTATCCTCAGGCCAAAATAGAGATACTCCGCCACAGGCTCAGGTGTACATATCCCTATGACGCCACAAGCCTCCTTCAACTTCGGGACATGCCACATCTTCTGACACCCCCCTCGGCTTTCAATGAGCCTTCGCCCAACTGTAGTTCCTTTTCTTTGTCGTCGCACCGAAACCGCAGCTGGCGCAGATGCCTCTGGTGGCATGATACGAATGCCTTCCGCATCTGCGGCACCTGATGTGGGTCTTCTTCGCTGAGCGCTTACCCATTGAGGCTGTACCCTTTGTCAAATCGAACTACCTCTCTCACGGTGAAATATAGATGATGTTGTCTCCGCGGACTATCGTCGACTCCAATTTCCGCGTGACATTGCCTTCAAAGACCTCTTCGGCGTTCTTAAGAACAATGTTCATGTGCGGATCGTAACCTTCTAGTATCCCTCTGTACGATCTCTTCGCCTTGAGCTCGACGATAACCTGCTGGTTGATCGCCTTGTTCAGAACTGCCAAAGGCTTCTGCAGACAACTCACCTGTTTCCCCATAAATGGTGTCTTACTTAAAGCTTTGCCGTGCGCCTGAATTATTTTCAGGACGCTGGCTATGCCTTTTTCTGACCGAATTATAGGCCGTCAGATGCTGGGAATATCAGAACTCCACTTTCGGATCTTCCTTGATTCTCTCTAGCACCAGGTATGTATTGCTCTTCTCAACCTCTTCGATTCTCATGATCGCATCGATGATGTTCTTGAGCTCTTCCCGCGTCGATGCCCTGAGGAGAACGGCGAAGTCGATGTTCCCCAAGAGGTAGTATACTGCCCACACTCCGGG
>Ga0315286_10003114_pt1 | contig 15550 bp, 13 predicted proteins | sample YL17G10_0_MG_FD_205038 | JGI IMG/M metagenome (GOLD analysis project Ga0315286, IMG submission 205038) | Sediment microbial communities from Yellowstone Lake, YNP, Wyoming, USA - YL17G10_0 | ecosystem: Environmental > Aquatic > Freshwater > Lake > Sediment | place: USA: Wyoming | collected...
TAGAGGGCCCGCCAATCGGGCGTCCAGAGCCCGCAGTAGTCGTCCCACGTGAGGCGCAGCCCGAAGCCCGCGACCACCTCCTCGGTGGCCACGAACATCAGGTGGAGGGTGTCGGCCAGGGTGCCGTCCCAGTCGAAGACGATCGCGCGCATCGCGCGAAGCGTAGACCGGACGCCGCCGGACGCGCCCGCCGCCGATGCTAGACTCCCGGCCGTGCCCGATCCCCACGACCCCCGCGATCTCGATCCCGCCGTTCGCCGCGTCGTCGAGGCGGCGGCCCGGAAGGGCGTCGACCTGCGCGTCGTCATCCTCGACGCTACGACGCACACGGCCGAGGACGCGGCGCACGCGCTCGGCGTGGAGCTGGGCCAGATCGTGAAGTCGCTCGTCTTCGTGGCGCCCCGCGACGACGTGGGCCACGAGCCCATCCTCTGCCTGGTCTCCGGCACGAACCGGGTCGACGTCGCGCGCCTGGCGGCGGTCGTGGGGGAGCCCGCGATCCGGCGCGCCACGGCGCGCGAGGCACGGGACCTGACCGGCTTCGCGATCGGGGGCATCGCGCCGGTCGGCCACGCCCATGCGCTGCGGGTCGTGATGGACCCCGACCTGGGCCGGCATCGCGAGGTGTGGGCCGCCGCGGGCGTCGACCGCGCGGTCTTCCCGGTCGCCCCGGCGGCGCTGCGCGCCCTCACGAACGCGGTTGTCGCTCCGATCGCCGCCCCTGCGGTCCCGGCCGAGCCTGGCGCGAGGCGGTCGGCCGAGCCGGGCGCGTGACGGCGGACGCGCGCCAGGAGATCGTCGCCTTCGCCGGCGGGATCCGGGTCCGCTTCCGGTGGGCGGGCACGGGGCAGGGGGACGCGGTCTTCGCCCTCAGCGAGACGGGCGGCGCGCTGCACGACTACGGGGCCCGGGTCTCGCCGTCCTTCGAGCGCCTCTGCCGGGCCGAGCTTCGGGTCGAGAGCCCGGGCGGGACCTGGGCGGCGCGGCTCGCGTCGCCGATCTTCGACGCGCCGGCGGGCCTCGCCTGGGACACGGCCGGCCTCCTCGTCGTCGCCTACGGCTTCGCGACCTACGGCCTGGAGGCGCGGACGGGCGAGCTGCGCTGGCTCCACCGCTCCGGCTCGCCGCTCGTCGCGGTCCTCGGCTCGTCGCGCCTGGACCACGTGATCGTGCAGGCCGAGATCGAGACCTTCGCCGTGGAGGCCGACGGCGAGGTCCGCTGGCGCGTGGCGCACTCGGACGTGGTGGCCGGGGTCGAGCTCGTCGGCGGCCGGCTCGTCCTCTCGAGCTACGGCGGCCTGATCAGTGCGCTGGACCCGGAGACCGGGCGCACGGTCGCCTGACCGCGGCCGGCGCCGGGGGCAATCCGTGCGCCTCACGCCGCCGTGGCTACATGGGGCGCGACCGCCCAGCATGTCCGACCCCCCGGGTCCGGGCCATGCATGGAATCGTCTTCGACCACGTTCCGTTCGATGCGCGGCGGGGCGTGGCAACAGCGCCCGTGGCATCAAGCCCAGCACGGTGGACCCCGAATCCATGAATCGGCGGGGTCCGTGACCAGGTTCGCGACCCTATCCCCGCCCGGCGCCGAGGTGGACGGCCTGTGGACAACCCGCACCGGATCCTGCGATTCCGTGGACGGGCACCGTTGACCGGGACGGCCCGCGGCCGGTAGCGTGGACGTTGACCCGGAGGGGTCATGAGCTCGCTAATGGCGGAGGCTCCGGCCGAGGCCCACGCGACGCGGAGGTTCCTCCGGGTCGCTTCCTGCCCGGCGCTGCTACCATGCCCCGCCGTGACCCCCCTCGTCGTGATCGTCGCGGCCCTCGCCGCGATCGCGGTCGGCACGCTCCTGCTGCGGACCTACGGCCCCCGCATGCGCGTCGGCCGCCTCCTGGCCGTGACACCTTCGGTCGGCATCGACGAGGCCCGCGGGCTGGCGGCCGCCGGCGTCCGCCGCTACGTGCGCGTGGACGGTCGCCTCGACGCCGACGACGAGTTCCCTGACGAGAATGAGCGCCCGCTGGTCTTCCGGCGGCGCCGCCTGGAGACGCGCCGCGGCCGCGGCTGGCGGCTCCTCGAGGAGCGCCTGGAGACGGTCCCGTTTCGCGTCGGCGTGGGCCTCGAGGAGATCGACGTCGATGCCGGGGCCCTGGACGTCGGGCTCGTGACGCTGGTCCGCGAGTCCGTCGGGACCGCCGCCGAAGCCGCGGCCTCGCTGGCGCCCGGGGTGCGCACGGGGCTGCCTGCCAGCGCGGTGGTGCGGCTGCGGATCGAGCAGCTCTCGTCGGTGGAGCACGCGACGGTCCTCGGCATGCCGGTCGCCACCCCCGACGGACGGGTCGCGGTCACCGCCGGCACCGGACGCCCGCTCGTTGTCTGCACGCTGGAGCGCGACGAGGCGATGCGCGTCCTCGCCGGGGGGGGCCGCGCGCGCCCCGTGGCCGCGGCGGTCGCCCTCGGCGGCGGGCTGCTGGGGCTCGCGGTTGGCCTCGCCTGGGCCCTCCTCGCCGGTACCCTGGGATGACGCCGCCGTGACGCGAGCGCGCGGCGACGAGCCGGCCGGTGGAGTCGGGCGAACGGGGTCCGCGTGGCGCCGCATCCTTGCAGCGGCCTTCGCCGCCGGCGCGCTCCTCGCGAGCGTGACGGCCGCCCTCGCCGTCGATCCGACCGCGTCGCCTGCCGGCGGCGGCGACGTGCGCACGAACCCGGCGGCGCCGGGGTTCGTCGGCGATCCGCTCTTCGCGCTCCTCGGCGTGGCCGTGATCGGGCTCCTGGCCGTGGCCGTCACGCTGGCCGCGGTGCGCCTGGCCGCTCGCCGGTAGAGCGCCGCGCGGCCATCCCGCCGCGCCGTCGCGTGGCTCACCGGGCGCCGGGACCTTTTGCCTATTGGCAAGAACTGTGAAGTCGCGGAGATTCACCCCGTCAACCTCACCGATCCTCCATTCGTCGATGCCCGGGCAGGCCGGCACCGGACCGGGGGACCGAACATGCGGGGGATGATCCGATCACGCAGCTCGCGCCTCGTCCGGCCGATGCGACCCTCACGGTCACCAAGGCGGCCCGTCTCCTGGGCGTCCACCCCAACACGATCCGGGCGTGGAGCGACCAGGGGCGGCTCCGGTTCTACCGCATCAACCAGCGCGGCGATCGGCGCTACGGGCTGGGCGATCTCCAGCGCTTCCTCGCTGCCGCGGAGCAGCCCGCACCCGCGAGCCCACGCGGACGCAGCCATGCCGGCGGACTGGCGCGGCCGATGCCGTCGATCGGCGCCCAGCTCGTCGAGCTGCGGACCCGCCCGACCGAGCGACAGGCTCCGGCAGGTGGCTCGCTCGACGCCGGCGAGCCGGCGCGTCCGGACCGGACGCTGCGCCTCGTGGGCCCGGTCGACCCCGCGGTCGAGCCGTCGCCCTTCGCCCCGCCGCTCTCTCCGCCGCTCGACGACGAGCGGCGCCTGGTCGAGGTGGACCTGCTGGGGCGCCTGGCCGACCTGATCGCGTCGGGGCGCAGCCTCGTGGAGATCTCGGCTGCGGCCGTCGACCTCCTCCACGGCCGGACCGGCCACGACCTCGCCATCGTGCTCGAACGACGGGACGGCCGCCTGGCGCCCGTCGCCGCTCGCGGCGAGGGGTCCGATCGCCTGGGCTGGGCGGCGGAGTCGGCGGGCCTCCCCGGCCGCGCCCTGGTCGCGCCGGGCCCGGTCGGCGAGAGCGGGACCTTGGGACATGATTGGCTCCCGCTGGGCCACCGCCTGCCGACGCGCCTCGCCGTCGCGATCCCGGGAGGCTCCGGCCGGCCCTGGGGGGTCCTGGTCACCGCCGACGAGGCGCCCCCGACCAGCCTCGGCGAGCTGGAGACGTTCCTCGTGGCCGTCGCCCGGCAGCTCGGTGTGGCCGCGTACGCGGACCGGCTGCGAGCCGAGACGTCCACCCAGCTCTATCGGGCCGAGGCGCTGCGGCGGATCGCCACCGACATCGGGAGCAAGGTCGACCTCGGGCAGATCCTGGCGGGAGTGGTGGATCACGCGCAGGTGCTGTTCGGCGGGGACCGGGCCGCGGTCTTCCTGCGCCGTCCCGATGGGCGGGTGACGGCCGAGGTCGCGCGCGGCCTGTCGGAGGCCTATCTCGATGCCGTCCGGGACTTCCCCGCCCCCTCGCTCCCCGCCGAGGCAGCGGCGGCGCGACGACCCCTCTTCGCAACCCGCTACCGGGACGATCCGCGCGCGGCGGACGTCCGCTCGGCCGTGGTGCAGGAGGGGTACGACACGATCTGCGCCGCCCCGTTCACCGACGACGCCGACCTGCTCGGCCTTCTCATCGTCTACCACGATCGACCCCACGCCTGGGCCGACGAGGAGCTGGCCACCCTGGCCGGGTTCGCGGCCCAGGCCGCGACCGCCATCAAGAACGCCCAGAACTACGAGCGGATGGCGACCTGGGCGGCCCACCTCCAGTCGATCCAGCAGCTGGGAGCGCGCCTGGCCCGCCTCACCACCGAGAGCGAGATCGGGGCCGCCATCGCGAACGAGCTGGACCAGCTGATCGAGTACCACAACGTGCGGGTCTACCGGCTCCGACCGGACGGCTGGATGATCCCGGTCGCGATGCGCGGGCTCGTCGGCGAGTTCCACGACGAGACGCCCGACCAGCTCCGCACTCGCCTCGGCCTGGGGATCACGGGGTGGGTGGCCGAGCACCGCGTCCCCCAGAACATCCCCGACGCCGCCCACGATCCGCGGGCCTTGACGATCCCGGGAACCGACGCGGACCTGGACGAGTCGATGCTCCTGGCGCCTCTCGTCTTCGAGGAGCGCACCCTGGGCGTGATCGTCCTCTCGAAGCTTGGCCTGCGCCAGTTCAGCGACGACGACCTCCGGCTCCTCGTCATCTACGCCGCCATCGCCGCCCAGGCCATCGCCAACGCCGACGGGACCGAACAGCTGCGCGAGCAGTCGATCCGCCTCGAGCGCCGCCTCGCCGGCCAGCGGGCCCTCCTCGAGATCACCGGCTCGATCCTCGGCACCCTGGACCTGCCGCGGGTCCTCGACGAGGTGGCGGACCGCCTCGCCGCGATCGTGCGCTGGGACAACATCTCCATCGAATGGGTCGACCCGGCAACCGGGCTGCTCACGCCGCTCATGGCCCGGGGCGTCCACGCCGACGAGTACATCCAGCCATGGGAGCCCGGCGAGGAGGGGCTGGCGCCCTGGGTCCTCGCCCACGGCGAGCCCCAGCTCGTGTTCGACGAGCTGCACGACCCGCGGATCCGCCAGTTCGCGTCGACCGGAGACGTGGAGGGCAGCCTGATCTGCGTGCCGCTCCGCGGTCGGGACGGCGTCCGTGGCGTGGTGTCGCTCGAGCGCCTCGGAACCGAGGGGCGCTTCGACGAGGACGACTTCGAGCTGGTCCAGCTCTTCGCCGCGCAGGCATCGATCGCCATCCGCAACGCCGAGGCCTACCGGGCGATCGAGATCGAGGCCCAGACCGACGACCTGACCGGCCTCCTCAACCAGGGCACCTTCGCCGAGTGGCTGGCCCGGAGCGTCGAGACCCAGGAGCGCTTCGGCTTGCTGATGCTGGACCTCGACGCGTTCAAGACCGTGAACGACCGGCTGGGCCACCAGGCGGGGGACGATCTCCTGCGATCGGTCGCCGCCGCCATCCGCGACGCCTGCCGCGACTCGGATCACGTCTTCCGCTACGGCGGCGACGAGTTCACCGTCATCTGCCCGGCCACGGACGCCGCCGGGACCGTCGCCCTCGCCGGGCGCATCCGGTCCAAGCTCAACGCGATCGCCCCCGACTGGGGCCAGCGGCGCGCCGTTGATCTCGTGTCGGCCTCGATCGGCGTCGCCACCTATCCCGAGTTCGGGCCGACCGCCGACGAGGTGCTCCTCGCGGCGGACCGGGCCTGTTTCGTGGCGAAGCGGCGCGGCCGCGACCAGATCGCGACGGCCGAGGAAGGGCTGGCGCTGGCGGGCGAGCTGACCCTCCAGGCGCCGACCCCGTTCGACCCGCGAGCCACCACGGAGGACGGGGCTGGGGTCGACGGGGCTGGGGTCGACGGCGCGGCATCGCGCGCACCCGGGGAGCCGACGGCCTAGCATCGCGGCGTGCTACGTCGCCGCCTGCTCTTCCGCCTCCTCGCGCTCGCCGCCGTGGCGTGGCTCGCGACGGCCTGCACCCTCCCCGGCGGGAGCGCCCTTCCGGGTGCCTCGTCGCCGCCGGCCGGGACGCCGGCCACCTCGCCGTCGGCCTCCGGCCCCGGCCGCCCGTTCCGCCCGACCCCCACCCCGGCGCCGACCTTCGCGGCCTACACGGTTCGGGCCGGGGACACGCTCATCACCCTCGCGAAGCGCTTCGAGACCACGCCGGAGAGCCTCGCGTACTGGAACCGGGCCCGGTATCCGTCGCTCGACCCGGAATCGCCCGCGTACCGGCCGGACCGGATCGAGGTCGGCTGGCAGCTGTCGTACATCCTCGGCGCCGTCGTGGACCCGGAGAACCTGCCGCCGGCGAGCGGCTCGCCGACCGACGACCCGGGAGCCGTCACCTCCGCGGGCCCGTTCCCGACGCTCCCGCCGGACGGCGGCGCCGCGCTGGTCGATCGGGGTCCTGCGGGACTGGACGGCGTTGCCCTGACGTTCGAGTACGCCGGGGGGGCCGGCGCCGGGCCGGGCGGGGCGGCCGCGATCGTGCAGTGGCTCGCCGTGGGCAGCGTCCCCGCCACCGTCTTCGTGGCGGCGGCGGCCCTCGACGACCCGGATGGAACGGCCGTCCTGCGCCGCCTGGCCGGATCCGGCTCCCTGGAGGCCGGCCTCCTGGCCCCCGCCGACGACGCGGCGCGGCTCGCGGCGGCCCTGCGCGCGGACGACGCCGCACTCCTGCCGGCGCTGGGTCGATCGACCGCGCCGTGGCTCCGGCCCACCGCTGGCGATGCAGGGGCCGACGCGCTCCTGGCGGCGGGCACGGCCGGCTGGACGTGGGCGGTCGGCTGGGACGTGGACCCGGACGACGGCACCGCGCCGGGCGACGGGGGGCCGATCGCGACGGACATCGTGGCCCGCGTCGTGTCGCGGGCGAGCGGCGGCTCGATCATACGCCTGCAGCTGGGAGGGACCCGCACGCTCGACGCGCTGCCGGGGCTCCTGGAAGGCCTCGCGGCGGCCGGGCTGCGGGTCGTGCCGTTGGGCGAGGTGCTGGGGCTGGGGGGCGGCGGCTAGAGGCGCCCGGCCTCCACGATCCGGCGCAGGAACTGCTGGGTCCGCTCCTCGCGGGGCGCCCCGAAGATCCGGTCGGGCGGCCCCTCCTCGAGGATGCGCCCGGCGTCGAGGAAGCAGACCCGGTCGGCGATGTCGCGGGCGAAGCCCATCTCGTGGGTGGCGATCAGCATCGTCATGCCCCCGGCCGCCAACTCGCGGATCACGTTGAGCACCTCGGCCACGAGCTCCGGGTCCAGGGCGCTCGTCACCTCGTCGAGGAGCAGGAGGCTCGGCTCCATCGCCAGGGCCCGGACGATCGCCACGCGCTGCTGCTGGCCGCCGGAGAGTCGGTCGGGGAAATCGAGGGCCTTCTCCTCGAGGCCGAAGCGCCGGAGCAGCGACCGCCCCCGCTCCTCCGCCTCGGTCGGCCGCATCCGGAGAGCCTTGCGCGGCCCGAGGGTCACGTTGTCCAGCACGCTCATGTGGGGGAACAGGTTGAACGCCTGGAAGACGATCCCGATCCGGCGTCGGATCCGGTTGACGTCGACCTTCGGCGCCGTGATCTCCTGGCCGTCGACGACGATCCGGCCGGCGTCGATCGGCTCCAGGAGGTTGATGCAGCGCAGGAGTGTCGACTTGCCGCTTCCCGAGGCGCCGATGAGGCAGATCACCTCGTGCTCGGCCACGGCCAGGTCGATGCCGCGCAGGACCTCGAGCTTCCCGAAGGACTTGTGGAGGCCCTCGATGACGAGGGCCCGCCCGATGCCGGCCCGGGGCGCGCTCACCGGACCCCTCCTGCCGCCTGTCGGCGCTTGTCCCTGGCCATCAGCCAGTCAGTCAGCCGGGCGAGCGGGATCGTCATCACGACGAAGACGAGGGCGGTGACCAGGTAGGGCGTGAAGTTGAAGTTCCCGGCCTGCTGGATGTACGACTGCCGGAAGATCTCAACGACGCCGATGTACGAGACGAGCACCGTGTCCTTCTGGAGCCCAATGAAGTCGTTCAGGAGGGGCGGGATCACGCGGCGGACGGCCTGCGGCAGGATGACATGGCGGAGGGCCTGGAAGCGACTGAGGCCCAGAGACCGGGCCGCCGCCTCCTGGCTCGGGTGGACCGACTCGATGCCCGAGCGGTAGACCTCCGAGACGTACGCCGAGTAGACCAGGGTGAGGGCGACGACAGCGTAGAAGAACGGATCGACCGGGATCCCGGACAGGCCCAGGGCCGGGATCCCGAAACCGAGGATGTAGATCACGAGGACGCCGGGCAGGGCGCGGAACACGTCGACGTACGCGGTCGTCAGGAGCCGGACCGGGAAGAAGACGGCCCCGGGCAGGCTCCGGAGCACGGCGACGACGAGGCCCAGGACGAGGATCAGCACCTCGGCGATGAGGAAGATCTGGACGTTCACCCAGAACGCCCGGACGATCGACGGGAACGAGGACGCGAAGATCTCCCCGTTGAAGAACGACTGCTGGACCGCCGGCCAGCCGGGCGAGTTGACGACGACCCAGCCGACGACCCCGAAGAAGACGACGGTGCTGACCAGCGCGACGAGCGTCGAGCGGAGCGCCGACTGCTCGCCGACGCGCCGAGGCCCGCGCGACCCGGGGAGACCAACGTGGCCTCCGGGGTCGAGCGGGCCTCCGGGGCGGCCTGGGGGCGCCGACATCTGGCGACCGGCCCGCGGCGCGGGCTAGGGCTGGATCACCGGGGCGTTCGCCTTGTCGGCCATCCACTCCTGGGTGATCTGGGCAAGGGTCCCGTCACCCTTCATCGCGGCGAGCGCCGCGTTGACGCAGCCACTGATCGGGCTGCCCTTGGCCAGGACGAGGCTGAAATGCTCCTGCTCGGTGCCGGTCGGCTCGAACTGGCCGACGATCACGCCGTTGTCCATCTGGGCGGCGGTAATGTAGAAGGCCGTCGGCAGGTCGACGACGAGGCCGTCGATCTGCTTGTTCGTCAGCGCCTGGATGGCAGCGTCGTTGCTGTCGTAGACGCGCGGCTCCTTGTCCGGCTTGATGACGTTGACGATCAAGTCATAGCTCGTCGTGCCCGCCTGGGCCCCGAACTGGTAGCCCTTGAGATCGGCGATCGTCTTGGCCGAGGCGATGGGCGAGCCTCCGATCGCCACGAGCGACTGGTTGAGCCAGTAGTAGCCGTCGGACAGGTCGGCCGCCTGCGCCCGCTCCGGCTTGAAGGACACCTGGGCGAGGTAGAAGTCGAAGGTCTTCGGGCCCGGCGCATACGAGTTGTCGAACTTCACCGCCACCCAGGCGACCTTGTCCTTCGCGAAGCCGAGCTGGTCGGCGACGGCGTAGGCCACGGCGCTCTCGAAGCCCGCCCCGGACGTGGGGTCGCCGGAGAACTCCGTGTCCCACGGCGGCGTGTTCCCGCCCTCCTTCGGGAGCCAGTACGGCGAGTAGGCCGGGTTGTCCGTGCCGATCGTCAGCGTGCCGGCGGTGATCGTCTTGAGATTCTCCGGCGCGCAGGCGTTCGGTGTGGCCGTCGGGGCCGCCGTCGGCGCTTCGGTGGGTGCCGCCGTGGGGGCGGCCGTCGGGGCCGCTGTGGGGGCGGGCGTGGGCGTCGCGCCGCCCGAGCAGGCCGCCAGGACCGCGCCGGTCAGGGCGAGGGCGGCCGCGAAGCGGAAGGGGGTTCGCATGGGGTGCACTCTCCTCGTATCGGGGAACCGGCGAGAGTGTACCGCGCGGACTCCACGTGCAGGCCCGCCGGGCGACGCCGGTCAGCCCGTCTAGACTGGGTGCCGTGCGCGTTCGCCTGCTCGAGCTCCGCCTCCTCGCCGTCGGCCTCGCCGCCCTGTGGGCGACCGTCGCCGGCCTGCTCCTCGCAGGGTACCGGCCGGGCGGGCCGGCGGACCTCCTGGTGGGCCTGGCCGCGCTGGCACCGCTCGCGGTCGCCGGGGCCGCCGTCGCCTGGCCCCCTGCCGCGCGCGGCGGCATGACCTTCCGCACGATCGCGGCGCTCGGTGTTGCCACGGCGATCGTCCTCGTGCCCACGCTGGCCGGCCTGGTCCGCCAGCTCGTGGAGCGCGGCCTCCAAACGCTCCTGCCGTCGCCGGAGGCGGCGTATCCGTGGGCGCTCGCCATCCTGGGAACCTCGCTCTTCGCCGGCCTCGGCATCGCTCGCCGCCTCCTCGGCGCCGGGAGCGGACGCCCCGGTCGGCTGAGTGCGGGAGTCGCCCTCGGGATCGGGCTTGCCGTGGCCTCGGGGTCCGTCATGGCCGGCGCGACGATCGCGAACGAGCTCGCGCTCCGGGACCGACCCGCGGCCGCCTCCCGCTACGGGCCGACGGACCCGACGCTGATCCCACCGCCCTGCGACGGGCCGCTCGCCGTCGGTGCCACCGCGGACCTGACCCTCGACCTCGCCGGGACCGTCGACGGCCGCTCGCTGGGGATCGCCCGGGCCCGAGGCGAGCGCTCTGGGCAGGACTTCCGCTGGCTGGCCGAGGTGACCACCACCCGCGACGTCGGCCTCCACGGCGCGGTGGTCGTCGGGAATCGCGGGTGGATCCGCCAGACCGGCACCCGCTGGGTCCTGGTCACCAACGCGACGGCAAGAGGTGAATCGCTCGACCTCGCGGTCCTCGGGGCCGCCCTCGACCCGCCCCAGCGCACCGCGGCTGAGGAGCTCGGCCTGGTCTACGTCGAGGGCGCCCGGGCCCGCCGCTGCCGCGTCGCCGTGGACGGGGCTGTCTTCCGCGCCGCCTTCCCCCAGGTCCGATGGCTGGTGGGCGCCACCGACCTCGCGGGCTGGCGGGGTGAGATCGACGTCTGGGTCTTCGGCGACGGGCAACTCGGGCGCGCCGAAGGGCGCCTGGGCGGTCCCGGGTTCGAGATCGCGCCGGGCGCGATCCGGGGCGAGCTCACGGCGGCCCTGACGGCCACGCGCCGGGGCGAACCGGTGACCGTGACCCCACCCTCGAACTGAGCCACGGAGGGAGCATGGATCGCTGGGACCTGCCCGGGGGCGACACGCTCGCGGGCCGCAAGCGCGACCGGGTGGCCCGGTTCTACCGGGTCGCGACCTACCTCTCGGCGCACCCGGACGGCGTCTCCCCAGACGAGCTGGCCCGGTTCCTGGGCATGTCGCGCCGGAATGCGTACCGCGACCTGAAGGCGCTCGACGAGGAGCTCGGGATCCCGGTCTGGGCCGAGGGTGGCCGGTGGGGGCTCGCCCAGGCCGCGCTCCTCCCGGCCTTCCGCCTGACCCAGGGCGAGGCGATGTCGGTCTTCCTCGCCGCGCGCCTGATGGCCAAGTACGCCGACGCCTACGATCCCGAGCTCGCTTCGGCCTTCCAGAAGCTCGGCGAGGCGCTGCCGGAGGTGCTGGGCCGCCACGTCCACCGGACCCTCGACGTCATGGCCCAGCGCCTCCCCGACCCGGAGGGCACGCGGCGCCTCCATGCGCTCACCCAGGCCTGGGCGGAGCGGCGCGTCGTGGAGATCACCTACGACACGAGCACCTACGACCCGACCCGCGCCGCGCGCAGCGCCCGGGTCCGCCCCTACCTGATCGAGCCGTCCACGGAGACCCACGCGCTCTACCTGATCGGCTGGGACGAGACCCGCGGGGCCGTCCGGACCTTCAAGCTCGAGCGGATCCGCCGGCTGACGCTCACCGCCGACGTCTTCGACGCCCCGCCCGACGGCGTGATCGAGGAGGCGCTGGAGCGGGCGTGGGGGATCATCTCCGATCAGGAGCCCGTGGAGGTGCGGCTCCGCTTCTCCCCGGCGGTCGCCTCCCGCGTCGCCGAGACCACGTGGCACCCGACCCAGGCCGTCGAGCGGGAGACGGACGGCGCGTTGACGTGGCGGGCGACGGTCTCGGGCACGATCGAGATCCGGGGCTGGATCCTCGCCTGGGGCCCCGACGTGGAGGTGCTGGCCCCCGCCGAGCTGCGCGCCGAGGTGGCCGACCTCGTCGCGACGGCCGCCGCCCGGTATCGCTGACGGCTGACTCCGAGTGTCGCCTCACAGGCGATGATTCGTGCGTTCGCGCCCCTTTGAGCGCCGCGGGCACGAGCGGGCGCGGGGCCGCAGCCCGTGCGCGGGGCCGCAGCCCGTGCGCGGGGCCGCAGCCCGTGCGCGGCGCGGCCCGAACCGAGCCCGTCACCCCTCCGACCGAGGCCTCGGCCGTGCCCAGACCGGCGACGGCCGCGTGCAGCCGACCCGACGTCAGGAATCATCGCCTCACAGGCGGGGCAGGACACGAGGGCGCTGCCGGGGGTTCGGAAGAACCGCCCCGGGCGGCCCCGCCGACCGTCCCGCCCCGAGCCGTCACCGCCGGGCCAGGGATCCCGGATGCGAATCCCGGGTACCATCCCCTCCTATGCCATCGCTCCTCCTGGCCCTCGGGCGCTCGCGCGGCACCCTGGCCACGATCCTTGCGCTCGTCGTGGCACTTGGCGCGGCCGCGACCCACGCCCTGCCGGCCGCGGCGGCCAGCCGCACGACAGCGTCCGCCGAGGCGTCCCTCCTGGCCTGGACCAACCGCGATCGCACCGCGCTCGGCCTGCTCCCGCTGCGGTCCGATCGCCCGCTCGTCGCGATCGCGGGAACGCGGGCCGAGAACCTCGTTGCCGCCTCCACGTTCAGTCACGCCGCAGCCGGCGGCGACCCGGCCCCCGCCCTCGCCCGGGCGGGAGTCGAGTGGTACGCCTGGGGCGAGAACATCGCCTGGGGGCCGGGCGGCCTGACGGGCGCGACCGTGGCGGGGATCTACCAGGCCTGGCGGAAGAGTGCGTCGCACTGGGAGCTGCTGATGAGCCCGACGATGAACTACATCGGGTTCGGGGTCGCCGTCCGTGCCGCCGACGGCCACGTCTTCGCCAGCACGGTCTTCACCGAATCCCGGGACCACACGACCCCCAGGGCGAAGATCGACGGCGCCACGCGCAGCGGCACGACGATCACCTTCGCCTGGCACGGCTACGACGCCCCCCTACAGACGCACTGGGCGGGCCTCCGCGACTACGACGTCTGGTACCGCGTGGACGGCGGCACCTGGCGCCTGGTCCGGGACAACACGACGGCCACGAGCCTGCGTCTCGGGTCGCGCGCCCACGGGCACCGCTACTGGCTGATGGTCCGGGCCCGCGATCGGGCCGCCAACGTCGGCCGGCAGACTACGCCCATCTCCGTCTGGGTTCCCTGACGCTCGGCCCTTCCCGGGCCGCGACGAACGCCCACAATGGCGCCATGCGCCCGGCCCGGTTCGCCGCCGTCAACCTCATCAGCGATCCGATTCACGGTTACATCGAGCTGACGAAGCGGCTCGCCCCCGGCGATGCCCGCGCGGCCGGGCTGCCGCCGGAGGACGCCGCCGAGGAGGACATCCTCGACACCGTGTGGCTGCAGCGGCTGCGCCGGATCAGCCAGCTCCAGAGCGCGCGCTGGGTCTTCCCGACGGCCGAGCACTCGCGGTTCACGCACGGCCTGGGCGTCATGCACGAGGCCGGACTCTGGGGGCGGCAGCTCTACCCCTCGCTGGTGGAGGCGCTCGCGGCGACCGAGCCGGGGATGCGGCCGCCATCCGAGGGCCTTGTCGTGGAGACGCTGCGCATCGCAGGGCTCCTCCACGACGTGGGGCACGGCCCGTTCGCCCACTTCTTCGACGAGCACGTCCTGGCGGCCTTCCCGGCCCCCGCGGACGGGCGGCGGACCGGCGGGAAGGCCCTGACCCACGAGGACCTCTCGCAGCTGATCATCGAGCACGAGCTGGGCCAGCTCATCCGGCGTCTCCGCCGCGCCCCCGGCGACGGGATCCCGGCCCGCGACGCGTTCGCCGACGGCGAGACGATCGACCCGGCCTGGGTGGCCTACCTGGTGGCCAAGCCGCGGCTCGACGACCCGGCCATGCCCCGCTGGGTCCGCTGGCTCCAGCCGCTCCTGTCGGGCGTCTTCACGGTCGACAACCTGGACTACGTCCGGCGCGACGCGTACCTCACCGGCGTCTCGGCGGGGCCGGTGGACGCCGAACGGCTCCGTCGCTATGCGTTCATCTCGGAGCGCGGCCTGACCCTCTACGAGCCCGGGCTGGCGGCCCTCGAGATGTTCCTGACGGCGCGGCTCTTCATGTACCAGCAGGTCTACTTCCACCGGACGGTGCGGGCGATCGACCTCGATCTCGCCGAGGTCTTCGCCCCGTCGATCCGGGCGATCTTCGGCGACGGTTCGCCGGCCGACGACCTGGGCCGCTACGCCGACCTGGACGAGTACGCGCTCCTCCACCAGGCGGCCCGCTGGGGACGCGGTGAGGACGTGGTCCTGACGCCGGCACCCGGCGACGGCCGCGTCGTGCCGCACGTGGCGGGGATCTGGCGGCGGATCCTGCTCCGGCGGCCGCGCTGGCGCGCCGAGGCCGAGGTCCGGGCCGAGTTCGAGACCGGGCCGCCGCCCGCGGACGCGGTCGCCACCCTCGGTGCGCCCGAACCGGGGCGGGTGATCATCGACCTCGCCGTGGTCGACGCGCGCCCGAGCGCCGCCGAGGCCGATGCCCTTCTCGCCATCGCCGGGCGCGACGGCCGCCCGCCGCGCCCGCTGGCGGAGGCGCTGGGACGGCTCCCGGCCTACGCCCTCATCGGTCGGCGCTACGTCCGGACGGAGGAGGACGGCAACCGGCCATAGGCCACCGCCGTCCGCTCCAGGATCTCGCAGACGTCGAGCAGCTCGGGGAGCGAGACCCACTCGTCGGGGGCGTGGAGGTTGCCGGCGCTGGCCCCGACGGAGAGGGTCGGGATCCCCGCCTCCTGGACGAGAGCGGCGTCCATCCAGGCGTTCTCGCCGGCGACCTGCAGCGGGGCCCCGAGCACGGCCCGGGTGGCCCGGTCGAGGGCTGCGAGGAGGGCCTCGTGGCCCTGCGCCCGGAACGGGTTGCGGTCGAGCCGCACGTCGACGCAGGCCTCGAAGTCGGGCAGCTCCGCCCGCAGGTCGGCGAAGATCGCCTCGATGTCGCGGACGCGGTCGGCGATCGTCTCGCCGGGCTGCGTCCCGATCTCGATCCCCAAGACGACCTCCGCGGGGTACGTCGCGTAGTCGCTCCCGCCGCGGATCGTGCTGGCGTGGTAGACCGTGGCCCCGTTGAGCGGGTCCGGGGCGGCGGCCCAGGCCCGCCCCAGGGCGTCAAGGCGCTCGACGACGCGGGCCGCCCGCGAGATGGCGTCGATCCCCTTCTCCGGCGCCGAGCCGTGCGCCGCCCGGCCCCGGACCGTCAGGTCGAGCCAGCCGAAGCCCTGGTGGGTGGCGATGGCCCGCCCGATGCCGAGTGGCTCGACGACGAGGCAGGCGTCCGGCCGGTGACGGGCGACGTAGTGCTGGGTCCCCTCGG
>Ga0315286_10003115_pt1 | contig 15550 bp, 9 predicted proteins | sample YL17G10_0_MG_FD_205038 | JGI IMG/M metagenome (GOLD analysis project Ga0315286, IMG submission 205038) | Sediment microbial communities from Yellowstone Lake, YNP, Wyoming, USA - YL17G10_0 | ecosystem: Environmental > Aquatic > Freshwater > Lake > Sediment | place: USA: Wyoming | collected...
CGAGTAGCCGCCGCTGCGCGGAGCCGAGTAGCCGCCACTGCGCGGAGCCGAGTAGCCGCCACTGTGCGGAGCGGAGTAACTGCCGCCACGCGAGCCGGAGTAGCCGCCGCCATATGAGCCTCCGTGCCCTCCCCCCTTCTGGGCGAAAGCCGGAAGCGCCGAGGCAACGAGAAGAGGAACGGTCAGAAACGTGCAGAGCCTGCCCGCGATCCAGCCCGGTGGCCTTCCTGACCCGGAACCGTCGTGTCTGAGCATGAGCCACCTCCCCGGTCGGAATCCCCCCATCCCCCGAAGGGGACGGGAGGACGACTTCAGGAAGAAGGATGCAATCCGGCTGCCTTCGCCCGAGAAGCCTCTCATGCGCCGGGAGGGGCCGTTCCAAGCGCTTCCCCGAGTCCCGCCAAGTAGTCCCACCGGAACAACTTGTCGTAGAGGCGTCCCGGCAGCGGCACCCCAAGCGGGTCCGCGAAAGCGACGAGGGTTTCGATCACCCGAAGGGATACCGGCCGATCTTTTCGGATTGACCGGGCCTCGTCCACTCCCAGGGACGCCGCAAGGTCGGGCCTCTTCCGGGCGAGAAGGGCGGCCGCCCGACCCGAGGCCTGCTGACGGCCCCGGAAGCTCTCCAGCGTCGTCGGATGATCGTGCCGCGCCCGCGCGGCCGGCCGATAGACGAGTCGAAGGGGGCGCGGAGCGGCGGAGGCCCGAAAGGCGAACTCCACGTCCTCCCACGCCGCGCCGCCAAAGCTCTCGTCGAAGCCGCAAGCCTCGAGAAAGACGTCCCGCGGAAGGGAGACGTTGGAGGCATAGAAGAACCAGGCCGGGACGTTCTCCGGATCGCGAATGAGGTCGAAGCCGAACTGGAGCCCGCCCCGGTCGAGGTGCCGCAGCATCGGGGTGACGCGCATCCTCGAGGCGTCCCACTCCGTGTGGCCGAGGGCCGCGCGCGGCCCGTCCGCCGCTTCCCGATGCGCCCGGTCGTGGGCGGCGAGGAAGCCCGGCTCCGGGACGACGTCGTCGCCGAGGAAGAGGAGGATCTCCCCTTTCGCGGCACGGGCGCCCGCGTTCCGGGCGCGCGCCGGTCCGCCGTGGGCGGCCCGGAGAGCGACGAGCCTTCCCTCGCGCTCGCGGGCCGCGAGCAGGTCGCACGTGCCGTCCGTCGAGCCGTCGTCCACGACGACGACTTCGACGCCCCCGTCGATCCCGGGCGCCTCCCCTTCGAGGGCGTCGAGCGTCCGCGTGAGGAACTCCTTCCGGTCATATGTCGGAATGACGACGGAGAGCCTCACCCGCCTCCCCCGAGCAGGCGTTTGAAGATCCCCGAGGCGCGCGTGTCCTTCCGGCGAGGCGCCATGGCGAAATCGAGGAGCGGCTTCAGGGTCCGCTCCCAGCGGAGGCCGGGCGCCGCCTCGAGAGCTTTCCGCGAGGCCGACGCGCGCTGGGTGTCGTCGGTCAGGAGCGAAACGAGCGCCGCGGCGAAAGCCCCCGGCTCGGCCGGAACGACGCGGCCGGCGCCCGTCTCCGCCACCATCCGAGCCCCGGCCCCCCCTTCGGTCGTCACGACCGGAAGGCCCGCCCAGAGAAAGTCGAGGAGGCGCGTCCGGAAGGAGAGCGACGTCTCGAGAGAGGGGCGCTGCGCCGCGGCCGCGGCGCGGCAGCCCCGGTAGAGCCCGCCGCGCGCCTCGTGCGCCAACCACGGCAGGACGAGGACGGACCGCCCGAGCCATCCTTCGCACCGCGCCCGCTCCGTCGCCTCGAGAAGCCGCGTCTGCGGCGTCGACGCGGGATTCGGGTTCTCCGAGAAGAGGAGCCGCGCCGCCGGAACGGACGCCAGAACGGTTCCCCACGCATCGAGCACGAGGTCCGCGTCGTACCAGTCGTAGACGCCGCCGAAGAAGACGTCGGCCTCTCCCGGGGGGATCTCCGGAAACGGCCACCCTCCCGACGGCGGCGTGTCGTCGACCCCGAACGGCGCCACGTCGCAGAGCGCCCGTCCCTCGGCTTCGCGCGCGATGTCCGCCGGCGTGAGGCGGCCGCGCCCCAAGAGAAGGCCCAGCCAGAAGAGCCGCTGCTCCTCGGAGGCGGCGAGGACGAAGTCGGCCCGCTCGACGAGAGAGAAGAGCGCCTTGCGGTCGTTCACGAAGACGTTCGGCCCGAGCGACTCCGCGTACGAAAGGTTCTCCACGAGAAACGGGTCGTAGAGATCCGCGACCAGGGCGCCGGGGAATCCAAGAGCCAGAAACTCCCGACCCGCGTGTCCCGAGACGACCGCCAGCCGGAACTCGTGGACCCGGTTCAGAACCTCGCGCGAGTCGCTGATGACGACCCGCCCGGCGCCCCGGATCGGCACCTCCTCCGGGGACGGCGACGCGAGGACGACGTCGTGCCCGGCGCGCCCCAGCTGCTCGGCCACGCGAAGGGCCCGGATTCCCATCCCCGCCATCCGGGGCCGCACGGGTTCGGGCGCGAGAACGAGGACGCGGGTCACGGCGGTGTCCCCGCCCAGGGGCTCATCGCGCGAGAGAGAAACGGGACCCCCCGGGCGAGGTCGGAGCCCGGGACGACGAAGTAGCCTTCGGCCGCGGCCGTCTCCTTCGGCAGCGTCATCCGGCGGTACGCGTTCAGGCCCGCCACGAAGCCGGCGTAGTCGCGCTCGGCGCTTTGCGAGGCGAAGGCCGCCATCGCCCGCCGCTTCGTCTCCGCGTGCGGCCCGCAGTCGAAGAGGAAGTTCGGCCGCAGCGGCTGCGACAGCTCGAAGAAGGCGACGGTGGTTCCGGCGAGCCGGCGCGCCGTCGCCGAGCCGGGGGCCGCGCTCTGGCCGACGGCGATCAGCGCCTCGGCCACGGCGCGGTGGTCGGGGTGGATCTCGACGGGCGACGGGGCGAAGACGAGGTCGGGAGAGACCTCCCGGAGCGCCGTCTCCACGGCATCCCGAAGAGCGGGCCCGGCGTCCCAGAGGCCCCGGTCCCGGAGACCCGCGCTCCTAAGCTCGCCGCCTCCGAGCAAGGCAAGCGCCGTCTCCGACTCGGCCAGGCGGTGCCGGGCGATCCGCCCCCGGGCCGTGGCGTCGCTCTCGTCGCCCGCGCCGTCCGTCAAGACGAGGACCACGACGCGGGCCCCCCGCTCCCTGAGGTCGGCCAGGGCCGCGCCGCAACCGAAGACCTCATCGTCGGGATGGGGGGCGAGGACGAGCGCACGCCCGGCCGAGAACGAGGACGCCTGATAGGGGATCAGCGCCTGTTCCGGAAGGAAGCCCGTCATACGCACCCGTCGCGCAAGCCCGTCCATTCTAGCGGCGCTGCCTTGACACCCCCCCGCACGGACGGCGAGACTGCCGCGGCCCCTTCCAGCGGGCGCGGGGCGCCCGCGGGCCCCGTTCCCGGGAGGAGGTTTCGACCAGGTGACAGCGCCGGGAGATCCGCCCCGGGTCTCCGTCATCGTCCGGACGAAGGACCGCCCGGGCCTCCTCGCCGAGGCCCTCGGGAGTCTCCGTGCGCAGACCTTCACGGACTTCGAGGCGCTCGTCGTGAACGACGGCGGGGCGATTCCCGAAACGGTCCTCGAGCCGGCGCCGGGGCGCTCGCTGCGGGTCGTCGTGCCGCCGCCCCCGGGCGGGCGCGCGCGGGCGCTGAATGCCGGCCTCGCCGCAGCCCGTGGCCGCCACGTCGCCTACCTCGACGACGACGACCTCTACCTTCCAGCCCACCTCGACGTCCTCGTCCGCGTCCTCGACGGCGACGACCCGTGCGAGGCGGCCTACACGGCTGTCGACCAGATCGCGCAGCGGCGCGGGCCGGACGGGAGCTACCACGACGCCGAGGTCCTCTTCCGGTACGGACGCGCCTTCGACCCGAACCGGATTCTCTTCAAGAACGACATTCCCCTCATCGCGCTGATGCACCGGCGGGACCTCGTCGAAAAGGCCGGACCCTTCGACGAGGCGTTCGACCTCTTCGAGGACTGGGACTTCCTCATCCGCCTGTCGCGCGTCACACGCCCCCGCTTCGTTCCCGAGACGACCGCCGTCTACCGCCTGCGAGATGACGGATCCAACGCCACGACGGCAGCGCCGTGGCGCGGGCCCGCGGCCGAGACGGTGCGCGCGGCGCTCCACGCCAAGCACGCGGCGCTCCTGACCCCTGCCGCCGTGCGGGCTCTCGTGGACGGCTTCGACGAGGAGATCGCGCTGCGCGAGGGCGACCTCCGGCGCCTCCGCGTGCAGCTGGCCGAAGCGTCCGGGCGCTTCGCGGCGCTCGAGGACGAGCTTCGGTCCGTGAGGGCCCTTTCGGCCCGGAATCTCCAGGCCGCCGGGGAGCGGGAAGCGGCCCTCTCCGCCGAACGGGACACGCTGGGGCAGCGGCTCGACCAGGTCCACCGCTCCCTCTGGTGGCGGCTCGGAACGCCGTGGTGGAAGCTGAAGGGGCTCCTGTCACGATGAGCGGGGTGCCGGTCCGCTGCGACGTCGTCGTTCCGGTCTACAACGCCCTTCGCTCGACCCGGAACTGCCTTCGGACCCTGAGACGGCACGCGCCGCCGTGGGCCCGGATCGTCGTCATCAACGACGCGAGCGACGCCAGGACGACCGAGTGGCTCCGCGGCGAGAAGGGGTTCGTCCTTCGGGAGAACCCCGTCAACGTCGGTTTCGTCAAGACCGCGAACCGCGGCCTCCTCGACTCGGACGCTCCGTGGGTCTGCCTGCTGAACAGCGACACGCTGATGACGCCGGGCGCGCTCGAGCGGATGATCGACCGTTGCGAGCGCGACCCGTCGATCGGCCTCTGCTGTCCGCTCTCGAACGGCGCCGTCAACCTCTCCGTGAAGATCCCGCCCGGCGAGGACGTCTTCTCGTTCGCCGACCGGGTGGCGCGGACGAGCCCGGCCCTCTACCCCGACGCCGTCACCGTCGTCGGCTTCTGCCTCCTCGTGAGGCGCGAGGTGATCCGGACCCTGGGCGTGTTCGACGAGGTCTTCGACCGCGGCTACGGGGAGGAGACCGACCTTCACTATCGCGTCCGCGCCGCGGGCTGGCGCTGCGTCGTGGCCGACGACACCTTCGTCTACCACCGGCACGGCGCGAGCTTCGCCGACGGTTCCGAGCGGACCCGCCGGAACCTGAAGATCGTGATGGACCGCTGGAAATCGGTCCACGAGCGCGAACTCGCCACGTTCGACCGCGTGAACGCGCTCGGCGCCGTCCGCGACGCCCGGACGTTCGAATGGACCCGTCCGGACGAGAAGCCCGCTGCCCCGCACGACGTCCTCTTCGTCCTGCCGATGTTCGGCGTCTTCGGGGGCGTCGCGGCCGTCCTCCAGCTGGCGAACGCGCTGATCCTGGAGGAACTGAAAGCGGGCGTCGTCGTCGTCGGCGAGGCGCTCCCCGAGATCGCGAGCGAACGGTTCTTCGAGCCGATCCGGACGACGCCGGAGGCCTTTCTCGCGAACGTCCCCCCGGCAAAGGTCCTCGTCGCGACCGCCTACCAGACCGCCCCCCTCGTGGCGGCCGCCGCCGCCCGGCGCCCCGGCACGCAGACCGCGTATTTCGTCCAGGACTACGAGGGGTGGTTCGGGGCGGACGGGCCCGAGTACGTCGGCGACACCTACACGCTGATCCCCCGGATGACGTCGGTCTCGACATGGCTCGCCGACGAGATCGAGCGGCGCCACACTCTTCGCCCGGTGCCGGTGCCGATCAGCGCGGACCCCGATTTCTTCTATCCCCGCGGAGGCCGCCCGCCGGCGCCCCCCGTCCGGATCGTGGCGATGCTCCGGTTCGAGGAGCGGCGCGGCATGGCGTTCCTCCTCCCCGCTCTCGCAGAGATCGCGGACCGGCCCGACGTCGAGATCGTCTTCTTCGGGCACCAGCAGGTCCCCGCGGAGGCAGCCACGTTCCGGTTTCGCCATGCCGGCGTCCTGTCGCCGGACGGCGTGGCGGCGCTCCTCTCGTCCGCGCACGTCGTCGTCGATCCGTCGCTCTTCCAGGGCTTCGGACTCGTCGGCCTGGAGGGGATGTCGTGCGGGGCCGCCTGCGTCGTGACGGCGAGCGGCGGCGTCGGCGAGTATGCCGTCGACGGAAAGAACGCGCTCGTCGTCCCGCCCCGCGACTCCGCCGCCCTCGCCGCGGCCCTCCTCCGCCTCGTGGAGGACGCCCCGCTCCGCGAGCGTCTCGCCGCGTCGGGTCTCGAGACGGCCCGGCGCTTCACCTGGGAGCGGACCGCGGATCGTTATCGGGCGTTCCTCGCCGCGCTCCCGCCCGCCGACGAGCCGACGCCGCGGGAGCGGGCGCTGCTCGACCTCCTCGGCCGGGAGCTGACGCGCGGCTCTCCCCACTCGAAGCTCCTCTTGGACGAGCTGAAAAACGCGCGTGAGACGCTGGAGGCGATCTACCGGTCGCGGGCCTGGCGAGCCGTCCGGTGGTGGCGGCGGCTGAAACGGGGGCTCAGGCCGTCAGGGTGATCTCCGCCAGCACGCGGCCGCCGGCGTCCGCCACGGCCCGCGCATACCATGTCGCTCCTTCCAGCATCTCGCGGAAGCCGGACGGAGGACGCCAGCCGCGCATCCCGGCGGGCACCTCGGCCCAGCCGAAGACTCCGAACGACGGGAGCGGCGAGACGGCCACGCCGGCCGCCTCGCCTTCCCACGAGAGAGCCGCGCCGACTGGCCGTTTCGGCCACGGGTTGAGGTTGCTCGCGGACCTCGTCAGGGCGTCGAGCGCCGTGGCCCCGCGCGCCGGGAAGTTCTCCGTGAAATAGCGCCGCTCCGACTCGGCGAACCAGCGGGCGGCCCGCGGCTCGCCCCGCGTCGTCCGGCCGTAGGGGTGGACGGCTCGGGCGGCGCCGACGAGGAGAAGCCGCCCGCCCCCGCGGCGCAGCCGCCGCTGCCAGTCGTTCTCCTCGAAATAGAGGCGATACCTCTCGTCGAACTCTCCGACGTGCTCGAGCGTCTCGCGCGACACGGCCATCATCGCGCCCGAGAGCGCGGAGACGGTGAAGGTCTCCTGCCGCGAGACGGCCTCGAAGGCGCGCCGGACGCGCGGCAGGCGCCGCGCGAAGACCCGTTCCGCGCCACGCGGGTCGAGCAGGAGGCGGCGCCGGGCGAGGTCGAGGGGCGACGGCTCGTCGAACGGGGGGATGAGGAGCGATTCGTCCTCGTCGAGAAACGTCGCGGGGCCCGCCATCGTCAGCGGCGCCGAGCGGACGGCCTCCGCCAGCGCGGCGACAGCGCCCGGTCGGACGGTGACGTCGGGATTCATGAGGAAGAGCACGGCGCCGCGCGCCGCCTTGGTGCCGCGGTTCAGGCCCCCCGCGTAGCCGAGGTTCTGTCCGGGGTCGATCGTCACGTCCGCCGCGTCCGAGACGGCGCGGACCTCTCCGGGATCCTGCGAGTTGACGACGACGACGGCCTCGAGCGGGATCCCGGCGCGCGCGGCGTCCTCGCGGAGCGCCGCGATGGCGCGCACCGTGAGGGCGGCCGAGCGGTAGCTGACGATGACGGCGGAGATCATCCCGACCTCGTCCCGGCGCCGTTGCTAGACTCCCCGGTCGAATGGCGCTCGTCTGTCGCGCCGCGGCGGCCGCCGACCGGCCCGGCCTCTTTCGCCTCTTCGAGGCGGCCTTCGGGCAGAGGGCCGATCCGGCGATGTGGGAGTGGAAGTACGACCGAAACCCCCATCCGACGGCCTCTGTCGTCGGCCTGCTCGACGGACAGATCATCGGCTTCTTCGGAGGGGTCGGGACGCGCTACCGGGGCGAAAGCGGCAACCTCGCGGGGGTCGCCGCGGCCGACGTCATGACGCATCCCCATCACCGGCGGCTGGGCCGGGTGTCGGTCTTCGTGGAGACGGGGCTCGAATTCTTCCGGATGGCCGCCGCGGCCGGCGCGCCGTTCGTCTTCGGCTTCCCGAACGAACGGGCCCGGCTCGTCGGCGAACGGTCGCTCGACTACCGCTCCGTGGAGAGGGCGGGGCTCTGGGCGCGGGCCGTCGGCTCCCCGTCGCTGCTCGGACGGATCCGGCGCCGCCTGCTCCGCCCCCGCACCGGCACGCGCTTCTCCGCGGGCCACGACGCGCTCGCCGAGGCGTTGCACGCCCGCCCGGGATGGCGGACGGACCGTTCCCGGCCGACGCTCGACTGGCGTTACGCGCCTCATGCCGGCGCGGAGTACCGGATCGTCGAGCTGCTCGACCGGCGCGCCGCCTCGCGCGGCTACGCCGCCGTCCGGCTCGCACGGGAGCGGGCGCTCCTCGTCGACCTTCAGGTCCACGACGAGGCGTCGGGGGACGTCGGGGATCTGCTCGAGGCCGTCCGCGCCTCGCTGGAAGGATCGGGGGCCTCCCGGATGGAGCTTCGCGCGGCGTCCTCCTCGCGCCTCGCGACCCGGCTCGCGGGCGAGTTCGGCTTCGCTGCGGAGCCCTCCGACTGCCACTTCGAGATCCGCCCGCTCGACCCCGCGGTCGATGCACCGGCGGCCGGACGGGCGTTCGACTACCGCTTCGCCGACCACGAGATCTTCTAGCCCCGGAAGATCGCCTCGAGCCGGTCGAGCACCGGCCCGAGCGTGAAGGTTGCGGCGACGTCGAGCCCGCGGCGCCTCCGGCGCCGCCAGAGTTCCCCGTCGTCGAGGAGCCGAGCCGCCTCGCGGGCCATCGCCGCGTCGTCTCCCTCCGGCACGAACGCGGCCGCGTCGCGGGGAATCGGCGCGTAGGACGGGATGTCCGTGAGGACGACGGGGACTCCCGACGCCATCGCCTCGAGAGGGGGCAGCGGAAAGCCCTCGGCGTCGAAGGACGGGTGGATCAGGAGGTCGAGCGCGTGGTACCACGCCGGCATCTCGGCGGCCGGCCTTCCGTGGACGTAGTCATCGATCGTCGTCAGCGCTCCTTCGCCCGGAGCCTCGGGCATGTGGCTTGCGCGGTGAAGGCGGAGGGCGCGCCCGCCGCTCCGTAGCCGCTCCACGGCCCGGAGGGCCACGGCGATTCCCTTCTTCTCCGCGAGAAACGGTCCCACGACGCCGATCGTCGCGGGCCGCCGCGCCGCCGCTCTCTCGCTCCCGAGGGGACGGAAGGCCGCCGCGTCGATCGCCTGCGAAAGAACGTGGAAGGGCCCCGGGTACCGCCCCTCGAGGTCGCGGAGAAGGTGCGCCGAGACGAGGATCTTGGGCACCGGCTGCCGGTAGGCCTCTTCGATCTCCCCGAGGCGGTGGCGCGTGTGGGGGTGGGGCGCCTCGTACCCCTGCGAGAAGTGGAAGATCTTCGGCGCGCGGCGGGCCGCGACCGTAGGCTGAACGGTCGGGAACCAGGTGGCGACGTGCACGTCGGCCGCCGGGAGCGTCGAGGCGTCGAAGCGTGGCACCTCGACGACTGGCACGCGGATCCCGATCCAGTCGTGCCGCGCGTCCTTCGTCACGAGCACGACGTCGTGCCCCCGGGCGGCGAGCCCTTCGGCCTGCTCGACGACCACCTTGACGCCACCGGAGATCTCCAGCGACTCGAGGACGTAGACGATCCTCATTCCGATCCCAGCCGCGTCCAGGTCGCCGGAACCGCCATCAGGCCGCTCCGCCAGGAGGGCGACTCGACGTGAAAGGTCTGGTCGCTCCGTGCGTCATAGAGAGCGAGAGCGTTCTCGTCCCCGATGTAGGCGTAGACGACGAATTCGCCCTTCCCCAGCGGAAGGGTGTCGAGACCGACCCGGACCCGGTAGCGCTCTTTTCCCGTGAAAGGCCCCGTGCCGTCGAGGCGCGAGTCGGCCGAGAAGCAGACGACGTTGTCCCGCGTGGAAACGGCCAGGTGGATCTGGAGCGGCCGCGACGGCTCGTCGGGGGCGAAGGTCAGCTCGACGGCCCACGGCTCGCCGGGGCGGAACTCGGTCCGGGGCGACCCGTCGGCCCCGACGACGCGGACGTCGAGGAAACGCGCATGCGTCCCCCCGTGCGGTCCCGCGTGCGGCGCGCGCGCGACCTCCTTCCCGGCGAGGTATTTCTCGTACCCGAGGACGACCTTTCGCGCGTCGCCCGAGGCGGCCACCTCGCCCGCGCGGAGCCAGATCGCCTCGTCGCAGATCGTGGAGACGTAGTACATGGCGTGGCTGCAGAAGAAGATCGTCCGCCCCGACGCTTTCAGCTCGAGGATCCGGTCGATGCACTTCTTCTGGAAACGCCCGTCGCCCACCGCGAGGGCCTCGTCGAGGATCACGACGTCGGGGAGGACCGTCGTGGCGACGGCGAACGCCAGCCGCATCTGCATGCCCGAGGAGAACGTCTTCACGGGCCGGTCGAAGAACTCCCCCAGGTCGGCGAAGGCCTCGATCTCGGGGAGCGCGGCGCGGACCTCGTCGCGCGTCAGGCCGCTGAAGGCCGCCTGCAGCATCACGTTTCGCCGGCCGCTCTCCTCCGGGTGGAAGGCCGAGCCGAGCTCGAGGACCGAGGCCACCCGGCCCGGGACGAAGATCTCCCCCGCGGTCGCCGTCGTCGTGCCCGCGAGGATCTTGAAGAGCGTGCTCTTTCCGGAGCCGTTCTCCCCGATCAGCCCGAGGACCGAGCCCCTCGCCACCCCCCCGGAGACGTTCCGGAGCGCGTGCACCTCGGCGTGCCGCGGCTTTCCCGTCACCGCCTCCAGCAGCCGGTCGCGCGGCGCCGCGTAGAGGCGGTAGACCTTGCTCACGCCCGCGAACCGGAGACCGTCGGCGCCCATCGCCGGCATGGTATCGAAAAAAAATTGGCCCGGGCGAGCGCCCGGGCCGAAATGAGGGGTAAGCCCGATCGAATCGGGCCTGGGAAGGCGTTCTTACGGCAGCGGCCGCGCCAGGATCAGGCTCGGGTCGCTCGTGACCGTGTCGCTGACCACGGAGAAGGCCGCGAGCGTTCCGCTCGTGACCCGGATCTCGAGGGAGTAGAAGCCCCAGGGATACGCCGGGAAGTTCGACAGCACGGGAAAGAGCTCTTCGAGAGAGAGCTGGAGGATTTTGTCGTTCACCGTGACGACCCGGTCTGCGGCGAGCGGATAACCCGCTCCGACGTACATCTCGTGCAGCGTCACCGTCGCCTGTGCGGGCGCGGAGGTGTCTCCGAGGGCGACGAAGGCCACGCTCGTCCGGTAGCCGCTCCGGCCGGATTGCGGTACCACGTACGGAAGCATCAGCCGGGTCCGCGCACCGCCGGCCGTTGCGCCATGGGCCGCGGGGACGAGCCCGGGCACCGGGGCGCCGAAGTTCCCGTTCGGCTGGCTGTTGTAGATCTCGCCCCGGACGATCAGGGGGTCCGTGTTCGCGTCGCCGGGCGCCACGTCGAAGTAGGCGTCCTTGTAGATGTCCGTTTCGTCGATGGCGAGGTGCTGCAGCAGGAACCAGTCGCGGACGATATCTTCCGAGCGAATCGTTCCGCCCGATTCGAGAGTCGGAAGGAGGCTCATCTCCGTCCGGTCGGAGCAGACCAGGCCTGCGGAGCATCGCCGATAGGAGAGCTTCAGGCTCACTTTTCGGGACTGGCCCGACGTGTTGAAGATGAACAGCCGGCTCCGGGACTTCTCCCCGGTGGGGCTGTTCCGGACGATGAACGGGACGCGGACCGGGCCCGAGCCGACCGGCGGCGGCGTCAGGAAGTTGAAATCACCCGACGTCGCGTCCGTCACGGAGGCGTACGGGATGACCCGGGCGCCGGCCTCGACCACCTCGAAGAGCATGTAGTAGCTCTCGGCCAGGAACGTCTCGTACGGCTGTCCCGTTCCGACCAGCGCCGCCTTCAGCGCCTTCGCCATCTCGATCGACCGGTTCGGGCCGACGGTGAGCGGGAACGTGTTACCAAAGATGACAGGGCCGGTGGTCCGGGTCAGGAAACTGATGTTGACCGTCGCCGGCACGCTTCCGGGGTTCACGAACCCGACGTTGGTGTAGGAAGCCGGGAGACTCGAGGAACTTCCCGACGGGATGTCGCGGAGGCCGGGGAGCTCGCGGTTGGCGCCGGGCGTCGTGGATCCGACGACCATCGAGACCGGCACCGCCGGGATCGCCGCGCCGTACGTTCCCCGGGACGGGTCCGCATTGCTGTTGTTGTTAAAGGCCCAGATGGCCGGATCTCCGTCCGCGGGGACGCTGTCGCCCCGGACGAGCATCGCGACCGGCGGATCGTTGGGCCCGCCGACACTCTTTCCGAAGACGCTCTTCAGAATGTTCGTCATGCGACGGCTCTCGAATGGCGGGAAGAACGGGAGCTGCTTCCAGGCCGGCGGATCCTGCCCGTCGAGAAGAGCCACCGAGTAGGCCGCCCACCCGCCGGCGCTCGTGTTCTGAATCATGACGTCGGACGCGTTGACCGACCCGGAAACCTGTCCGGACGTGTACGTGAGACCCGGGACGATCCAGCGCGGCGGCTCAACCACGTGGAGCGTGGTCGGCGCCGGCGACTGGAAAGCGTTGCCTCCCAGCTTCACCGTCAGGGCGACCGTGTACGCGCCGGGCGCCGGGTAGCCGTGCGCGGTCACGGAGAGCCGGCAAAGATCCGAAAGAGGCGTGGACGAGTTGCAAGGCGTCCCGTCGCCGAAGTCCCAGTAGTACTCGGCTCCCGGCGGGCCGGTCGACCTGAAGAGAATCCCGGCGCTGGGAGAGACCTTGTTGGGGTCGACGGGTGCCCCCGGCTGACCGTTGTTCATGTAGAAGAAGTCGTACGCGGCGGTCGGGATGCCGCTGACGACGTTGACCTGGTGAAGGACCGGAGACTTGCCGGGGATCGTGAGCTTGACAGGAAAGCTCCCCTGCGTGGGCCATGTCTTCGGGACCGTAACCCCGGTGACCCAGCTCGTCCCGTCGCTGAAATCCCAGGTGGCGGACGTCGAGCCCGGGAGCGTCTGCCCGTTGGCGGCGTTCACGGCCCGGAAGGTCACCTGCTGGCCGACCGGGGCGAGGTAGCTCCCGTCGGTTCCGAGCGGGGCGTCCGTTCCGTCGGGTTCGGCGAGCTTGAAGTCGGGGGTGACCGCGACGCCCGTGGCGTTCAGCGAGACGCTGACCGTGCAGGCGCCGCCGTCCACGGTGACCTGCGCCGTGTAGGGGCCCGGCGAGGTGTACGTGTGGGTCGGGTTTTTCAAGCTGTTCGTGCCGTCAACCGGGCTTGCGTCCCCGAAGTTCCAGGAGAAGCTCGAGCCGCCGCTTCCCTGCGGGGAGAGCAGAACAGGCGAACCCGCGCTGACCGAGATCGTGCCGCTTAGGGAGTTCCCGACGAGGAAGCCGCTCACATAGACGTTGATGCTCGTGATCGGGCACAGAGGCCCCGTGGAAACCGTCACCGTCGTCGAGTTCGTCGCCTGATTGCCGTCGGAGTCGGACACCCGGCACGACGGGTGGTACGTGCCGACGGCGGCGTACGGGTGCGAGGTGGAGGAAGACGTTCCGGGCACCAGCGGGCTGCTGTCGCCGAAGTCCCACGTGTAAAGCGTATACGTCCCCGAGCCTCCCGAGGCGAAAGCCGTCAAGGAGACCGCCGTGTTCGGCGGGGTGGCATTCGGGATCGCGCTCACGGAGACGGTCAACGGGGTGGGCGGAGGGGGCGCTCCGTTCACGATGGCCACGCGAATGCCGAAAGCTGTATTGCTCAGGGAGTCCGTCACCGTGCACCGGACCGTGAAGTTCCCCGAGAGCGTATAGGTGTGCGACGCCGAGGAGCCGCCGCTCTGCGTCCCTCCGTCTCCGAAGGTCCAGGAGTACGAGGAGGAGCCGACCGTCCCGGGGAAATTCGAGACGCTCGCCGTGAAGGAGACCGATGTGTTGACATCGGCCGGATTCGGGTTGACCGTCATGGTGACCGACGGCGGGGTGTTGTTGACGGTGATCGGCCAGGCATCCGGAGAACCGCTGACGACGTTTGGCAGCCAGTCCGCATACGGGCCCGGCGTATAGGTCGCCCGGATCCGGAGCCAGTAGGTTCCCGCTGGCGACGGCACCGGGATGTCCCACGGGCCGCTCCCCGAGAGAGTCGTATAGGTCCCTGCCGAGCAGGGCGGCTGACCGGCGTCGCAGAGGTTGTACGAGTAGGTTGCGGTAATGCTGGAGTCCTTCTGCGACTGGTTCGTGACGTGGATCGGGCTCCCGCCGATGAAGGCGGTGGAGGGCGCCGTGAAGGCTGCGACGAAGTCGGTCACGTTGACCTTGAACGACCCCGTCATCGGAAGCGTGCAGGGGGGGCCGCAGTCGGGCGAAACGTACTCACCGGCGTACGACGCCGTCAGCCAGGCGTTGTACGTCCCCTTGCCGGGGAAGAGGTGCTGGCACGATGCCCCGGTGCAGGCCGCGTCCTTCGTGAGCGAGTCAATGGAGGGCGCCAATGGATCCGACCCGAAGTACCACTTGAAGCTCGTAGGGTGCCCCTCAGAGGCGTTGGTGAAGATCGCCTTGCTGTTCACGTCCAGGAGCGCCGCGAGGTTCTGCACCTTTACGTTGGGGATCTTCCAGGTCACGGCGAACGTGGCGAGAGGGACGGGGCTCGTCGTGGCCAGGTCGACGTTCCTCGCCTCGAAGGCTATCGACTGGGTCCGGGTCGTCCCGGGCGCCAGCGGCGGCGACGGGAAGTCGCCGTTCGCGACGACGGAGTCCCAGCAGCCGGCTCCGGTGGCGGGATTCCCGCTGTAGGGGAACAGCGGGTCACAGGGTCCCACCATCGTGAACTGCGGCGGATCGGGGTTGCCGAGGAATGTATTGGTACAGTCCGGGCCCGTAAAGCACGCATCGGGGTTCAGGAGGCGGAGGAAGCCAGAGCTTCCGTGCTCGGTCGCCGAGTGGTAGTCGAGGTCGAGGTGCCATTTCGAGATGGCCTCGACGGAGTTCGGGGGGGTGATAGACGGCGTGATCTTGAGCGTGTCGCCGACGAAGACGACGTCGCCGTTCGCCAGCGTCGTGGGCGTCGTTCCCGGCGTCGTGTTCGAGACGGCGAGATGGCCGGCCGCCGGCGCGGGGCCGCTCTGGCAGTCCATCCTGACGGCGACCGCTATGGTGGTGTCGACGATGTAGGCGTAGACGTCGTTCGCGCTCTTCCGGAGGACGGCCATGTCGTTGGAGATCTGCGGCTTTCCGGGGAGGTTCTTGTCGAAGTCGACGGTCTGGCTGATCGGCGTCCCGAAGTTGCGCGCGGAGGTGGCGTAGAGGCGAAGCACTCCCTTGGGGCCGTTCGACGTCGGCCCCGCCGACGAGGTCCACATGAAGATGTCCACGTCGCTGCTGAAGCTGTTGTACTTCGCGAGGACCAGGCGTCCTCCGGGGTTCACGGTGTACCCGGGATCGGGCGTGAAGTCCCCGGCCTGCGTCCACGTCTGGCTCGTCCGGTTGAACTTGAGAAGGGAGAAGCCGACCGCTCCGGAGGAGGACTCGAAAGCGCCGAGGATGTAGAGATTCCCCTGCGGCGACTGCGGATCGACGGCCGCCGAGGCGGACTTCAGGGTGTCGCCGGCGGGCCGGCCCCAGTCGGCGAGCGGGATCGACCACGTCGGCATCGATCCGGTGACCGACCCGGCGGGGCCGGGATTCGAGGCGTCGGCCAGGCCGACGGTCCCGCTTCTCGCCCAGTAGACATACTG
>Ga0315286_10003116_pt1 | contig 15548 bp, 9 predicted proteins | sample YL17G10_0_MG_FD_205038 | JGI IMG/M metagenome (GOLD analysis project Ga0315286, IMG submission 205038) | Sediment microbial communities from Yellowstone Lake, YNP, Wyoming, USA - YL17G10_0 | ecosystem: Environmental > Aquatic > Freshwater > Lake > Sediment | place: USA: Wyoming | collected...
AAGCCGCTCGATGCCTGTGGCGGTGCGGGCGTATTCCACTTGCAGCACAAGGACCGCAACCTGAACGCCTTGCTGGAGATGGCGACCGACAACGGCCGGCGGTTGATCATGGGCCAGCGCTACCTGCGGGAGATCCGGCGGGGCGACAAGCGGCTGATTCTGCTCAACGGCGAGCCGCTCGGAGCGACGTTGCGCGTGCCGCGCCAAGACGAGAACCGCGGCAACATCCATGTCGGGGGAACTTGCGTGCAAGCCGAGATCACGCCGCGTGACAGGTTCATCGCGGAAGCCCTGGCGCCGCGTCTGCGACAGGACGGCTTGTTTTTCGTTGGGCTCGACATCATCGGCGACTACCTCACCGAGGTGAACGTCACCAGCCCGACCGGGGTGCAGGAGATCAACGCGCTCAACGGCGTCCGGCTCGAGCGCGCGGTGATCGACTTCGTAGAGGACCGGATCAGGCGCCGGCCCGGAGCGAATTCGGGGTTAGCATGAGCGAGAAATCCAGTGTAAACGGCGCCGTGTTACGGGCGCAGCGCCGGCGCAAGCAAACGCGGCAGGATCTCTTGACCGCCGCCCGCCGCGTCTTATCCCGCCATGGCTTTCACCGGACCAAGATCATCGACATCGCCGGTGAAGCCGGCGTCGCGGTAGGCACCTTCTATCTGTACTACCCGACCAAGCAGGCGTTGTTCCTCGAAATGGTCGAAGACGCCGTCCGCCTCCTCAAGGCCGACATCGATCGTCTGGAATCCTCCGGTGCGGACCCCATTCAGCGCGCTCGCGCCGGATGCGAGACCTTCTTCCGCTTCGCGCAGGAGAACCGCGATTTGTTCCGCATCGTGTTCGGACATGGCGTGACCTTCCACGGCGTCGCGCGCCGGGCCCAGGAGCTTTTCGTGAGCGGTGTAGCCGCCAACCTAGCCGCGGGGATGCGCGCCGGCGTATTTCGTCCCAACCGGCCCGACGTGGTGGCGCAGGCCTTCACCGGCATGCTGCTGCAAGTGGTTTCCTGGTGGATCGAACAAGAGAACGTCCCGCTCTCCGAAGTCACCGAGTCACTTCTGGAGTTCGCGTTCCACGGTCTCGTCGTCGAGCGCAGGCTGCCGTAAAAAGAACGGGGCGCCCCGGTGGCGCCCCGTTCTTGAAAGCCTCGCAATCGCCGCTGCGTTTACGGAAGCGTGATGGTGTCCGCGGTGCCCCTCGCCCCGGCGAAGTGTAGGTTGAAGGCGGCGCTACTGGTTTCAGCGCCGTGGCGCTCGATGGCGATGCCGAGCAACCCACTGGGAAGCGCCGCGGCGGGGTTGACCACCGGATTGATCCGTGTCTGCCCGGTCAGCGTTCCCTGGAGCCCTGCGGCGAAGATCGAGCGTGGACACTGTGTGGTGTCTATGTTGCAGAGCTGGATCTCTTGGAAGCAGTTTACTGTTCTGCTGGTAGACAAGCGCTGCTCGAATTCGTTGTACACCAGGTATTGCACCGTTGCCGAGCCGGCTACTTGCCGCAACAAGTCTTCAGAGCACGCCACCAGCGTCAGGTCGGTGGTGATCGTGTCTCCGCTGATCGGATCTGTCGCCAGATCGAAGAAGTTGTCCAGAATGAGGACGTTCGGGCAGCCGTTGTAGTTGCCCTCGCTTCCGGGACCAAGGACCAGCGGGTTGTCGGTGATCGGGGTTCCGGCTGCAGCCGTCGCCTGAATGCCAATGGCGTTGTAGCTCGCCACATCCAATTCGGTTTCGGTCGAGCTCTCGAGGATGGCCTCCCCCTTGAGGTCGTTGCGGGCGACCGGCACGTGATCAGCGCCCGTCGCAATGCATTTCAACTCACCGACGAAGGGATCCTCGCTGACGGGCGGAATACGAGTTCCGACGTTGCTCTGCGTGCAGGTCCCGGCATTGAATAGTGCGCACTGGTCACTACTACCGCAACGTATGAACTGGTTCCCCGTGCAAATGCCGTACGGGAGCGGCAGATCGCTATTCGCCAACCCGTCGCTTGCCTTCCACTCGATCGGTTGCCCCTGCGTCAAGACGATATCGAAATCTGTTTCCACGCAGCTGGGAAGGCACTGGCCACCAGAGCTGCACGAGGTCGCGTCCTTGCAGATCGACCCGTCACTGGTGCAGTGAGAATTGGCATCGATGAAGAAGCAGTGCACATCGATCAGGTTGTTGAGGTTCGTATTCGTGAGCCGAATGACCGTGTCGACGCCGTTGGTGGTGTCGACCACGATTTTCGGGTAGACGACGATTGCGGCCGGTCTGTCAGACGCCACATCCGCCCGTGCCTGTGCGCCAGAGATAACGAGTGCCGTTGCGATCGCCATCGTCCAGCCTGCCCATCGCACCTGTCCCATGTTCAATCTCCTTTCCGCTGTCCTTGGACGCCGCGTCATCTGCACAGGTTCCTCTTATTGGGGAGTCGCATCGTTGCCTTGGCCGATCGGAATGGTCACCAAGTCCATCACATTCAGCTCTCCGATCATGTGGCCGTTTTGGGCCGACCGCGCGGTGAGACTGTTGATGGTATCCTGATGCGTCTCCTCAATGACGGCGAGCACCCCGCCCGGGGTACCAGCCGCCGAGCGGATGCGTGTCTGCAGCGTCTCGCTGCCGAGCGCGCTGGCAGTGAACCAGTCACTAATGCCGGGGAGGGGCGACCCACTCGGCGCACCAAGGTCGAAGGACCCCCAGCACGCGAACGAGGTCGAGGTCGTAAACGACTGCTCGAATTCATTTATGACGAGGAACTGCAAGGTGATGGCGGTCAGCGCCTGCGTTTCGAAATTCTCCGTGCATGGCACAATCGTCAGATTGGTACTGACGCCGCTGCATGGAGAGCTGGCGCAGAAGGGCTGTTGCTCAACCACCGGATCGGGTGCGCCGGTGGCCGGGTGGTCGAGGCGCCATTCTACCGGACATCCCGCATATTCACTTCCGGTCGGACACAAATCGTTGCCTGCTGTAGAACTGCCGAGGCAGAGAACGTCATCGCCGTTTTGATTGTCGTTGCCCTGGATGCCGATAGCGTTGTACTTCGACACGTCCCCGGTCGCGATATCCTCGAGAGTGGCCTCGCCCTTTAGCGAGTTGCCGGAATACGGCGCGCCGCTGCTGTCCACCAGGATGCACTTCAGTTCGCCGGTGAAGTCCGGCGCTACCGGTGGCACGTGGCCGGGATCGAACCCCGCATCACAGCAATCTGCGTCATCGGAGCCGCTGACGTCGGTGTCGCCAGGACACGAGCCACCCGTCAGAGCGCAGCACTTCGTGCTTGCGGTGCAACTGGAATCACCCGGATTGTACAGACGGCCGGTCGACACCACCCAGTGAGTCGGTTGCTGGCGGGTCAACCAGATGTCGAAATCGATCTCCGTACACAACGGCGGATTGAGCGACCCGGGCGGCAAGCCTGGGGTCGTCGGCGCGCCGTTGACGTAGAGGCAGTGCGCGTGCTGCATGTTGTTGGAGGTGTTGGTAATCTGAATGATCGTATCGCGTGATCCATCCGCGATCACCTTTGGGAACACCAATATCGATGCGCTCTGCTCCGTGGTGACGACCGTTTTACGCGTGACTTGAGCCACGGCCGGCTGGGCGACTAATCCCCATCCGACCAGCGCTGCCAGTCCTATGAGCCCAACTAGCCCTCGCTGCCTAAGCATTACCCTCCTCCTTTCGATCACGCCGCACCGAATTCGCCGTGGCGAACCCCTCGATCAAGTGTGCGCCTTATATCCGTGAGGTATGAAGTTGTCAAGTCAAAAGGCCCTTTTTTTTGCCCAACTTGCGCTCTAAGGCAAATAATACAGATAATCGCTTTGGGGCCGGCTGCCGCTGAAATGCAGGTTGAAGGCGGCGCTGCCTCCCCCTTCCCGGAACTCTTCGGCGACCCCCAGCAAGGTGTGGCCAAACGTGGGATCCTCGATGGCCACCCCCCGAATCCTGGTCTGCCCGGTCAGCGTCCCCATCACGGCCGCGCTAAAAATGGATAGCCGCATGGTCTGACTGCCACCGATAGTCCATATCGGCCACTCGGCGAAGCAGGTCACCGTGCGGCTGGTGGAGTACCGCTGCTCGAATTCATTGAAGACCTGAAACTGCACGACGGTCGCAACCGGGATTTGGGTTAGGAAATCCTCGGAACATGGGACCAGCGTCAAATCCGTGGTGACCTCTTGGCCGGTAACAGGGTCGTTCGCCCCGTCGAAAAAGTGGTCCAGGACCAGAATATTGGGACACCCAACGTACTCTCCCGCGCTGACGCAGTTGCCAGATGGGCAATCGGCAGCGCTGGAGCATACATTTCCGGCGTTGGTACCGGCGTTGCACACGTTTCCGCCGAGCACCAAGGTGTCGGAATTACCCTGGTTCGCACCCGGAATGGCCGGAATACCGATGGCGTTGTATCCTTCCACGTCCGCCACGTTCCCCTGCACCCGTGTGATTTCCACCTCGCCTTTGAGGTCGTTGCGTTCTACCGGCATGCCATTGGCGTCGACGGCAATGCACTTCAGCTCGCCGATGAACGGGTCTTTGGGTACCGGCGGAATACGGCTGCCCTGGTTGCTCTCGCCGTCCGATCGGGGGTTGTCGCTCGTCAGCGGGAGACACGGTACGTCCTCCGGCGAGGTTAGGCTGCATTCGCTCGAGCCCTGTGAGAGCAACCATGCTATCGGTTGGAGCGCCGTGATGTTGACGTAGAAGTCGATCTCCTGGCACTGCGATGTGCACCCGTTGGCGACGCAGTCGAGCGGACTGGCAAGGCAGGTCCGTAACGCCGCCACGCTGGGGCACTGCGGCGTCGCATCGACGTAGAAGCAGTGCATCGAGATCGGTTGCGCCGAGGTGTTGCTGACGCGAATCAACGTGTCGATCTGACCGCGCGGACCCGGCGGAGCGTTGGACGTGTCGGTAAGCAGCTTGGGGAACACCAGTATCGCCGCGGCTTTGTCGGACGCGACGTCCGCACGAGCAGCGACGCTGGCACCGACCAATGCGGCGATCACACTCCACAGGCGAATTCCACCGCAGCGCCGCATCAGAATCCTCCCGGGAGGACAACGGAGTCGCCATCCGGGCGATCACCTTCGCCGTGCAGGTTGAGCGCGTCCCTGGTCTGGTTCCCCCCCGAAACCGAGTGGAACTCCTCAACGACGCCCAAGATGCCGGATTGATCGGGGGTCGCCGAGTACATCCGGGTTTGCGCGAAGCGGGAGCCGAGGAAGGCCTGAGTGAAAACGGGATTGAGGGCTCGGAGATTCAGATTAGCCCAACAATAAACCAGGGGAGTACTCGTCGAGTACCGTTCCTCGAACTCGTTGATGATCACGAACTGCACCACCGCCGCGCCGAAAACTTGGTTCTCGAAGTCCTCGGTGCACGGCACGATTGTCACCTCCGTATTGACTGCGGAGCCGCTGGCGAACTCGTTGATCACCGGATCGTTCGCGCCGGCGGCGAAATGGTTGACGATCAGCGTATCGGGGCAGGCGTTGTATTCGGCTCCGGTGAGGCAACTCGGGGTCACGCCGCCGCCGAGACACAGGGTGTTGTCGCTGTTATTGGCGTTGGAGTTGGTGTTCAGCCCCATCACCCCGATGGCGTTGTACTTGCTGGCGTCGCCATCCGTGGTGACGATGGTGGCTTCCCCTTTAAGGTGATTGCCGTTGATCGGCGCCCCGGAAGAATCGACTTCGATGCATTTCAGCTCGCCCGTGAAGAAGTCTGACACCGGCGGGATGGCACCCGGATCAAAGCCGGCCCCGTTGCAGTCATGGAATTTGTCGCTGCACTCCTGGTCGCTCGTTCCCACGCTACTGATCCGCCGCCCGGTGGACACCACCCAATGCGTCGGTTGTTGTTTGGTGAGGAAGATGTCGAAATCGATTTCCTGGCATTGCGGCGGATTGGTGGAGCTTGGCAGTTGACTGGGATCGGGCGGCGCCCCATTCACATAGAAGCAGTGTGCAAACGCCATCGAGTTCGAGGTGTTCGAGATCTGTATAATGGTGTCGGTGGCGAGCTTAGAGGCGGTGGCGGGCGTGGAAATCACCTTCGGGAATACCAGAATCGAGGCGCTGCGCTCTGTAGTGACGTCGGCGCGGGCCGTTGAAGTGGCGACGACGAAAGCGCCGACGACGAGTGCCAGCGTGGTGGCTCGGCCCCGGCGCCTAATCGCCCCGCTCGCACGTCCCATCGATCCCACGCTCCTATCGCATCACCACGCCGGGACTCTTTGCCCGGGCACTTCCGATTCCTGCATCCCCACTTGCAGCTCACGCGACAAGTGCGCCTTTATAAACCGGTGGGGCCGGCCGTGTCAATGAACGTCAACGCAAATGGCTGAGGAAATGCGTCTTACCTGACGGGCGTCAGCCACGAAGCGTGGTGCGGATCTTCGCCGCGGGTGATAGCGGCAAAGCTCCGTTGCAGGTTTTGCGTGATCGGGCCCGGGCGCCCCGACCCGATCTGGCGATCGTCGATCTCGCGCACCGGGGTGACCTCGGCCGCCGTCCCGGTCATGAATGCTTCATCCGCCAGATAGGCCTCGTCGCGCGTGAAGCGCTCCTCCACGTTCTTGACCCCGTGCTCGTGCAAGATGGTGAGGACGGCGTCGCGCGTGATACCCGACAAGATGGAAGTCTGCGGCGTGGTCTTTACGCGCCCGTCGCGCACGATGAAGATATTCTCGCCGCTACATTCAGAGACGTAGCCGTCGACATCCAGCATCATGGCCTCGTCATATCCGGCCCGGCGCGCCTCCACCGCCGCCAAGATCGAGTTGACGTAGTTCCCGACGGCTTTGGCCTTGGTCATGTGCGTGTTCACGTGCATACGCTGGAAGGATGCCGTTTTGATCCGCACGCCGTCGCGCACGCCTTCCTCGCCGAGATACGCGCCCCAGGACCACACGACGATGGCGACGCGGACGGGATTGTTCACCGCTGCCAAGCCCATCTCGCCGGAGCCCAGAAAGACGATCGGACGGATGTAGCAGGACCGGAGTTTATTCACACGCACGGTCTCGATGCAGGCGCTGGTGATCTGCTCGCGGCTGAACGGGATGGCAAGGCCCAGAATGTGGGCCGAGCCGAACAGACGATCGATGTGCTCCGCCAATCGGAAGATGGCGGGCTGGCCACCACGGGCCTCGTAGCAACGAATGCCCTCGAAGACACCGAGCCCGTAGTGCAGCGTGTGCGTCAAGACATGCACGTGCGCCGCATCCCACGGTACGAGTTCGCCATCAAACCATATCAGTTCACTCTTTTCCACGACGAATCGCCTCCTCGCCTGCGCTCATTTCTTCACAACGTATCTCAGTTCACTTCTCAGTTCACTTCAATTCCGCTTCCATGCGATCTAACCAACGCTCGAAGCAGGCTCGGATGGCTTCGCGCCACACGCTGTAGTCGTGCCACAACCGCTCGCCGACGCCCTCAGCGTTCGTGCCGGCGCCGCCGTCATATCCCATACGCTTCGCTACCGGCCGCAGCTCCATGCGTGCCCTGTCCAAGTCCTCGACCGGTCGGTCATACGCCAGGCGCAGCGAATTTTCCACCCGGCGCAGAAAGCGGTAGCCGTCCGCCAGCAGCGCGTGGTCCTCTGCGGGCAAAACGCCGATCTGCGCCAGCGCTTCCAGTGCCCCCAAGGTGTTGCCGATTCGCGCCCGCGGCTCGCGGGCACCGTAGTGGAGCTGGAGCATCTGGGTCAAGAACTCGACGTCGACCAGTCCGCCGCGGCCGGTTTTGATGTTCACGCGCTCGTGGCTCTCTTTCGCCAACTCCCGCTCCATGCGCCAGCGTAACCGGCGAATCTCGCGGACGTCTTCGGCGCTCAGGGGAGCGCGATAGACGAAAGCGGCGACAATCGCGGAGACTCGTTCCTGCAGCGCCGGTGTGCCTGCCACCGGCCGCGCTTTGATCAGTGCTTGTCGCTCCCACAAGCGCGCGCTGGTCTCGTGGTAGCGACGAAAACTGTCCAGGGAAGACACCAACGGGCCGGAGTGCCCGGACGGACGCAGCCGCGTGTCGATGCGGTACACGATGCCCTCGCGTGTCGTGACCTGCAACACCGTGATCAGCCGCTGCGCCAGTTTGGAGAAGAACTCGTGCACCGACACTGGCAGGGGCTGCGCCCCAGCCGATGCCCCAGAGCTCCGCTGCCCTTCGGGTCGCTGCATCCGAGAGTTCACGGCCGTCGCGACGACATGTTGGTTCAAACCGTCAGCCAAGGGACTGGGGGGCTGCGCCCCAGCTGTCGCGCCGGGGCCCGTTCGCCGTTGGCTCGCTGCGCACGTTTTTTGAGAACCGTCTCTCACAACATGTTGGTTCAAACCGTCAGCCAAGGGACTGGGCTGCGCCTCGTCGTACACGAAAATCAAATCGAGATCGGAGTTGTAGTTCAGCTCCCTCCCGCCGAGCTTGCCCAGAGCCAAGACAACCATTTGACCGGGCAGTTCGGCGCACCCGTAGCGTGCGCAGATGTCGCGGGCGGCGATCGTGCAGGCGCTGCGCAGACACACTTCGGCCAAGGTCGTGAGTTCGGCGCTGACTTCTCCCAGCCGCAGCACCGACTGCAGATCGTTGATACCGATGCGCAAGAATTCCTGGTTGCGGAAGCGGCGCAAGACCTCGAGCGACTCTTCGAAGTCGCCATCGCGCGGCAGCAGGGCTTGCAGCTCGGTGCCGAGGTCCTCGGGCGTGCGGTGCACCCGCACGAGGTCGGCCCGCACCAGCGTGTCGAGCAGCTCGGGGCGGCGAATGAACGCGTTGGCGAGGAACTGGCTCCCGCCGAACAGGCCCACCAGCATGCGCAGAGTGGCCGGATTCTCGCGCAGCAGGGCGAGAAAACTCGTCCGCGCGCCGACGGAGGAGATGAAGGTGACGACGTTCCGCAACGCCAGGTCGGGGTCCGCCGACTGGAGTATAATGCGCAGCAACGATGGCGCGATCTCGTAGAGCACCTTTTTGCGCCCGGCGCGAGCGGGCGCCGACGGCGGCCCATCGCGCAGCAGCAGCAAGTCGTCGTAGCTCGTCTCAGGCTGCGTGAACCCCAGCGCCTGCAGCCGCCGGATGCTAGCTTCGCGGTTGTCTAGTGTTTGCAACAATTCGATCACTTCGGCGTCCGCCGCGCGCCGCGTTTCGGCAGCTGGTTCGTAAAAGAGCTTCTCGAACGCGCGCCGTACCCGATCCCTGTGCCGGTCGAGGTCGGCCCACAACTGTGCCGCCGCGCCGTCGGCGCGGTACCCCAGCCGGCGTGCCAACGTCTCGCGCTCGCGCCCATCGGTGGGCACCGTGTGGGTTTGCAGCTGGTGCACGATCTGGATCTTGTGTTCGACGTTGCGCAGGAAGCGGTATGCCTGCATCAATGCCTCACCTTCCTCCGCCGGCAGGTAGCCGGCTTGGGTCAATTTCGCCAAGGTGGGCAGGGACCCACGGCCACGCACACGTTCGTCACGCCCGCCGTGCACCAGTTGCAGAACCTGCACCAGGAATTCGATCTCGCGGATGCCGCCGCGGCCGAGCTTGACATTGCCGCGTCCGACCTTGTCACCCATCTGAGTTTCGACGCGCGCCTTCATGTCCTGCATGTCGGCAATGGTCGTGTAGTCGAGATAACGGCGATAGATGAAGGGCCGCACCTCAGACAGGAAGCGCTCGCCCAGATCCGGCTCGCCCGCGATCGGACGCGCCTGGATGAGCGCCGAGCGCTCCCACGTCTGGCCGTAGGCCTCGTAATAGATGAGCGCGTCGTTGAGGCCATTCACGATCGGCCCGTTCACGCCTTCCGGACGCAAGCGCAGATCGACGCGGAAGGCGAAGCCCGCGGGGGTGACCTCCTGGAGCGTGCGGGTGATGAGTTCCGCCAAGCGAGTGAAGAACTCACGCGCCTGTAGCGTCCCGCGTGGTCCGCCAACAGTTTCCTCGTGCTCCGAGGCGTAGAGGTACATGACATCGACATCGGAGCTGAAGTTCAACTCACCGCCGCCCAGCTTGCCCAAGGCGAGGACCACGAAGGGGTCCTGAGCACCGAGCCTGTCGTCTGCGTCATCAACGGGCCCCGGGTGCTGCGGCGAACCGGTCACGAACTCGCCGTACTGGTCGTGCAGGTGGCGGCGCGCCCAATGGTAGGCAGCGCCAAAGAGGCCTACCGCCAGCTCGCTCAACTCAACCATCGTGGTGTCGACGTCGTAGCGGCCGGCGAGGTCCGCGAGTCCGATGCGCAGGTATTCGCGATGGCAGTGTTGCCGCAGGCGCTCCGAGAAGGTCTCCCACGGTTCGCCAACCGCGGCGCGCAGGTGTCGCTCGTGCTCTGGCGCGGTCCGCCTGGGCGCGGCGGCACATGCCCGGAACAGCTCGACCCATGGCCCCCCCGCGCTGTGCAACGTATTGGTGAGCGACTGGCTGCCGCCGATCACGGTGAACAGATCGGCCAGCTGATCGACAGCCAGCGTGCCGAGCGTCGTTGCACCCGGCGTCACCTCGAGCAACCGTTCGCAGCCGGCAAGCGCCATGGCAGGATCGGCTGCGCTGGCCAGCAGCTCCGGCAGGCGACGGGCAAGGTCAGGCGCGGCCAGCCGCAGCATCTCAGCCAGACGCGCAGCACGCTGCAGGTCTATGCCGAAGTGCTGCAGGACCGCGGCTACGGATTCCATCGCCGCAAACTCTAGCTGAAGGGCCACGCATGTGCGAAGCGGGGAATGGGGTCGGATCAAGCCGGGAGAACTGCGCACTCGGCCCGGTGGGACGGCTCAATCTGGTGCGCCGTCATCCACGCCCGCAGGTCACTGACGGCGCGGGCGGCGAACGCCCGCCGCTTGTCGCGGCCGCGCTCACTACCGGTGAGTGGAGGGAACACACCGTGGTTGGCGTTCATCGGCTGGAAGTCGAGGCGATTGCGGTCGGTGACGTAATGTACCAGCGAACCAAGCGCCGTGGTCGCCGGCGGCACAATGCACTCCGCCCCTTGCAGCAAGCGGGAAACGTTGATGGCCGCCAACAGCCCTGCCGCGGCGGACTCGACGTAGCCCTCGACCCCGATGAGTTGCCCGGCGAAAAAGGTGTGCGGGCGCCCGCTAAGCTGCAGCGTAGGCCGCAACAGCCGCGGCGAGTCGATGAACGTGTTGCGATGCAGACTGCCGAGGCGCACGAACTCGGCACGCTCGAGGCCCGGGATCATACGGAGCACGCGGCGCTGCTCGGGATAGGTCATCTTGGTCTGGAAGCCGACCATGTTGAACAGCGTGCCCTCGATGTTGTCCTGGCGGAGCTGCACGGTAGCGAACGGGCGCCGGCCGGTGCGGGGATCGACGAGCCCCACCGGACGCATTGGTCCGAAGGCGAGCGTGTCGGGTCCGCGCCGCGCCATTTCCTCGATCGGCATACAGCCCTCGAAATAGACACAGCGCTCGAAATCTTTCGGGGGCACCGTCGCCGCGGTGCGCAAGGCCTCGATGAAGCGGTAGTACTGGTCGTGCGACAGCGGGCAGTTCAAATAGTCCTCGCCGCCTTTGCCGTGACGCGACGCGGCGAAGGCAACGCTGCGGTCGACGGACTCGCCGGTGACGATGGGAGCAATGGCGTCGTAAAAATAGAGGTGTTCACCCAGCAGCTGTTGCAGGCAGTCGGAGAAGGCCGGCGAAGTTAGTGGGCCCGTGGCGATGATGCTGAACCCCTCCGGGAGAGCACTGACCTCCTGTCGCACCACCGTGGTCTCAGGCCGCGAACTGACGGCAGCGGTCAGCTGGGCTGCGAACTGCTCGCGATCCACGGCCAAGGCAGAACCGGCGGGGACGGCCGTGCGATCGGCGATGCCCATGACCAGCGAGCCCAGGCACCGCATCTCGTGTTTCAGCAGGCCTACTGCGGAATCGAGCGAGGCGCTGCGAAACGAATTGGAACAAACGAGTTCTCCGAGACGGTCAGTGTGGTGTGCCGGCGTGGTGCGCAGCGGCCGCATCTCGTACAGCCGGACCGCCAGCCCGCGCCGGGCGAGCTGCCACGCAGCCTCGCAGCCGGCGAGGCCACCGCCGATAATCGTGACTGGTGCTCGCGACTCGTCTTCTGCCGCGCTCGACTCTCGGCTCTCGACTATCCACTGCATCTCACACCGCTTCCGCCTCAGCGACGGTTTCTTGGTATTTGCAACCTTCGCTGAGGCAGCGGCGCACGGTGCCGTAGCGCTTAGTGGTCTTCTCGACGACGAACGGGGCGTTGCACCGCGGGCAAGGCTCCGGCACCGGCCGATCCCAGGTGGCGAATTTGCACTGTGGGTAGCGGCTGCAGCTGTAGAAGATCCTGCCGGTGCGCGAGCGTTTTTCCATGATCTCGCCCTCACCACAGTCCGGACAGGTTACGCCGGTGGGCACTGGACGGACGAGCGGCCGCACGTTCTTGCATTCCGGATAGCCGGAGCAACCGAAGAACTTGCCGTAACGTCCGAAACGCACCAACATCGGCTGGCCGCACCGCTCGCATTTCTCGTCAACCTGCTCTGCCTCTTCGATTTTGACGTTCCCTTCGGTGTCGCGCGTGAAGTTCTTAGTGTTCTTACAGTCGGGGTAATTGGGGCAAGCGAGGAACTCGCCGCTGCGACCCCATTTGATCACCATTTTGGCGCCGCAGACCGCGCACGGGATGTCGGTCGGTTGCCCTTCGCGTTTGACGTCGGGCATCCGTTCTTCGGCGTGTTCGAGATCACGCACGAAGGGATCGTAGAAACGGTGCATCGCCGCTATCCACTTTTCCTTGCCGTCTTCGATGTTGTCGAGAACATCTTCCATGCCGGCGGTGAACTCGACGTTGAGGATGTCAGGGAAGGCGGCGACCAACAGATCGGTGACCAGGAAGCCCAGTTCGGTCGGGCGCAGCCGCCGTGATTTGTCCTCCACCACGTACTCCCTATTCAGGATGGTGGCCATGATGGCGGCGTAGGTGGAGGGCCGGCCGATGCCCTTCTCCTCCAGTTCCTTGATCAAGGTGGCCTGGCTGAAGCGTGGCGGCGGTTGGGTGAAGTGTTGCTCTGGCAGCAACTCGTGCAGCCGCAGGTGTTCGCCCTCGCTGAGCGGCGGCAGCTGGCGCTCGGACTCGTCGTCCTCATCACCGTTCTTGCGCTCGTCATCGCGGCCCTCGGTGTAGACGCGGATGAAGCCGTCGAACTTCAGGATCTGGCCCGTGGCGCGGAACAACGTGTCGGCAGCGGTAATGTCGACCGTAGTCTGATCGAACACCGCGGGCATCATCTGGCTGGCGACGAAACGGTTCCAAATCAGGGTGTAGAGCGCCAGCTCCTCTTTGGAGAGATAGCGCGCGAGCTGTTCCGGGGTGTTGCCGACGGCTGTCGGGCGAATGGCCTCGTGCGCGTCCTGCGCGCCCTTCTTGCTCGGATAGGTGACGGCATTTTCCGGCAAATAGTCTTTTCCGAAGCGTTCGCCGATGAACCCTCGCGCCTCCCGGATGGCCTCCGGAGCGATGCGCGTCGAATCGGTTCGCATGTAGGTGATGAGGCCTAGGGCGCCCTCGCCGCCGCTCTCGACGCCCTCATACAGCCGTTGCGCAACGCGCATGGTGCGGCTCGGCGCGAAGCCCAGTTTGCGCGAGGCTTCCTGCTGCAGGCGCGAGGTAATGAACGGTGGCGTCGGAAAACGGCGCCGTTCCTTGCACTCAACTCGGTTGACGATCCAGGTGGCGCCGCGCAAGCGGTCGACCACGCCGCGCGCCGCCGCCTCGTCTTCGAGGCGGAACTTCTCGGGGTCGAGGCGCTCTTCGCCGATGTGGAACAGACGGGCCGTAAACGGCGGCGGAGTGCCGCCCTCGAGCCGCGCGGTAATGGACCAGTACTCCTTGGGCGTGAACGCCTGGATTCCGCGCTCGCGCTCGCAGATGATGCGCACGGCGACCGACTGCACGCGGCCGGCAGAAAGGCCGCGGCGCACCTTCTTCCACAGCAGCGGGCTGATCTGATAGCCGACCAGCCGATCGAGGATGCGGCGCGTCTGTTGCGCTTCGTAGAGATTGCGGTCCAGCTCGTGCGGATGACGGATGGCCTCCTGCACCGAACGCTTGGTGATCTCGTTGAACAGCACGCGCCGGATGGCGTGGCGGTTGCGACCGATCTTCTCGGCGATGTGCCAGGCAATGGCCTCGCCCTCACGGTCGGGGTCGGGAGCGAGATAGATGTTCTCCTTCCCCTTGGCCGCCCGTTTCAGCTCTTCGATGACCTTCCTCTTGCCCCGCAGCACTTGATACTCGGGCTCGAAGTCGTGCTCGATGTCGACGCCCAGTTTGTTCTTCGGCAGGTCCATGATGTGGCCGACCGACGCCTTCACCTGGAAATCTCTTCCCAAGTACTTCTCCAAAGTGCGGGCTTTCGCGGGCGACTCGACGATGACCAGATTCTTCGCCATAGACTCTATACCTGCGCCGGCACCCGCCGCACGTCAACCAGTGCCGCGACGAACTGCTTGCCGGGAAGCTGTTGCACCACACCCTTCAGCTCCAGGTCCAGCAACGCTTGCAGCACCGTGGCGACAGCGAGCCTACTGCGAGTGATGATGGTGTCGATGTGAACGGTCTCGTGCCGCATGCACTCAAGGATGGCCGCCTCCGTGGGCGTCACCTCGACGGGCCCGCGCACGGCCGCGCGGCTGAGCAGCTGCGGCGCGATTTCTTCCAGCACGTCTTCGGCGCGCTCCGTCAGTTTCGCGCCCTCCCGGATCAACCGATGTGTGCCGCGGGTACGTTCGCCGATGGCGCCGGGCACGGCGAACACGTCGCGGCCCTGTTCGGCCGCCAACGTCGCGGTGATCAGCGAGCCGCTCTTCCCCGTCGCTTCGATGATCACGGTGCCGAGCGCAAGGCCACTGATGATGCGGTTGCGGTTCGGAAAGTTCTCGGCGTCCGGCTGCGTGCCCATCATGAGCTCAGTCACTACTGCCCCTTGTCGTGAGATCGCTTGAAATAGGGCATGATGCTCACTCGGGTATACGACGTCAATCCCGGAACCCAGCACCGCGATGGTGCGGCCGCCGGCGCGCAGCGCCGTCCAGTGTGCTTGCGCGTCCGTGCCGCGCGCCATTCCACTGACCACGCAGACTCCGTAGCGCACCAGCCCCTCGCTGATTTCACGTGCCACGCGCAAGCCATACGCACTCACTTGGCGTGACCCCACTACCGCGACTGCCGTGGCGTCACGCGCCTCCAGCTTCCCATGGACGAACAGGAATGGCGGCGGATCGTGGATCTGACGGAGATTGACGGGATAGAGCGGATCGTTCCACGTCAGCAGCGTCGCGCCACTCCGCGCCAGCCGCTCGACTTGCTCGTCCACCGCACGCCAACCGTCGAATCCATGGATAGCGTGCGCCAAGTCGCTGCGCACCCCTGCGCATTCGAGCGCGTGCGGACTCGCCTCAAACACCGCGGCGGGCGTGCCAAAGGCGTGAAGCAAACTCTGGAATACTATCGGGCCGACGCCATGAACCATCCTGAGCGCCAACCAAGGCCGCCACTCAACCGGGGATGCGTCAGCCATCGCGGCCTTGTA
>Ga0315286_10003117_pt1 | contig 15548 bp, 12 predicted proteins | sample YL17G10_0_MG_FD_205038 | JGI IMG/M metagenome (GOLD analysis project Ga0315286, IMG submission 205038) | Sediment microbial communities from Yellowstone Lake, YNP, Wyoming, USA - YL17G10_0 | ecosystem: Environmental > Aquatic > Freshwater > Lake > Sediment | place: USA: Wyoming | collected...
ATCAAATTTTATTTCATCAAATATAATTACCGTCTTATGTCCAGTCCGTAAATCCTGGCCTTCCACGCGATTCTGGGCAGGATATTCTTTGCCGTTGACGTCCATAATTATCCAACCCCTGAAAAGGGTGCGGTAAAGTTTACCGTTAGGGTCATATATTTCATCAAGCATGTTACCGCCGAAATTTTTCGAAACATAAGTAATTCTCTTGGAATAATACCAAGCTTTCCTTTTTGGGGTAGCCTCGATAACAAAACAAGGCTCATCCTGATGATAAACTTTTCCATCGTAAAAAGAAGTATAACCTTTAAAGTTCTCCTCTCCTAATAACTTATAGGTTTCATCGGAAAATCGGCGTGTGGTAATCTCTTCCACAGTAAAATCCCCGCCCATAAAAGAATCGTCTGCCTGACCGGCAGAAACCTTGCGTATCTTTCTTAGGGAAGGCAGCCATAACCAAACATCCTGGTCACGCGTGGGCTTCATATAATTCCAGGTAAGCGTGGCTAAACCTTTAACCGAGGTAGGCTGGGTAAACATAATTAAATCTTTATAAGAAACATCATCAGAGGCTCTACCAAAAATAATTCTCTGGCGTGAGAACCGGCGGTTTCTTTTAGAGCCGTCCTTCTCAATAAAAACTACATCTCCGATGGATTGATAATCATGGGCAAATAAAGAATACTTGTTAAAATACTTGATCTGCATAATCTCATCGGCAGCCATATCTGCTTTGGGCTTGTAAACCTGAAAATATTGCAAATCCTCAGCAAATACATAACCGCAAAATAAAAGCATTATGCCACACATTACCAAGATGATTCTCTTCATAAAACTGCCCTCCTTTATCTCCTAAAAATTTTTGGGTTAAGCGTCATAATAATCGACGGCAAAACGATAAGCGTACCAATGACATTAAAGGCAATTAAGAACCCTAAAAGCGCACCTAGCCTTGCCTGCATAAGAATAGGCGAAAATAGCCAAGTAGTAATACCTGTAGTTAGGCTAAGCCCCGTAAAAAATACGGCTTTGCCTGAAGTAGACATGGCCTCAATTAAAGCCTTTTCTAAAGTCTCACCTCCCTCTTTTAATTCATCCATCACTCTGGATACAATATAGATACCAAAATCGTCGCCAAAACCGATACCTAAGGCTACTACGGGAATTATTTCCGCGGTGAGGCCTATTTTTAAAAACCCTAATATCCCTAACAGAAGCGAAGTCCGAAAGATTAAAGGTAAAAATAACACCCCGCTACCCAATACCCATCCGTAGGCAACCACCAGACAAAAAAGCACCAGCGCTGCAGTGCCCAGCGAGTTAATACTTAACATCGGCTTAACCGTCTGATTAACCGCAGCCAACATCCCTATGGTTCCGCCCGCATAGAAGAAATCTACATCTTTGGCCTGATGATTTTTCTTAAGCCACTCCTCAGTCTTCTGAATGGCGGCATTCATCGTAGAGGACTTGTGGTCCCTGAGGTCTATTTTGATATTGGCGTATTCATAATTGGGGTTAACTACCGGGTCAAAGTCTCCGGGAAAACCGGTTAAAGAATATAAAAACATATACTCGGCAATGGTTTGGTCGTTATCCGGTATTCTAAATTCTTCCCTTCTACCCCCAAACATAGTCATATTCATACCCTTCATATATTCTACCAGCGAAAGTGTCCGCCCAACGCCAGTTACCTCTTTTTCTAAATAACGCTGCAGGCTATCCATTTCTTTTAACACTGCGGTACTAAGAATAGCGTCCTCGTGTTTTCCTTCGACAAAGATATAATAGGGATCGGTGGTGGCAAATTTTTCGCTGATAAATTTTTCTGACTGATTGTAAGAACTATCGCTATAGAGTAAGGATGTGCCGGGTTTTTTATCACCGACAATTAATTGGCTGCTGCCCCACAAGGCTACTAGGGCCAAAACAACAAAAACTCCAATGACGATCCGGCGCGAAACTCGACGCACGGCTAAATGGGCAAAATAGGCCATTATTCTATTAGTAAGCGTAGTTCTTTCTTCTTTAACCACCTCCAGGCGCTTAGGAGGCTTAAGAAAAGAAAGCAGATTGGGCACTAAGATAATCGTGCCGAAAAAGATACTTAATATTCCAAAGCCAATGCCTATGGCTAAGCTCTTGACTATGCCCAAAGGGACAAAAAATAAGGTAAAGGGAGCAATTCCGTCGGTAAGCAAGCCGGTAAAAGCCGGGACAAATAAATTACGGGTAATTTTAATGGCTGCGGCTTTAGAATTTTGTTTATGCCTACTCATATATTCATAATAACGCTTGACGAACTGCACCGCATGGCTGACGCCTAAGGCAAAAACCAGAAACGGCGCCAGGACGGTTGCGGGAGTTAGTTTATAACCAAGCATTGCCGTCATCCCTAAGCCCCAAAGCGTGGACATAAAAGCACAGAGTAAAGGTAAAAATACCCCGCGTTTAGATTTAAAGGCATTATAAAGTACTAAGGACATTGCTAAAACCGTGATGATAAAAAGACTGGCCATTTTAGGCAGATAATAATCCAGCCAGCCCTGTAGGACCGGTTGGCCAGAAAAATAAATGGCGTGATTTGCATCCTCGTAATTTTTTTTAATATCTTGGAGCATCGCAAATATCTTTTTTACCGGAACTTCGGATTCAAAATCTGCCTGAATTAAGGTGGCCTTAAAGTCTAGTGAGACTATCGGACCGTAAACCAGCGGATTGCGGATAATACGGGCCTTGAGTACTTCCAGGTCTTCAGCTGTTTTGGGCGGGTCGTGCATCAAACGCTGGGTGGCAAACCCTTCTTCATTGGCCTCAACGTGCTTTACCTTTCTGGCGGATAAAGAAACTACCCGACCAGGATTTATGCCTTCGGTTAAATAGAGTTGGTTAGTAACCTGCCAGACTTTATCTAGTGTAGAGAAATTAAGAATAGTACCATTTTTTACTTCTATGGCTATGGAGACCTGATTCAGGCCGCCAAAAACACTGTTTAATTTATTTTGAATCTTAAGATAGGGGTGTTTTAAAGGATAGAAATCGCCCAGATTAGTATTAAAGGAGAGGTTCTTTAATTGATAAGTAAAAAATAAACTTATAACTAGACATATCCCTAAAAAACCATATCTATATTTGATTAAACCGTGACTAAACCATCTAACGAATTTATCCATCCTGCGTTTTTTTCCTTAAGCTTTCCTTATCAATTTTTCCGGCTTTGGTCTTAGGAAGCGAAGACATAAATTCAAAATAATGCGGAATCTTAAAATGCGCCAGGTGCTGGCGGCAAAAATAACGCATATCCTCTTCGCTTGTCTTGTGTTCTTCTTTTAAAACTACAAACGCCTTAGGAACTTCTCCCCTTAAAGAATCCGGCACGCCGATTACGGCTACTTCAGCAACATCCGGATGTTTATGTATGGCAGATTCTATCTCTGGCTCAAAAACAATTTCACCGGCTACCTTAATCATCTCTTTAATTCTACCGACTATATAAAGATCGCCCTCAGTATCAAATCTTCCCAAATCTCCGGTATGAAACCAGCCATGGCGTATAGTTTGGGCAGTTAACTGAGGGTCTTTATAATAACCTTCAGTAACCACCCAGCTACGCGCTGCTATCTCACCCACTTCACCCCTCGGTACTTCTTTATCCTGATCATCTTTGCCATGGGCGGATCCGCCTTCGACGGAAAAAATCTTTACCTCGATCCAAGGAGCGGATTGGCCCACGCTTTCTATCTTCTTTGAACCTCGGGGAGTAACTATGGAGGGACCCTGGGTTTCCGTCATGCCCCAACCATTAAAAAATTCTGCCTGAGGACAATACTGATTGAATCTACGTAACTGATCCGCCGAACTCGATGCACCAAAGCTACAAACCCAATTTAAACTTGATAAATCAAAGCTTTCAAATTCTTTTAGTTGCAGGATGGCATAATACATGGACGGGACCAACCATAAACAAGTAACTTTATATTTTTGAATATTCTTTAAAAAATCAAGCGGAATGAAACGATCCATCAAAACTACAGTTGTGCCTAAGAAAATGATAGCCTGGACAAAAACTAGGCCGCCTAAATGCGAAAAGGGCAAAGCCCCGCATAAAGCAATATCTTTGTCGCTTAAACTTACAAAATAGGCCATGGCCTGACTAGGGGCACTTAATTGAAGATAATTACATAATACGCCCTTGGGCCTACCCGTGGTTCCGGAAGTATAGAAGATGCAGGCGTAATCTTTATCCGGAATATCGGTTGCTTTAAATTGATTTGCCTCTTTTTCTAACAAATCTTTAAAACTTAAAACCCCATCTATTCTTTCCTGACAGAGAATAATTTCTTCTAAGCTGGGGCATTTTTCTTTGAGCACAACTAAAGAGATATTGGCCTTAGGTTTGCTAATCAATATTTTTGCCTCAGAATGAGTTATGCAAGAAATCAGCTCCTCTTCAGTTAACATAAAATCTAAAGGCACCGCCGTCGCCCCGATAGCCCAGATAGCTAAATAACTATAAATATATTCTGGACAGTTGGGAAGATAGATGGCTACCTTATCGCCTTTTTTTATACCTAAATTTATTAAGCTATTCGCGAATCGAAAGGAGGAATCTTGTAATTGTCTAAAAGTGGTGGGCTGCTCTTTAAAGATTAGGGCGGGTTTCTGAGGGAACCTCTGGGCGGTCTTGGTCAAGACTTCGATAACATTCATCCGTTTTGCCTTAAAGATAGTAAAATTTTACTATTTAAATTTTATTAGAAAACCGGGTTTTGTCAAGCAGAAATTTTAATTTTTACAGGAATAAAACTTTCGGGGATTACTGGAGTTAGGTAATTTCTTCTATGGGTAGGACGAAGGCTTTGATGCCTTCTTTGCTCAATTTCTTTCTTAGCTCTTTTACGCAGGAAAGTAGCTGCATGGCTTGTTTCTCATCACAAACAACATATAAAATATTGTTTCTTCCCGGCCAGATATCGTTTCCTTCATGAATACCTGAGGCAGCGCCGCTGCCAAAAGCACCAGTAAGTTTGGTGTAATTCTTTAGGCCGCAATTTGTTAAAACTTCCTTCACTTCAGCATCTATGGCTTCATTATAGGCAATCATGGCCATCTTTATCATTGTAGATACCTCCGGTTATTGTGTTTTTCTGTGGAATACCGCATATAGCGTCGGCACAAAGAGCATGGTAATAAATGTCGATACCAATAGCCCTGCGAACATAGTGATGCCCAAAGGCCGCCAGGTCTCCGAACCTACTCCAGTGGATATGGCTAAAGGTAATAGCCCTGCCATAGTAGTAATGGAAGTCATTAATACCGGCCTTAACCTATCCTTACCGGCATTAGTCACTGCTTCAGACATAGATTGGCCGCGGCCGCGCAAAATAATGATATAGCTGATTAAGACAATAGCGTTGTTGACTACTATTCCGATGAGCATGATCGCGCCTAAATAACTTATAATACTTAAAGTGGTATGGGTAAAAAGAAAACCTAAAATAACCCCGATAAAAGTAAAAGGTATGGCAAACATAATAATAAACGGATCTAATAATGACTCAAACTGCGCTGCCATAATCATATAGACTAGCACAATCCCTAACATCAACAAAAGCGTCAAGTCGCGGAAGGCTTTTTTCTGCTCTTCTGCTTGTCCGCCAATATTTATCATGACATCCGAAGGTAAAACCATTTTGCGCAATTCTTTCCTGATATCCTCTACTACTTTTCCTGATGAGCGTTGATAAGTATTGCATTCAACCCTGACCACCCGCTCGCGGTTCTGGCGGTCAATGGATAAGGGGCCATAAGCTTCGTAAATTCGGGCAATATTGGAGAGCTTTACCTGAGTTTGTGTCAGTGGCGAGACAATCGATAAATTCTCGATGTCCTCTATTTTTTGTCGCGAAGCCTCAACCAATCTGACATAAATATCATAAGTCTCTCCCTTTTCCCGGTATTTGGTTGCAGTTGAACCTTGAATATAGGTCTTCAGGCTGCTGGCAATAAGATTCATATTGAGACCCAAACTAGCTGCTTTTTCTCTGTTGATTTCTATCCTTAGCTCCGGACGGCGTAACTCTCTGGAAATCGAAACATCGACAGCGCCGGGGATTTTCTCCATCATCTCTTTTATTTTTTCGGCTACTTTATCTGTTTCGGTAAAATCGTGTCCGACGATCTCTATTTGCACAGCTTTTCCACCCATACCGGTAATCATACGTCCGATAGGATTACCAGTCTGAATATCAATCTTTAACACTCCGGGAATTTGTTTTACCTTCTGACGTAAAACTTGAGCCACATCCCAAACCGAACGCTTTCTCTCGGTCTTGGCCACTAGTTTTACTCCGGCGGTAATAATATTTGTTCCGGAGACCTGCCCCATGCCCCTACCTTGGCCGGGAACTGTTCCGGTACGGGCATAATAAAATCTTGCTTCCGGAACATCAGCTTTCAACATCTGCTCTATCCTTTTAGCTACTTTATCGCTCTCTTCAAGACGAGTCCCTAAGGATAGTTGGATGGTCAGACGCACATCTGCGGTATCTTCTTCAGGGGCAAACTCATTGCCTACAAAAGGTAACAAAAACATTGTGGCAAAAAATGCGGCCGTAAACCCGATGAGCACTAATTTTTTATGTTGCAGACAAAAACTTAAGGCACGCGCGTAAAAAGCCTCCCAAGATTTAAACATATTTTCAGAGAAAGTATAGAATTTAGCAAACCACTTTGCTTTTTTCCCCGGATCATAGGCAACCTTCATCCACTGGGAGCAGAGCATGGGGCTAAAAGTTGCGGCGGTAAATAATGAACCTAAAAGTGTGACTGTCACGATGACCGCCAGCTCCCCGAAGAAAATACCAATCACGCCGGGGATAAAAAGCATAGGTAAGAAGACCACGACAGTAGTGTAAGTCGAAGCAGCGATAGCCAAAAACATCTCCTGGGTCCCGAAAATCGCTGCCTCTGTGGGGCGATTGCCCCTTTCGAGTTTACGATAGACATTATCTACTACGACAATGGCATTATCCACCACCATCCCTGCGGCGATGGCTAAAGAAGAAAGGCTGATGGTATTGATGGTACGGCCGGATAAGAAAATATAGATAAAGGCAATCAGGAGTGAAAAAGGAATAGTCAGGGCAATAATCAGGCTGGGCAAAAACTGCCTTAAGAAAAACCAGACTACAAGCACGACTAAGACAATGCCTAAATAAACGGAGGATTTAAGGGAATTCAGGGAATCAATTATGTCTTGCGAAGTATCAAAAATAGCAAATAGCTTAACATCAGCAGGTAATACTTTCACCAACTCTTTGATTTTTTTCTTTACCAGATTGGCCACCTCAACGGTATTGGTGTCGGCCTGCTTCTGGACCATCATCATTAATCCACGGTTACCATTAATGCGTACATTTAAGGTCACCTCTTTAAAACTATCCTCTACCTTAGCGACATCCTTGAGATACACAAATTTGCCGTCCCGCTTACCCAGAATGAGCGTATTAATTTCATCAGGGGAAGCAAACTCACCGGGCAGGCGCAGAAGATAATCTGTTAATCCGCTTTTTAATGTGCCTAAAGGCTGGGAGATATTTTCCTGGCTTAAGGTATTCTGGATATCTAGTATGGAAAATCCATATCCTTCCAGGCGTTGCCTATCCAGCCAGATATTGATTTGGCGCTCAAGGCCTCCAAAAAGCTGCACTGTCCCTACGCCCGGCAACTGCCTAAGGGCATCTCCTACTCTTTTATCAATCAGCTCATAGAGCTCTGTATATGAACGCTCGGCAGTGACACCAAAAAAAAGAATCGGAATACTTGAGGTATTGAATTTAAAAATAAAGGGATTGTCCATTTCATCGGGAATATCCGGCAGGAACCGTTTAGTTAAATCAATGCGGTCGCGCACATCATTGGAGGCAGCATCCAGATTTGTCCCCCAGATAAATTTAAGCGTAATTACGGAAGCGCCTTCAGCAGACTGTGAGGTTATTTTTTCTAAGCCGGGGGTCGAAGCCAACTGGTTTTCTAAGGGTTCGGTGACCTTAGCCTCTACATCCTCAGGGCTAGCACCCGGATAGGAGGAGATCACGGTAATAACCGGCGGCTCAATCTTAGGCATACTATCAATGCCGATACGGGTGAGGCTATACATCGCCAGGACAATGATAGAAGAAAAGATCATTAAGTTAGTAACCGGTTTTCTGACCCCGAATTCAGGTAGCCTCATTTGCTATCTTCTCCTTTAGTTGCCATTACCTATTTCTACTGTCACCGGCGCATTATCATAGAGCCGTTGCTGGCCCACGATGACTACTAAATCTCCCTCTTTTATGCCTTCGCGTACCTCGTAGTAAGGGCCGTCATGTATTCCTAGGGTGATTTTTTTTGTCACCGCTCTATTGTTTTCAATTAAATAAACGTAATTATCCGGCTCTTTGCCCAGAATTGCTTCTTTGATAATAACCGATACGGAAGAATGCTTCTCGATAATCAAAGAGACGCTGGCAAACATCCCGGATTTTAAGCGGTGATCCTGATTATCCAAAGTAATTTCTATCGGCGCAGCGCGGTTCTCCAGGTTAACCATCGGACTGATCTTACTCACCTTGCCGCTGAATTCTTCTTTTGGATAAGCATCCACGGCAATTTTTGCTTCCTGACCTAAAGAAACCTGGGAGAGATATTTTTCCGGGATATCTAAACTGGTCTTGACCTGATTTATATCCACTACTAAGGCTATGGGTGTCTGGACATTGACATTCTGGCCTATATCTACATAGACCCTGCCCACAATACCGGCTAAAGGGCTTTCAATAGGAGCCTTTTCGAATTTTAAACCTACCTCATCACGGTCCAGATAACAAATTACTTCCCCTTTGTTTACCGGACTGCCGTCAACTTTTACTTTTTCCGTGATTTTTCCGCTGACTTTAGGATAAACTACAGCCTCATCCTGAGCCCTGATATTACCTACATATTCTAAAGCCTCGTTTAGATCCCTTAGCTGGACACGGGAAACTTTTACCGGAATTACCTCTTGCGCCTTTTCTTTTTCTATCTTCGCCTGACAGCCGCAAAGAGAATTTAAAACCCAGAATACAAATATAGTAACGCTGAAATAAAATAGAAAGTTTTTAATTTTTAATTTTTGCATTTTACATCCCCCCTGTGGCTTTATCAAATCTTGCTTTGGCTAAAATATAATCGTAGTCGGCAAGTTTTTGGTTGAACAAAGATACTGCATAACCTAAAGATACATCATCTAAATCTAGCGAGCTGGCGATACCTGCCTTATATTTTTTTTCTATAACAGAAAGGGCATCTTTATATACTTCAATTTCATCTTGTATCGAATTCAATCTGGCAATCGCATTCTTTAAATCTAAATAAGCATTTTTTAATTCTAAGGCAATATCTACAACTATTTTTTCTTTTAAAAGTTGGGTCTCTTTTAAATCTATTAAAGCCTGTTCTACCTTGGCTTTTGTAGCCCAGCCATCAAATATCGGCCAAGAAAAGGTTAAGCCCAGAACATTATAATCATTCCAGTTTCTAGTTGCCGTAGCGCTCAGATGAGAGCGGCTATAATAATCCCAGGAGGCATAGATATTGGGTCGGTTATCGGCCTTAGCAATTTCAATTGCCTTTTTATCTACTCTTTCTTGCGCTTCATATTGCCTGATTTCCGGCCTATTTTGCACAGCCCTTAAAAACCCTTCATCATAGGCAACCTCTTTAGGTTCATAAGCAAATTGGGCAAGGGGTGTTATCTTTACCTCTTCGGCTAAATATAATAAATTCCTCAGGAGTGCCTGGCTTGCTTGTACCTGATTCAAAGATGCCGCATAAGCCTCATCGACGCTGCTTAAGGATTCTTTAATCTTTAAGATATCTGATTCCGAGGTCTGGCCATCTTGGTAACGCGCCTCTTGCGCATTAAGATGTTGGCGGGTATTCTCTAAGATGCCCTTATTTAAATTAGCGAATTCCTCGGCTAAGAGGAGCGTGTAAAATGCCTTTTGCACATTTAAGGCGACGTCTAATTTGGTTTTATCTAATAAGGCGCCAGAAACGGCTAATTTATCTTTACTTTGCTCAATGGTATTGGCGGTCTTACCGCCTTTATAGAGGTATTGTTTTAAGGTGGCCTGAGTTGTGGTCTGGCCTGAATCTTTGGCATAAAGAGCTCTTGTATCTGTCCAGCCACCGGTAAAAGTTAAAGTAGGAAAAAAACCGGATTGGGCTTCGGCGATTTTTTCTTTGGCCTTCTTTACATCTTCGGCCTTAAGGAGAACATCGCGATTATCCCTTAAAGCTATAGCTACTGCCTGATCTAAGGTTAGAGAAATCTCTTCAGCCCTCAGCATAAAAGGAAATGCAAGAATAAATAATATTATAAATAAAACCCGCCTCTTCATTCTGAATGCGCCTCTTTTTCTTGGGTTAATATATCATGTATGCGCAATAAAATCTTTAGGTAATTCTGGCGTTCATCCGGAGATATTTGACCAAATATCTTAATAATCATCTGCCGCCTTTGCTGGTTAACTCTTTTGACTAATTCCGCGCCTTTTGCGGTAAGCCTAATCTTAATAATGCGCCTGTCGCCAGGATCAAACACCCTTTGGACATAAGCATACTTTACTAATCTCGCCACTATGCCTGTGGTGGCCGCGGTAGTGACATGCATAAAATAGGCCAGATCCTTCATTTTTGATTCATCTTTTTTATGCAAAAAATCTAGGATTAAAAATTGAGGTAAGGTAATTTTACCGGTGTATAGCTCATTGGCTTGTCTTTTAGCAAATTCTCTGATAATAATTGGCATAATCCCCTGCATCTTTTCGGCAAACTCTAATAAAGAAGGACAAGCCATAATTAAGCTCCTTAATATTTAAGTAGATTAACTATTAACTATATTAAGTATAATCTAGAGAATCTAAAATGTCAAGTTTTTTTACTACCGGCAAGTTTAGGAAAGGATGGATTTATAGGCTAAAAAATAAGAACAGCGTTACAACCAATACCAGCAGCAAAAAGTAGCCCATAATCCGGGTATTGCGGATTTCTAAGGACTTAGAGATGGGCTCTATCTTCCAATTAATCTTGGTATAAAACCTTCTCTGTATTTCTATCGCCAGCTCTGGCTTAAGAATAAAAAGTAGAGTCGCCAAGAAAGCAAATAAAGAAAAAATTAATTTTAAGAATAATAATAACCCCGGATTCATTTTCTTTTTGAAGCCCTGAGCTTATCCTTATGTATCTTGCTTTTTTCTCTTAATAACCGGGAAAGGTCTTTTTGTCTTCGGGTAATTATTTCTCTAGGCATTATGGTATTAAAGTTTTTTTATCAGACTAAAAAGGAATTGAGACTCGGTTTGTACCATCCGAAGGTTATGCTCTAAGATCCGAGATAAAGATGGGGATTTTTTGTTTTTTAAAGAATCCGCCATTTGCCCTAAACTTTTGGAGAGCTTATTTAAAATAAATATGCGCGCCTGTAGGCGACGCCTGACCACAGAAGGTTTCATATAATGCAAAAAATAGAGACTTAAGTCTAGGCTAAACTGCGGACGTTTAAAGTTAAGCAAGCTCTTGCTGAGTAATTGCGCAAAGCGGCTCTGGCCTTTGGGAGTCAATTCGTAAACGTAACGTGCGGGGTGCCTCGCTGACTTAATGGTACGTTTTACTACCTGGCCATTTTTTTCTAATACCTGCAAGGGGTAATATACTGACTTTAAATCGACGCCGGCAAATAAGGATACTAGTTCTTTAACCTTCTTTTTTATTTCATAACCGTGCTTGGGACTCTCCTTAAGTAGTCCTAGAAATAGAAGTTCCTGCTCAATCATCCGATAATACCCATCCCTCTAAACTTCTTATATCTTAACTTCAATAGCTCTTCTTTTTTTAACGCATTTAATTCCTTCAAATTTTTCTTTATCGTCTCCTTAAGAACCTCTCCCATCTTTTGCGGGTCGCGATGTGCCCCGCCTAAAGGCTCGGGAACTATCTCATCAATAATACCTAACCTTAACAAATCCGCGGCAGTTAATTTTAATACTTCTGCTGCCTCAGGCGCTTTGGAGCCGTTCTTCCATAATATGGCTGCACAGCCTTCAGGAGAAATTACGGAATAGTAAGCGTTTTCTAAGACACAAATTTTATCCGCCACCCCAATACCCAGTGCTCCCCCTGAACCGCCCTCGCCAATAATAATGGTTATAATAGGAGAGGCAACCTGAATCATCTCTCTTAAATTAAGGGCAATAGCCTGAGCCTGCCCGCGTTCCTCTGCGCCTATACCCGGATAGGCACCCGGGGTATCAATAAATATGACAATGGGCAGATTAAATTTCTCCGCCATCTGCATCAACCGAAGCGCCTTGCGGTAACCTTCAGGATGGGCACAGCCGAAATTGCGCTTTAAGTTTTCTTTGGTGTCTCTGCCTTTCTGATGACCGATAACCATAATCTTCTGATTATCTAATTTAGCCAAACCTCCCACAATGGCCTGGTCATCAGCAAAACTTCGGTCTCCGTGCAGCTGGAGAAAATCCGATAGCACTAGATTAATATAATCTAAAGTGTATGGCCGCTGGGGATACCGGGCAATCTGTACTCTCTGCCAGGCGTTTAAATTCCCGTAGATATCTTTCTTTAAATACTCCAGTTTTTCTTCCAGACGTTTTACCTCAGAGGAAAGGTCGATCTTTTTATGGGAGATAAAACTCTTTAACTCCTGGATTTTTTTCTCAAGTTCAATAATGGGTTTTTCAAAATCTAAGCCATTCATTTTTGTAAGTTAAAACTAAAAAGTAAAAAGGTAAAAATTCAAGTGAAAAAATAAAATTTTTAACTACTTTTGACTTTTTGCTTTTTCCTTCTGACTTTAGTCGACGATGGTTACTTCTGTTGCCACGGCAACGATGGCATATAACTCCTCAACATCGGAATTAGCCATCCGGATACAGCCCTGGGTGACTTGTCTACCTAGACTTTGGGGCTCGGTAGTGCCATGGATACCGTAACCGGGTAGGTCAAAGCCTAGCCAGCGCGAACCCAGGATATTCTCAGGGCTACTGGGGTTAACCACGGCGCCGGCTTTAAACCAAGTGGGGTTTTGGAGTTTATTGACAATTTTAAAATTTCCTGTAGGGGTAGAGTTATTCAAACCCGTTGAGACAATATATGTCTTTATCACTTCTTCATCGGTTTTTAAGATAAGCGTATTCTGGGATTTGTCCACTACTATGCTAAAAGGCGCTGTCCATACTTTGATTTCTCTGCCCGGTAAAATCTTATCATTAGTCATATGGTTACTCTTTGCGATTAACTCTGGCACGGTCTTAAACTCATTGGCAATCTTAGTTAAGGTATCCCCGGGCTTTATCTCATATAGGATACTGTGGTTAGTAATAGTGGGAGAGAATAATAATTTTATATTTAGTTCTTCGATTTTTTTCTGCCAATTCATAATCTCGCTTGAATTGGGGAATTCGTTAGTCAGTCTTTGATACATCGACTTTGCCTCAACCAGGTTACCTTTAGCTTCAAGGCCCTTGGCTTGATTAAATAGGCTAGATAGAGAAAAATAGTTAGCCGTTTTTATGGGTAAAACTATATTAGCTTTCTTTATCTTTAAACCTAGAAAGACACCCAATACGATTAAAATCACAATGGCGCCCGCTACCAACCATCTCCTGTTCACTACTTTCCCCCTTTATCGCGCAACCAAAGCGATAGTTACGCCTAATAAAAATCCTACGATAACCTCAATCGGAGTGTGCCCGACGAGTTCGCGCAACCGGTGCTCTTGGATTCTACCCTGCCAATAAATATCTTCCATAACCTTATTTAATATCCTGGCTTGTTTGCCCGAGGCGTAGCGTACGCCCTGGGCATCAAACATCACCACAAGCGCAAATAAAGCCGCTAAGGCAAAATAAACGCTGTCAAAACCACATTCCAGGCCAATAGCCGTGGCTAAACAAGAGGCGCCGGCAGCATGACTGGAGGGCATCCCCCCCGTACCCACAAACCAGCGGAAATCAAATCTTCTCTGACGCATCACCCCAAAAGTTACCTTGATCGCCTGCGCGATTATCCAGGCAGAGAGGGTGGTCATAAAAATCTTGTTCTTGAATATTTGCGTAAATATCTCTGTCATTATTCTTGCTGGGGCAGAGGCTTGACTTCTATTCTTATCTTGGCAGGATGAGTGGATTTGCCTTCTTTGAGCAAAAACCCGCGATTCCCTTCAATAATCTTTATGCCCTCGATTTTCTTTCGGACGTCTCGGCCTACCTTGCGCATCTGTATTTTTAATTCCCTAATCGCTTTTTTGAGTTCGGCGAGGGAACCTAGTTTTGTCTGGAGGTTTTTCTTATCAAGTTCTAAGTTACCCTTTTCTTCTCTTAAGGCGGTATTCTCGGCTTTTAAGACAGAAATTTGCGTATTTAATTGCTCGGCAGTATCAGCAAAATTCGCGCCGAACTGAACTATTTTCTCTTCACTGGCCTTTAAGCTCTCCTTTAGTCCTAAATTTTCTTGGGTAAGTGCTTCTTGCGTTTGCTTTTCTTGCTCTAAATTCTGTAATAGATTTTGTTTCGCAAGTTCTAAAGCTTCGACCTGCTGTTTTATTTGATCCAGGCTATTCAATAAATCATATTTTTCTTTGAGAGATAAACTATATTTAGCGACACTAAATATAGTTATCCCCACTAACAAGGCCATGAAAATAAATCTATAATTCTTCATCGCTTTTTCTTAGTTAAATTCATATTATATAATAGCTAATCTAAAAAGCAAGCCTTTTTTAGCCCTATGCACTAGCAAGATTAAAATGTCCTATTTCTACCAAAGTAGAAATGTCCTATTTTGGTTTTTTAAAGAGCGCCTGCGAAAACTTCTTCTTCCTTGCGTACCGGACGCGAACCCGGCAGCTGAAAACTCCTCCACGGGTGATCCTTAGGCACTGGGGTATATATCCTGTGTTTGCGTGGCTGCTGTATTTTTACCGGCTTCTGAGTAATCTGCCTATAGCGCACTACCTTGCCTTTGTAAGTAATCTGCAGACAGCCGTTCAAACGCTCCTCTACAACAACTTCTTTGGTCCGTATGTTATCTTCAACCTGGTAAAGCTTGCCTTCATGGACGACGGTAAAGTCATTGCGCAAAGCACGAGGTGTCTTTACCGAGAAAATAGCATCAAGCTTAAGGCCTTGCGGTAGAGTGCGGTGTAAATCCTCAGGGCTTACCGGCTCTACGCTGAAACGCTTGTTGAATACCGGCAGATAGTGACTCAGGAATTCATTTGCTTGCGGTATGCTCTTGATACCCTTAAGGCGCATCTCTTTAATCAGCCTGTCCTGAAAGGTCTTAAAGAGCCGCTCAATCCTGCCTTTGGCCGGTGCTGATTGCGCATGTATCAGATGCACCCCTAATTCTTCAAGCGCCCTGCCAAACTGGCTTAACGACTGCCTGTTCATGAGTTCGTCTTCTATGGTCGGCTGCTTGTTGCCTTTGTACGTCGAATG
>Ga0315286_10003121_pt1 | contig 15537 bp, 15 predicted proteins | sample YL17G10_0_MG_FD_205038 | JGI IMG/M metagenome (GOLD analysis project Ga0315286, IMG submission 205038) | Sediment microbial communities from Yellowstone Lake, YNP, Wyoming, USA - YL17G10_0 | ecosystem: Environmental > Aquatic > Freshwater > Lake > Sediment | place: USA: Wyoming | collected...
CTTGCTGCGGGCAAAGAATCTACACTCTCAACATAAGAAATAATGGGATGTATGAAGAAGCTTATGAAATCATAATTGACAGCCCTGGCTGGGCAAGTGTGAAAGAAGAAGATAGGTTTGTCAGGATAAAGCCAAGCCAGAACATCAATATACCTGTAACAGTTGACTTCCCATGCGTTGATGCAAAACAAACCTCATTTGTAATTGTCAAGCAGCTAAGAGCTCCTTATCAGGCTCATGAGATAAGACTCGATTTGGAAAGCCTGAGCCAGAGAACCTGCTACAATGTTGAGCTCTTGCAGGACAAGTACAGGATTAACTATGACGCCCAGAGCATACCCATGCTTTTACAAAGCACAGGCTTAAGAGGAGGAACTTACAATCTAAGGCTTGGAGAGCTTGACTCAAGATTTGTGTACCTTGACCAGGAAACCATGGAGTTCAATCCAGGGGATATAAAAGTATTGCATGTTATCCCGCGCGATTACAGCTCTTACAAGCAAGGAACCTACCTTAACAAGCTAACTCTTACTGTAAGCCTGGTTGACCAGGAAACAGGCATCAGATACGACAGGCAATTCTGGATAGTTCTCAGGGACAAGAGCTTTATCTCAAAAGCAATTGATTACATAAGAAACTTCAACTATTCAAGAATAGGCTTGTGCGGGATAGTAACCATCATATTTGTACTCCTGGTTATAGCACTGATAATAATAGTTGCCTATCTGAGGCTTAAGAAAGACTACAAGATGAAAAGAGTAAGAGCAAGCATGATGAAGAAGATAAAAGTGGTTAATATCGTGCTGATATTCCTCTTAATCATCAGCATCCTGACATTAGTGCTCATAGGCAATCCTAACACTAGCAAGTTCTATGAGGAAACACAGGCTCCGACTACAAATTCCTCGCTTTATCATGAATGGAAGCAGAACATGCCTTACCAGGTTGATTTGAAAAAATACTTCACAGACCCTGACCTTGATGTATTAAGCTTTACCTCAAGCCAGCCAAACCACATAAACGTGAAGATTGACGGAACCCTGGTAACTCTTACACCAGAGCATAGCTGGGCAGGAGAAGAAAAAATAGTTTTCACAGCCAATGATAAGAAAGGAGGAGTAACAGACAGCCCAATAATGACCTTGCGAGTGCTGAAAAAAGAGCCAGTCGGTCCAATGGCTTACTGGAACACCTATTGCACACACGTCAACATTGTGCTGTTCATCATAATAATCCTCCTAGTATTGCTGTGGTTTGACGTAATCGAGGAGAAAGGGTACAATTACTACAATCCGAGAAAGAACTTCAGGGGAAGGTAAAATTATTTTTTAGTTTTATAATTTTATTAAGAGAAAATCTCAATAAATACTTTCTTGGCCATGTTTTCCTTGCGCTTGACATTCTTTATGTTCCTGGCAAGTCCTGACAGCTCGAAAACATCCTTTACCCAGTTGTAGAAATCATTCTTCTGCTCATTAACATGGCATGAAAATGCTTCTGGGCTCATGTTCCTGAGAGCATCTGGCAGCTCATGAATCGTTTTAATCACGCTGCCGTCGCATCCATAGAAATATTTTTCTGGCGGAATATCAATTGCGATCATAGTATTAATCCTAAAAACCATGTTTATATAGTTTTCTGTTAGGTTATCTTAACAGTAAGCTTTAAATAAGCAGGTTCTCCTCTATGGCATTGTCGGGGATGTAGTACAACCTGGCTAGTATGCGCGCCTCCAGAGCGTGAGATTCGGGTTCAAATCCCGCCATCCCCACTCAATTTTTCATATCTATTAAGGTGCTTCATATTTTTAGGTTGAATTAAATCAAAAAAACGCCTTATTTCATCTTGGCGGCACAGATATATCTTCCAAGCAAAGTATTGCTTACTTCTTACTTCCTGAACTTTTGAAGGATTAAAACTTAATTTTTTCAATGCACAGTATACTGAATTAATGGATTCTTTGCAAGCTAATTTAAATTGTATCTGCATATAACTACCGTATTTACGATAAATACATCCATCAGTATCAAACAACCCGCGCATAAAATGCATTAAAAAAAGTTTATTGTTGAAAATCCACTTTGGAACCGAAATCCTGTTTTTAACTTTATTCCCGGCTTTCAGGCCAGCTTTTATTAATCGCTTGCCAACAAAGATAGATGTATTTCTTAACAAAAGTTCATCTTTATTCTCTGTAATACAGAAGTGATATCCTGTCAAGTAAGTTTCGAAGAGCTTTTTAACGTAATAGAGGTAATCTCTTTCTTTCAGGTTAAAAGCAACAATTGTTTGATATTTATTAAGTCGGTCAAGGTAAAGACAACCATCTCCAAAAATAATCCCAACTATCTCGGCCAATTCAGAAGTGAGCTCTAGTTTCATATCAAAAAGATCTTGAGAAGTCATAGCTAGGTGAAACAATAACTTCTTTATAAACCTCACGTCGACATGTCCAGTGCTGACACTCTGTTTTTTCTCAGAAACTTTTATAAATACGCTTAACTTAAGCAGGGGAATAATAATGAATGAATAAAGATAATAAAAGGTGGTTAAAATAGTATCAAAGGAATTTAACAAGGAACTTTCAGGTTATATTGGCAAGAAAAGAGTAAGGAAAGGATTGTTTGGTTTTGTGTCTAAGCCTGGCTATCAAAAGCCCAAATCAGAGAAAAAAGCTTCTGATATGGCTGCTGGCGTAGAAGTAGAGTACAAGAAGCCTGGTCTTTTATCCAAGCTATTCTCTTTCAGGAGAGGGCTTATCAAGGATGCTGAGAAAACAGAAGATTTAAGCCCTGAAGAAATGGCTAAGCTCAAAGGCATGGAGGACGAGATAGAGGAGACCGAAGAAAAAATAATGCGAAAAGAAGAAGAGGTCAAGGATATAAAGCAAGAGGAAGAAGTGCTTGTTGAAAATAGGGAGAACCTGCTCACCAAGTTCTTTAGCAAAGTTAATTTCTTGAAAAGCAAAAGAATGGCGCCTGACCAGCCAGAGCCAGAAGAATGCGAGGATGAAGAGCCTGTGCTTGACCAGGATGTTATTGAAGTTATAAAAATAGGGCATAGATGGCTTAATGAGCTTCCTCCTGGCGCAAAGAGAAGGTTCAAGGCTAGCGATGATTTCCAGAAGTACAAGGCAGTATTGGAGAAATACGGGCTTGTAAAGGAAAAGAAAGAAGAATAAAGAGCCTAAACATATTCTTTCATCAATTTGAGATATCAAAGATATTTCTATGACGATTTAGAGTGACAATAGTATGCTCCCTATAAATAGCAAGGCAATAGCCACGATTTTTATTGCTACAGTTTTCTTGTCAATTTCTTCTCTTAGTATTTTTGGATAGAACAAGCTCAAGAAAATCATAATCGCCAAAAGAAAAAATGATTGTAAAGAAGAAAGCGAATTAACCAAGGTGACAAAACCTGTTGTCAATGCAAGCGCATTACAGAATACAGCGATTATATTTACAGATTCACTGAGTCCACTTATGTAAACAGCTTTCCAGCGGGTTTTTACAACAATATCTCTAAAATCCTTTGAATAAAGCAGCCATAAAGGGATTGTGGAAATAAAAACTCCGAAGCGAACATAAGCAAACACAGTCCAGAAATCAGATAACCCCAAAAGGTACTTTAAAAGTATCTGGCTAGCAGAAATGGAAAGGCATGAGAGCATCATTAAGAAGAATGCTTTTCCAAATTTAATCTTCAAAGTCTTTCTCATTGAGAGCATGATCGCACCCAATATTAGCAAGAATATTGCCAGGTATTTTATTGGGATGAAAACTTCGCCAAGAAAACAAGTGGCTAAAATCAGGACAAACAGTGGGGTAATGTAAAAAAGTGGGACGACACGAGAAACTTCTTCCACTTGCAGGGATTTAAAATAAAACCATGCCATTAAAGTATATAAGGCTCCGCTTAAGATGGCAAGCAAGAGAGGGACAGCTGCTAAGGGTCCTATTCCCTTGAAAAGAATAACCAAAATACCCGTAATTAAGCTTGCAAGGCCAATCATTATTAATGGAAAAATGGGTTTGCGCACGAGCTTTGATAAGAGGAACTTATCAAATACGTTGCTTAGCGCCCAAAAAAAAGATGCAAGAATTGCAAGTATTGCCCAATTCATTTTCATCTCCCTATTTGCTAGTAACTATCTCAATAACATCATTATTCTGGAGAATATGCTCTTTACCTAGCGCTCTTTTTGTCTTTACATCGATTGCCTTGACAAAGTTATTACCTAAATCTGTGTGTATCTTGAAAGCAAAATCCAGCGCAGTGCTGCCTTTTTTCAGGAGGAAACAATCCGGAAGCACATTTCCGTCTTTGTCAGCCAGCTTATTGACTCCTCCAGGGAAAATAGTTATCAGGTCCAACAGCTCAAAAGTCGCAGTATTAAGCACTTGCTGCACTCCTGTGCCAAAAGGATATTTGTCAAGAACATTAGTTTTTATGAAGTTTAATGCTGTTTTTTGCTTGTCAGACAGTTTAGCATCTCCTTCCGGAGTTATAGCGAATGTTTTATTTCCCGGGATGTACTTTATCAATCCATGCTTATTAGCTTCTTTCAGGGCTAGTTCTGATTCTGCACTGCAAGCCACAAATATTCTGTCGGGAAACTGGTTTTTTAGGCGCTCATAATTATCATATGCTCCTGGCACATCGATCTTGTTAGCAGCTATAATCATTGGCTTGGTCTTCTTTCTCAGGAAAGCTGCAAGCTTGAACAAGTCATCATTAGTCCAATGAATAACAACTTTATCAGTCAAATCAGCCTCTTTCAGAGCCAGCTTCATAAGGTCTTCATCCACCCCAAGGCCTCCCAATTGCTTAGCTAGGACTCTCTGGACGAGAGAATGCTCTTGCTGGATTTGTCTGGCAAGCCTTTCCCAACCTTTCTTTAGGATGCCATGATACCAATGGTCTAACTCTATCTCCAGAAACCTAACATCATTAGCAGGGTCATATGATAGTGGCTTCACAGGCTCTCCTTTTTCATTAGTGCTGCCACTAACATCAATAACATGAACCAAGGCATCAGCCTGGTTAAGATCATTGAGAAACTGGTTGCCCATGCCTTTACCCTCGTGAGCACCAGGAACCAAGCCTGCAACATCAATGAGCTCAATAGGGACAAAACGATTATGCTCAACACAATAGCCAAGCCTCGGGTTGCACTGAACATTAAAACCCTTATCAGCGCAATCAATCCTCACAAAACCCATGCCGTGGTTAGGCTTAATAGTGACGAATGGATAATTAGCTATCTCAACACTAGCCAAGGTCATAGCCTTGAAGAAAGTGCTTTTGCCAACATTAGCCTTGCCTACAATCCCAACAATCATGCTGAGAGGGAGAAACTATTAATCCTTCTTAAAGGTTTTCAAAAACCCATATTTTTGGAGCACTGGACATCTTGACGCAGAGTATATAAATAGAACATAATCTGAAAAAAGAGGACACGCAAAACTGCCAAATAAATCTTTTCGGTCCTTGACGCGAAAATCTATTACGCAGTTTAGCTCAAAGTCCTCTTTTTCAACTCTCAAATGATTTCTTTCATGAATTGAAAAGAAATCGTCCAAAGGAGGTTAGAAAATGATTATGCAAAAAACATTCATTGTTTTCAACAAAGGAGAGCAGAGAAGATTTCTTCAATATGTCAAGCTAAGATTGGACTGCGGTTGGAAATCAATAATACGCGTCATTCCGATTAGTCGTTCAATGTTTTTTAAATGTCTTAAGGAAGAGTATTATCTTACTGAAGCAGTCTTCAGGATACTAATAAATAAAGCAAGTATTTCTGAATCACATTATTCTTTTAGATTAGATAAAAGGCAATATGATGTTGCTATAATTCCGAACAAGGATTGCGAAAACTTTGCTGAATTTGTAGGAATACTCCTGGGCGATGGCCATCTAGCCAAAGGCACATTTTCAACCGTAATTACCGTCAATAGTGAGCTAGAAAAAGAATATCTTGAAAATCGGCTAAAGCCGTTATTCTTTGAATTATTTGACTCTGTTGGGAAAATAAGGTATACGAAAAAAGCTAAGTCTGTTCAAATATACTTATATTCTAAAAAGTTATTTGATTTTCTCACCAAAGAGATTGAGATTCCGTGCGGGAGGAGAATAAACAACTCGCAAAACAAGATTCCAAATTATTTTTTTCAGAATGAAACGACATTAAGAGCTTGTCTCAGAGGTCTATTTGATACAGAAGGCTCACTGAGCATAAGGCATCATCGAGCCATAAGATTATCTATATACAATAAAAGTAATTATCTTTTAGACAGCCTTTATTGTGCATTAAAAACTCTCCATTTCAATCCTATCAGAAAGAATAAAAGTGTGAGGCTTAATAGAACCTCAGAAATCATAAGATTTTTTAACGAAATAGGTTCACACAACCCTTACAAAGAAAAAAGATACTTAAATTGGCTTAAAACCGGAAAACTTGAAAACGTCCATACGGCTGTGTTGTAGTGGTAGCAACCCACCCTCCCAAGGTGGTAGCCCGGGTTCAAATCCCGGCAGCCGTATCTTATCTTTTCTTCTTGTTTCTATGCAAATGCCTTTTTGCAAGTAAATCAAAAAGATGATAATCACAAGTTATCTCTTCACCCGGGGATATATCCCTAGCAGCGATGCTTATATGCGAGTTACCAGGTCTATCAATCACATTAGCATTTTTAGAATGGTTCATGAACCGCGCATCATCACCACAAAGGACAAATTCTTTAGTCTTGTCGTCGTGATATGCATAGGCCATTATTTGCTCATGCGCCACAGGAGATAATCGCTTTAGCATAGCAGGGGTTAGAACAATATCGATTTCAGGTGCAAACCGCCAAACAACTGCGCCTTTCTTGATAGGCTTAGCTGCAAACAATCCAATTCCATGAATTTTTGAAGGACCAATCCTTGTTGGGACTAAGAGCATGTTATAGCATCCGAATTTGTTTATTCTTCTTCAGCAAACTGCTTTATCGCCTCGAAGTTTTCCACTATTAGCTTGGCTTTTCCTCTGCCGAACTGGAATGGAAACTTGTCATTCTCATCTCTTTTCATAATTATCATCTTATTGCCTTTGAATTCTCCATACTCAATCATGAAATCACCTTTTATTTTTTTATAGCAGGACATACAGCTTCTTTTTAAAAGTTCTGTTTTCCTGTTTTCAATAACCTTAATAAACCAATCCTATTTTCTTATGCTCATGGAAACTATGTCGTGGGTTAGGAAGTATGCTCCTAAGAAGCTATGCCAGGTTGATGGCCTTGACATTGCTATTGCTGAGCTTGGCAAGTTTGTCACTCGCTTCAAGAAAGGCAAGGCCTTAATGCTCTATGGCTCTAGTGGCGGAGGCAAGACTAGCAGTGTTTATGCTCTTGCTCATGAGCTCGGTTATGAACTGATTGAGATTAATGCCAGCGACACGAGGAACGCTGACCAGATTGATGCTTTATTAGGAAATGCTTCAAAGCAGATGAGCTTGTTTTTCAAGAGCAAGATAATCCTGGTTGATGAACTTGACGGAATTGCCGGAAGAGAAGACAGGGGCGGGGTCCAAGCTATTATCAGGCTTATTGAAACCAGCACCTATCCTATTATTCTTGTTGCCAATGATCCTTACAATGAAAAGCTTTCTGGCCTGAGAAAGAAATCAACCATGCTTGAGTACAGGGCCAGGCCTTACGCTACCATTCTTAAGATTCTGGAATGTGTTTGCAAGGAAGAAAAGATAAAGTATGATGAGGAAGCTCTTATTATGCTTGCTAGAAAATCAGGAGGCGATGTGAGAGCTGCGATTAATGACTTGCAAAGCCTGACTGCTGATGACAGGAAGCTAACAAGAAAAGAAGTTGAGGATTATGGTGATAGGGACAAGACAGAGAGCATAATCCAGGCATTGGTAAAGGTTTTCAAGACAACAGACATCGATATAGCATTAAAGGCTTTTGACAATGTTGACGAGGACTTGGACAAAATCTTTCTCTGGGTTGATGAGAATATTCCTCATGAATATACAAAGCCTGCTGACTTGGCAAGGGGCTTTGAATCTCTCAGCAGCGCAGATGTTTTCAAGGGCAGGATTATGCGCTGGCAATACTACAGGTTCTATGTTTACTGCTACAATCTATTAAGCGCTGGCGTTGCAGCTGCAAAGGACGAGAAGTACAAGAGCTTCATCAACTACAAGCCGACCTCAAGGATTCTTAAGCTCTGGATTGCTAAGCAGAAGAACCTGAAAAAGAAAGCAATTTCTGAGAAAATAGGGGAGAAAACTCACACCAGCACCAAGCGAGCGCTGCAGGATACTTTGCCTTACCTAAGGCCGATTTACAAGACGAACAAGAAAGAAGCTGACAAACTGACCCATTACCTTGACCTTGATAGCGAGCAGATTGAGTGGCTGAAGAGATGATTAAGCATTGGCTTGCGCTGTTTGCCTGTGGCTGGTTTCTTGTTTTCGACTCTTAGCTTTATTTTTTGCAATTTCATTATTAATAAATTCTTTTAGAGTCTGGTCGTGCAGCTCCATAACTTTCTCTACAAAAGGATGTTTTTTATTTAGTTCAAATAGTTGAGCCCTCCCTATTCTTCTAGTTTTTACTACAAAGCCTTTTTTTACCCAGTCTTTCCAGAAAGAATGTATGGTTACCCAACCGACATTGGAATTCCTCGCTATCTCTGTGAGTGAGTAATCATAATGCCCGTGAATAAGAAGAAAATCCAAGGTTTTTACTTCCGGGCTTGTTCCTAATAATTCTGTGAATAAGGTATTCATGAGTTTCTTTAATAATAACTTGTTTATATACTTTTCGTAATTTAAATGTTCATTTTTAGAAGTTTGTTGAAACTTTTCCGACTTAAGCATAAAATTAACGAAAAAACACAAGCACAGTTTATTAAGCACTCATATAGAGAAGAGCCTGTGATTGAACAACAGCTAGAAAAAGATTTGCTAAGAAAACTATTACATCATAGGATAATAGGGGAAAGGCACACGAGCATAATCAATCTTCCCAAAAGTTTTCCAAAACATTTGCGAGGAGAAATTAAGAAAGCAATAGGGAATTTAATTAAAAAAGGATTTTTGCTAATAAAACCAACTGGCTATGGATTAGAAGCGAGTATTAACCCTAAAAGATTAGGGGAAATAAAGGAAATGATTTTTGAATAAGAAACCGAGATTTTTCAATAACTTTATATAACCATGTTCACTAATTCTCCTCTTATGAGCAAGGAAAAACCCAAGGAAACTAAGGAAGCGAACAAGGCTAAACCTGAAGCTAAGAAGGAAACTAAGGATAATACTGAGAATGAATTCTTGCAGGAACTAATCAGCTTTCTCCAGAGAAAAGGCTTTGTGTGGGGTCCTGAGCCTGAGATTTATGGAGGAACAGCAGGCTTTTACACCTATGCTCCTCTTGGAAAACTGCTAAAAAACAAGGTTGAGGATGTTATCAGGAGAACCTTTCAGCAGGAAGAGTATGCAGAGGTTGAATGCCCTATTGTGATGGAAAGAAAAGTGTGGGAAGCTTCAGGCCATCTTGGTGGCTTCACAGATGCAATAATCACATGCGCAAAGTGCAAATGTAATTTTAGATTAGACCAGCTTTTAGCTGATTATCCAGAGACTAAGCATTTCAAGAATCCAGAAGAATACCTGGATTTCATCAAGGAAAAAAAGATTATGTGCTCATCATGCGGAGGAGAGCTAAAGCAAGAAATCAAGAAGCTCAACCTCATGATGAAAACAACTATTGGCATTGATCAGGAAGCTTATAATCGCCCGGAAACAGCCACAACAACCTATCTGCCTTTCCTGCGCTATGTTGATTATTTCAGGCGCCAATCAATCTTTGGAGTGTTTCAGATAGGAAAAGCTTTCAGGAATGAGATAAGCCCAAGACAGCACCTGGTAAGGGTGAGAGAATTTACTCAGGCAGAAGGCCAGCTATTTATCAAGAAAGAACTAAAGAATAATTTTGAGAAATACCAGGCAGTGCAGAATGAGGTATTGCCTCTCTGGGATTATAAGAGCCAGGAAAATAACAGTCTTCCAAAGAAGACAACCCTGAAAGAGGCATTAGAAAAAGGATTATTCAAGAGTCAAGCCTACGCCTGGACCATAAACTTGGCTTACAAGCTCTTCAAAAACATGGGGATACCAGAAGACAATATAAGGATGAGACAGCACTTTCCTGACGAGAAAGCCTTTTACGCAGATGATGCCTGGGATGTTGAGATAAAAATGAGAAGCTTTGGCTGGATAGAAGTGTGCGGAGTGCATGACAGAACAGATTATGACCTAAAGCAACATGCTAAGTTTAGCGGAACAGCACTCGAAGCATTTGACGAAGCAAGCGGAGAAAAATACATTCCTCACGTATTAGAGATAGCTTTTGGAACAGACAGGCCAGTATTTGCATTGCTAGACACATTCTATGATAAGAAAGAAAAAGAAGAAGGAAAAACAATATTCAAGATTCCCTATCACTTAAGCCCAATACCAGTTGCAGTATTCCCATTAATGAAAAAGCCAGAGCTAGTAGCCAAGGCAAAAGAAATCCATGAAATGCTAAAGAATGATTTCCTGTGCGCCTATGACGAGACAGGGGCGATTGGCCGCAGGTACTTGAGAGCGGCAGAGGCAGGGACTGCATTCTGCGTCACAATTGACTTTGAAACCCTTGAGAAAGAAGAGCCTGATGTGACCATCAGGGACAGGGACACTGAGAAACAAATCAGGATAAAGATAAATAAGCTCAAAGAAACTCTTTCTGCCTTAATCAATGAAGAAAAGAAGTTTGATGATTTGAAATAATTCTAGACAGCTTTCGAGAGAAAAACATTTATAAATCACTAGCCAGTTTCAGCTCTTATACGGGCTGGTAGCTCAGACTGAATGCGAATGTCTGGAACTAGACAGCGCTGTCTAAGGAGAGCACATATATCAAGGGAAAGCCTTGATGTAGCTTAGACGGCTGAAGACCGTGACTAAAATCAGGGAATGCCTGTTTTAGCGGCACGTGTCACGAGTTCAAATCTCGTCCAGCCCATTTATTATATTTAGCAAACGATTTTGTTTATTAGGATTTGAAAATCCAATCTTATTAAACCAAAGAGCCATATTTCCTTTGCCATATAAAGAAACCTTATATGTTATTAATTTGCTAAGTTTAGATTTATAATTTCTAATATTTGCGACTCTAAATCCTAAACTAATTAATTCTTTTTTAACTTGTTGAGCCAGTTTTAAGCTAGTTGTTGCTAACTCGATACAAGGATAATCGGGACATCCTATTTTATCAGATGTAAAAATAGTCCCATCTGTATCAAAAAGCCCTCTCAACAATCCAGGCATAATCTCATTATTACTTGAAATAATTACTGGAATTGTTATTTTTTCTCCCTTTCCATCGCCATACATCAAGCCGATTACTGAAGTAAGAAAATAAAATACGCCTTTGGAATGGAATACCAATCTGAGTCCACGGCCTATTTTTTTAAAACTCGTTCTAATATTAAATAACCGATAGATTAAGGATTGAATATGAGCAAAATATTCCGCATCTTTTTTAGGACTTCCAACAATTCCCACAATAAAGATATTTTTCTTATGGTAGATGTAACCATCTCCAATTATTATACCAATAAACTCTGCTAGTTCTTGAGAAACCATTTTAGGAAGTGTTAATTCTCTTTTAACATCATGTTCACTTAAAGGCACGAAGAGTAAATCAAGCTTCATTTCAATCACATAATACCGTCGATAAAAAGATTAAAGAAGTTCTATTTAAATACTTCACGTCAAGATGTCCAGTGATGCAATCAATTGGCTCAGATGTTCAGCTCCCGCACTAATAAATACAATCTTATCCTGTACTCGCAAATCCTGAGAGTATTGAGCCTGCCACCAGGGTGAAGAGCATTGTCACGAACAATGAGACCAATATATACGTCACTGTTGTTTTTAGCAGGTTATTGCCTATGATGTATCTCTCGCTTAATTTATCACTGCCATTCTCTATTCCGTTGATGAGGATTGATAGAATAAAGGTGATCTGGACAACATACAAGCCTACAACTATCTGGAAATAATAGGTTGATATGCCTGTTCCGAACATTGAAAGCAGTCCTGCTCCGCTAATATTTGCTTCTCCTGCTTCTGATGAAAGGTCTGAAAGCCTCATGGATAAGAATCCTAGTATCTGGGTTATCATGCTTGTTATTCCCACGACAATTCCTGCAATTGCCGGTGTTAAGAAACTGGCTTGGCTTTTCATGCTGCTGATAATGTCTGCCATTAAGTCCTTTAATCTCTCATCTACCCTGTGGATTTGTTTTATGTACTCTGCAATATTTATTACTGCCTGGCTTGCTATAATTGGTCCTTTCTTGCTGCTCTCAATAAGTACTTTCATGCTGCTCTCAATAAGATTAGAAGGATAATAAATGAGAGCTCCTCTTTTCTCGTCAAATATTGCCTGCTCCACATTCATTCCTAGTTTTGAGATGTTGGTGCTCACAATCTCAAAGAACTTGCCACTGAGAGTGCCTTCCATTACTACTGCTACTTTTCCAAAAGCTATCTCTGCAGGAAGGCCATCTCCCAGCCTGTTTCCCAGCTGGAATAGTGCTGAAGCAAATTCCTGTTCAAGAGCCTTTGCCTGGTCTCTTATTTTTATAACATTCCTGCTCTTGAAATGATAAAATGCGCCAAATGATAGCCCAAAAGCCAGCACCATGAACATGCTCAGTATTATGGCTCCAATGCCAAAAGGCCCTACAATGTTTTCTGTCTGCTTGCCTCCTGCAACCTCGTACCTATAGCCAAGAAAATAATAGGTTGCTTCTGGGTCTGTAGGAGTGCTTATTATCTTAAAATCATTACCGCTGGTAAGAACAATGTCGAAATTAGGGAGCAAAGCATGCATAATAAGGGGCATTGCCCCGAGTATGAACAAGAATATGAATATCATGACTGCCACGAGCGATGGGCTGATTTTAATCTCTGATTTTCCAATTGGTATAAGTATGTCTTTGTATTTTCTTATCTCAGGATTATTTGATATGTCGCTTTCACCGTAGCCTGTTGGCCTGGTCGATAATATGTTCTTGGCAAGATAGAACACAGCCAGTGGGAACACAATATTGTATAAAACAAATAGGTGGTACCATTTTACTTCAGGCATAAAGCTTACAAGCAAAGGCAGGATAACAAGACCAAGGATTGGAAGGATTATCCCAAGCATGTGCAATGCAGTGAGCGGCCCTTTTAGGTTGTGGGCGAAGTGAAGCATCTTCTCATAGGTTTCATCAAGAATAACGCTGAGTGACTTATCGAGGGCAGAAAGCCTTCTGTCATCTGAATTCTCATAAAGGGAAGACTCAATCAGGTGAATGCTTTCTATGAATTCCATATTATACTTGCGCCAGGTCTGGAGATAATCATCAAGGCTCTCTTTTATGGAATCAAATTTGTCAGACTCAATATCCCACAAAACCTTTTTCAAATCCAGTGATAACGGAGGGGTGAGATGCTCTGAGGCAAAACTAAGGGCTCTTTCAAGGTTGCTGGTGTGCCTCATGTATGTTACAAGGTAAAATATTGACAGCACCATTTGGTTGCTTGCTTTCATTCGCCAGTTATTGGCAAGAAAAAAAGGAAGCTTCTGAAGAGGGATAATTACTGCTAAAGCAGCCATCACCCCGAAAAGCACAAAAAACATGCTGCCCTGCGCAGAAAAAAGAAATGAAGGGATAATATAGGTAACCAGGATTATTGCAAAAGCAATCACGATCGGGGCAACAAATGAAAAGCTCATCACTCCCGAGGGGGTTACTTCAAGATGGCATATCTTTATTGCCTCTTCAATCTCAGGCAATTGCTTCTTATCGGGCTCTATCTTCATTATCTGCGAAGACCAGTTGCAGAGCTTCTCATAAACAGTTAGGTGGCGGGGCATGCTTTCTCTTTTGAAAAGCCCGTACTCTCTCGAGGTTAATGGTTCATCTCCTGAATAGGAGCTCCCATCCTTTTCCTTAAAGCCCTTTTTCAACTCTTTATCATACTTTAGCCTTAAATCCTCAAGGGTTCGATCGTCTGCCATTTGCCACCAAATTATTTGGATTGAATATTCACTGCTCTTATTTTTCTGAAGTTTCAAACTCAGGTTCTTTGCTCTTCTTGCCTTTCTTGACTTCCTTCCTAAGCCATTCTCTCCATTCAAACAATATCCTCTCAGAATCAAGCTTTCCAGTCTTATCCACGACTTTATCGCATATTATGTGGAACTGGTCATTGCACTTGATGACAAAGGATGCTTCTAGCAATTCAAAATTGTTCTCAGATTCTGAAACCTTAACCAATTCTTCCTTCATCTTTGATCTTAGCATCACATTATCCCAGATAGCATCCCAGTTGCCTGCCCATTCCTTGACATTGCCAGCTATAGCTTTGAGAATGTCGCTGTCGCCATTGATAAGCTCATCAGTAGGCTCTAGCTCATCTGTTTTTGAATTGTACTTCATTAAGTCGACAAAGCCGTGCTCACGCAGAGGGTCATCCTCCCATTCCTTCCTAACCTCTGTTATCTGGGTAACTCTTCTCCATTTATGCAAGCCATCAGGGCTCTTTATTGGGTTTGCAACAATGATTATATCAGTTGCTTTGAAGCTGGTTCTTGGAACCTTAAGGTCATTGACCACCCTGTCAAAAACTCCATAGGGGCTGTCGCCATGAATAGTGCCTGCTACTACATTAGCAAGTGCTCCAACTCGCATTGCCTCATAAAGGGCAGAGGCTTCTGTGCTCCTCACCTCTCCAACAACAAGGGCAGAGTCTCCAAGCCTAAGAGTTGTTCTTATGCCTTCATCAGCAGGCACTTCTGAAGTTCCTTTTGTAAGGGCTGAAGCTACTTTCAATGGCTGGATATTATAACCAAGGTTTCTCAGGCCCTCTGTCGGAAGCTCAAGAGTGTCTTCGATGGTTATAATCCTATAACGCCTCATTATCTCTATCATCACTCCTCCTAGAAGGCTGGTTTTTCCAGCGCTCCTGGTTCCTGCGACAAGCAAAGTCCTGTTTCCATCAACCAAGAAACTAATAAGCCCTGCTGCCAGCGAATTAAGCATTTTCTTATGCATAAATAATGGGAGAGTCCAAGGCTTATCCCTGTGCCTTCTAAAAGCATAGGCTATCCCAAAGGGGTTGAGCGGGGGAGCCACAACTCCTACTCTTGACCTTGCAACATTAGGAATAGTAATCTCAGTGTCAAGAACAGGATTAGCCTCATCCAAAGGCCTTCCGCTAATCATTCTTAGCTTTGAAGCCCAGCTCTCAGAGTCATTAATGCTCGGGATTATGTTAGTCTTGCAATCTCCGTAATCCTCGTGAACAATAAAAAGGGGAGATTGACCTGCAGGGCTGTTAAAAGTAATATCCTGAATCTTCTGGTCTTCCAGAAGCACCTCTATCAAGCCAAAGCCGACAGTGTATCTTATGAGTATCATGGTCAGCTC